>Ga0307445_10002213_pt1 | contig 10736 bp, 9 predicted proteins | sample SalMarSW160330MG_FD_202147 | JGI IMG/M metagenome (GOLD analysis project Ga0307445, IMG submission 202147) | Salt marsh sediment microbial communities from the Plum Island Ecosystem LTER, Massachusetts, United States - SW1603-30 | ecosystem: Environmental > Aquatic > Marine > Intertidal zone >...
AGGAAAAGCTTGGCGGAGACATAGTCCGTGGTTATGGGGACCTGGGTGTAGGCATCCCCGGCGAATACGATCAGCCCGATCTTGTCGTTGACCAGCCGGTCCACCAGCCTGGTAATGGCCTGCTTGGCCCTCTCGAGACGGTTTGGCTGGATGTCTTCTGCCATCATGCTGTTCGAAACATCCAGGGCAATTATGAGCTCCACCCCTTCCCTTTTGATCTCCCTGAGCTTGGAGCCAAATTGCGGACGGGCAATTCCAAAAACCATGGACGCGAGGGCCAGGAGGACAAGGATCGCCTTGATTACAGGCCGTGCGCCGGAGACAGCAGGCATAAGGGGACCGATCACTTCGGGATCCCCGAAACGCTTCAGTGCCTTTTTCCTCTGGCTGAAAACAAGGGCGAATATCAGCGCCAGGACCGGCAACAGGATCAGAAGGTAGAGGTACTCTATGTTTGCAAACCTGAACATCGTCTGTTAATTATGGTATGTTCCTGAAAAACAGGTATCTGACCAGTATCTCCAACAGGAACAGGCTGGTCGCGAGCAGCCCGAACCGCATGTATTCCTCTTCTTTCTTACTGTATTCCTTCACATCGATCTTGGTTTTCTCCATCTGGTCGATCTCATGGTAGATCTCCCTGAGTTTTTCATTATCGGTTGCCCTGAAATATCTTCCGTCGGTCACCTGGGCGATCTGCTGGAGGGTTTTTTCATCGATCTCGACCTTGGCATTCTGGTACCTTGTCCCGTAAGGGGTTTGCACAGGTACGGGTGCCATTCCCTGTGTTCCGACCCCGATGGTATATACCCTGATCCCGAACGTTTTAGCGATCTCAGCAGCCGTCAGGGGGGCAATGGCGCCCCGGTTGTTCACCCCGTCGGTGAGCAGAATGATCACCTTGCTTTTTGCCTTGCTGTCTTTCAGCCGGCTGACGGCATTGGCTAGTCCCATGCCGATAGCCGTTCCATCTTCGATCATTCCGCTCCGGATGTCCTTGAACAGGTTGATCAGGACCGCATGGTCGGAGGTAAGGGGACACTGGGTGAAACTTTCACCACTGTAAACCACGAGTCCCATACGGTCGTTCTCCCTGCCCGAAACAAATTCAATGGCCACGTTCTTGGATGCTTCCAGCCTGTCCGGTTTGAGGTCCTGTGCCAGCATGCTGCTTGAAATGTCCAGCGCGATCATGATGTCAATCCCTTCCGTGGTTACGTTCTGCCAGCGGTTGGTGGACTGCGGGCGGGCCAGGACGATGATCACCAGTGCAATGACAAGCATCCTCAGGATTAAAATCAGGTGCCGCAGAAGGTGCCGCTGATTGCTTCCCATCTGTTCAAATGGCTTAAGGTTGGAGAACTGGATGTTCGCAAAAGCGTCCCTTTCCCTCCAGACGTACCAGCCGGCCAGGGGCACCAGAAGGAACAGCAGGTAAAGCAGTTCCGGATTTGCAAATGTTATTCCACTCATCATCCTTCCGCGCTTTTGGTTTGATCTTCAAAGTCGTCTGTCCCGCTTTCGGGTTTTCCCACCAGGGCGTCGCTGCGATCGGCTGGTTCTTCGGGCTTTACATATTTTGTCCTGTCGACGAAGTCGAAGGCTCTTTCCATGTTCTCCTCGTTATCAGAAGCCACAGGCTTCTGTTTGGCGAATTTCACCAGGTCGGCCAGGTTCAGCAGCATGTTGAGCTTTCCGGCAAGATTTTCCCTGTCCTCACCCGACCGGTTCCAGGCATCCAGGATCTCATCACTCGTCATCTCCATGGCCGGGATGCCGTAGCGGCGCTCCATGTACCTCCGGATGATCTCGGTCAGGCGCGTATAATAGGCTTTGAATTCATTCCTCTGCCAGAGCTTTTCATCCTTCAGCTGACGCAGTTCCCTGAATGCAATGATATGGGCCGGCTCTTCGGGCTTGGGGGCACGGAACAGGGGTTTGTTTTTCTTTCTGCGGCGCAGGTACCAGACGAGGAAACCTGCGGCCACCAGGACAATGATCCCGCCGAGCACAAAGGGAAATACCTCTATGAAGCTGAGAGGCAGGTTGATGGGCGTTTTTACATCGTATATGGTGCTGTCGACCGGGACCGTATGTACCAGGAGGTACAGGGGATTCGATTCAATGCTGTCCGTCCAGATACTCGAACTGAAGCGGAATTTCAGGGGGGGCACGACGTATAAACCGGAATCAAAGGAGGTCAGCTGGTAGCGTTTGTGAATTTCCAGGTCCCCGTTCGTCAGTGCCGTATCCGCCGGCCAGGTCCGGAGGACTTCCACCTTGTCCACCAGGGTATCCTCTATGACCGGGAAATCCACCCGGATGTCTGCCGGCTGGTGAACCTGGATATCCAGGTGTAAAGGCTCCCCGATCCGGATCTGGTTGGTGTCAAAATCCGCCCTGACCTCGATGTACTGGGCCCGTGCGCCATGTACCATGAAAAACAGGGGAAATAAAACCAGGCCGATGTATCGTGTTCCGTTGATGCGCATAAATCCTACCTTCTCTTAAAAAGATTCACCAGGGGCCTGACGTAGTCCTCATCGGTACGGATAATGGCCGAATCAAGTCCCGTTCGCAGCATCAGGTCCCTGAATTTTTCATTTTCCCTCCTCCAGTAATCCGCATAGCTGTCCCGTATCCTGCGGCTGCCCGTATCCACCCAGACCGTCCTGCCGGTTTCGGCATCCCTGAGCCGGATCAGGCCGGCCCTTGGAAGCTCGGTTTCACGAAGATCATAAATGCTAAGTGCGATCAGGTCGTGCCTTTTATGGGCAATGCGTAGGGCCTCCTCGTAATCATTGTCCATGAAATCGGAGATCAGGAAAGCCGTGCTTCTCTTCTTGATTGCATTGGTGAAATACCGCAGGCCCTCGGCAATGTTGGTCCCCTGGCTCCCGGGCTTAAAATCGATGAGCTCCCGGATAATCCTCAGGATATGTTGCCTGCCCTTCTTCGGGGGAATGAATTTCTCAACCCGGTCGCTGAACAGGATCACTCCTATCTTGTCATTGTTCTGGATGGCCGAAAAAGAAAGTACGGCGGCAATCTCCGTGATCATGTTCTTCTTCAGCTGGGTGTGGGTGCCGAAGTTCCTCGAACCGCTTACGTCGATCAGCAGGATCACGGTAAGTTCCCTTTCCTCCTCGAAGATCTTTATATAGGGATGGCTGAACCTTGCGGTGACATTCCAGTCTATGCTCCGGATATCGTCTCCGTACTGGTACTCCCTGACCTCGGAAAAGGCCATCCCACGACCCTTGAAGGCAGAATGGTACTCGCCGGCAAAGATGTTCTTTGACAATCCCCGGGTCTTGATCTCGATCTTCCTGACTCGTTTAAGCAGTTCTGTTGCTTCCACTTCGTTCTTATGGTCTTAATCCTGTTTTTCGGGCCTGGTGGTAATGGTAAAGAACCATTCGCCGGTGGTCAGTATGATCCTGTACCTCTGCCCCTTATCGGTATATTGCCAGCTGTCCTCGGCGGATTGTTCATACTTTTCGTTTAAACCGGACACCACCTTGTTCAGCATGGAATAATCGCAGATCCATTTTGAATAAAGGCAGGTATCCTGTTCGGAAAAGAAATAGTAAAGGGTCTGGTTACCCAGGTTATCGATGTACTTCACCATATTGTAAGCCGTATTCCTCGAATTGTTGTCCTCGGACAGGTCCTTCCGGTCCTCCTTCATGGTATCCTTCACTTGCTCCTTGTGCAGGCCGATATAATTCTGTCCCCCTGCCAATCCCGGAAAGGCAAGAAAAAACAGCAGCAATATGGGACCAGGGCTTTTCATATTTATGGCACCTCGACGGTATTCAGGATATCCGTTATGATGTCTTCGGTGGTGATGTTCTCGGCCTCAGCTTCGTAGGTCAGCCCGATCCGGTGCCTCATCACATCGTGGCAAACGGCCCTCACATCCTCGGGGATCACATAGCCGCGTCTTTTAATGAACGCAAACGCCTTGGCCCCCATCGCAAGATTGATGCTGGCCCTGGGCGAGCCCCCGTACTGGATCATGCTGGTATATTTGTCCAGCCCGTGTTTGCCGGGATACCTGGTGGAGAACACGATGTCGAGGATATACCGCTCGATCTTCTCATCCATGTACACATCCTTTACTACTTTACGGGCTTTCAGTATATCGGCAGGTTTCACAACCTTGGATGCGCTGGGAAAAACCTCCGCAATGTTTTCCCTGACGATCAATTGTTCCTCGTCCCTGTTCGGATAACCGATGACCACCTTCAGCATGAAACGGTCAACCTGTGCTTCCGGAAGAGGGTAGGTTCCCTCCTGCTCGATCGGGTTCTGGGTGGCAAGCACCATGAACGGCTTTTCAAGCGGGTAGGTATGGGGACCGATGGTCACCTGTTTCTCCTGCATCGCCTCAAGCAGTGCGCTCTGCACCTTTGCCGGGGAACGGTTGATCTCGTCCGCAAGGATGAAATTGGCGAATATGGGTCCCTTTTTCACCTCGAACTCCTCCTTTTTCTGGCTGTAGATCATGGTCCCGATAAGGTCAGCCGGCAGCAGATCCGGCGTGAACTGTATCCTGCTGAATCCTGCGTCAATGGTCTGTGCCAGGGTATTCACCGCGAGGGTCTTGGCCAAGCCGGGGACTCCCTCAAGCAATATGTGCCCGTCGGTAAGCAATCCGATGAGCAGGCTGTCGATGAGATGTTTTTGTCCGATGATCACCTTGCCGATCTCCAGGGCGATCATATCCACAAAAGCGCTCTCCTTTTCGATCTTTTCGTTAAGCTCCTTGATGTTTACGGTTTCTGTCATAATTGCATGGAATTTTAAAAAGCACCCAAAAATAGCATATGAGAACTGTATTTCAAATACCATACCGTACCAATCATGCAGGCAAACGCTGCAAAGTCCAGAACCGGTGCAGTATGGAGGAGAGGGTTAAAAAATGTTAAAGGCTGGGCCCCCGTTAATTTTATTTGCATCCAGGACCCATATCCCCCTTCCGTGGGTGGCTATGATGATCATATTATCCCGGGGATGGATCACCAGGTCATGTACATAGGTGGATGGAAGGTCACCGAGCACGCTCCAGGTTTTCCCGCCATCCCGGCTTACGTAAACGCCGATGTCTGTTCCAACGTAAAGGATGTTCTCATTGAACGGGTCCTCCCGGATCACGTTCACCGGTCCCATTGGAATATTCCCCGAAATATCCTTCCAGGAATTGCCAAAATCGGTGGATTTCCAGACGTATGCCTGGAAGTCATCGTCCCGCTTGCCGTTCTGGGTCATGTACACTGTGCCCAGGTCATACCCCGATGCCTGGACACGGGAGATCCATTTGTCGCGCGGGACCCCGTTAAGGATTTCCGTCCATGTCTTACCCCCGTCTTTCGTGCGGTGCAGCCTGCCGTCATCCGTTCCCGCATAGATAAGTCCGAACCGGAGGGGCGATTCGGAAATACTGGTCAGGGTCTGGTAGGATATGTCACCCATTTTCTTCGGATCGTTCCCTGTCAGATCGGGACTTATCATCTCCCAGGTATCCCCGCGGTCCCTCGACATCATCAGGTACTGCATTCCGTGGTAAACGATGTCCGGGTTGTGGGGGGAAAGAATGAAAGGTGCGATCCACTGTCCCCTGAGTTTTGGCTCCTCCGGGTAGGTTTCCGGAAGAAGGGACCTGGAATTTTCCCACCAGTTGCTTTCGCTGCCCATATCCGTCCGCATGATCCTGCCGTAGAAACCGGCTGAAAAAACGATATCGGTGTTCAGCGGGTGGATGGCATGGCTCGAACCTTCGCCCCCCGGCGCCCATTCAAATTCAACGGGTTCGATCTTATCCCTTCCCGCGCTCAGGTCCACCGTGCCGTACATGCTCCCGTGATCCTGCACGGAACCATAAACGCGGAATGGTTTTTTCATATCGTAATTCACGTTGAAAAACTGAACGGCCGGGAGGTTACGGTTCCAGCTGTTCCAGTTTTTCCCGCCATCGTAGGATACACAGACCCCGCCATCGTTGGCATTCAGGAGATAATCCGTATTGTCCGGGTCGATCCACAGCCCGTGGTGGTCGCCGTGCATGCCGGGGAGCTCCTCGAAGGTCCTCCCGCCATCGTGCGAGACGTTCAGTCCCAGTCCCAAAGTATAAACCGTGTTCTCATCCACCGGGTTCACCCGGATCTGCCCGAATACCCATCCATAGGTGGCAGAGTGCCGCTGCATGAAGGTTTTCATCTCAGGGGTAAGGCCGCTTGTCTGGGTCCAGTTCTCTCCCCCGTCGTCTGACCGGTAAACGGTGGCGCCCTTGATGATCCCGCTTGAAGGCCTGCCGTATGAATCGGTCATGTCGGTGGACTGATCCTCCGCCAGCTCGTAATTATCGACGAAAGCATAGACGATATTGGGACGGGATGCGCAGAGGTCGATCCCTATCCTCCCTCGATTAACGGGTTCGGGAAGTCCCCTGTTGATCTCCCTCCAGTTTGCACCTCCGTCGGTGGTTTTCCATATTCCGCTGTGGGAATAGCCCTTTTCGGTGCGGGGATCGTTCCACTTCCTGCGGATGCGCTGCCAGGTGGCGGCATACAGCGTGCCGGGATTCGCCGGGTCCAGGACCAGGTCAATGGCACCGGTCCTCTCTCCTATGTACAGGATCTTTTCCCAGGTCTTCCCACCGTCGGTGGTTTTGTAAACACCCCTGTCCCGGTTATCCGTCCATTCCGCACCGGAAGCAGCCACGTAAATCACATCGCTGTTGCCGGGATCGATGACGATGCGTGCAATGGTATAGGTATTTTCGAGTCCCATGTGGGTCCAGCTCTTACCCCCGTCGGCGGACCTGTATATGCCGCATCCCGCCATGGAGCTACGGAAGATGTTCGCTTCCCCCGTACCCACCCAGACAATCTCCGGGTTGCGGGGATCGATGGCAATGTCGCCGATGTCGGTCGTGACGGCATCCTGGAAAACCGGCTCCCAGGTCACCCCTTCGTTCACGGTTTTCCAGACCCCTCCAGAGGCGCTTGCAGCGTAAATGGTATAGCTCTGTCCCCTGGGCCGGACCGCTTCAATATCCGTACAGCGCCCGCTGATGTTGGTGGGACCCAGGAACTGCCAGTGGAGGTCGGCAAGGGATGAGGTATCGCGCAGGGCCTGATGCTGACTGTAAAGTTCCAGGCGTTTATTCCCTTCTTTTAGGGGTGATTTAAGCTGTGCCTCAGCGGCAGGATGGAAAACGATGAAAAAAAGTAAAAGGGAAATCGGGGTTCTCATATAGGAGCAGTTTATGGATTAAGTCATTGCGAATCTAAAATAGCAAAAAATGCTTATAAAATTATACTACCTTTATCACCTGGAAGATCAGTATTTATATCATTGAAATCCAGGTACTTCATCCGGTTATCCTTCCGGGGCACGCATTACCATGGCTGGCAGGTCCAGCCCAATGCTCCCACCGTGCAGGAAATTTTGAACCGCGACCTGAGCCTGTTGCTCGGCGAGCAGATCAGCGTTACCGGTTGCGGACGGACGGACACCGGGGTGCATGCCAGGGTTTTTTACGCCCATTTTGATTCGGAACGGGAGGATCTCACCGGGGATGCGGGACTGCTCTACCGGATCAACGGCAAACTGCCCTGGGACATAGCCGTCCACGAAATCCTCCCGGTTATACCCGATGCACATTCCCGCTTCGATGCCGTTTCGCGGACTTACAAATACCATATCATGCGGCTGAAAGAGGTGTTTCGCAGGGAGTTTGTCCACTATGTTTACGGGGAACCGGACATCGCCGCCATGCAGCAGGGTTGTGACATCCTGAAGGAATACACCGATTTTACCAGCTTCAGCAAGGTGGATACCGATGTCAGGACCAATAACTGCAGGATACTGGAAGCCCGATGGGACCTGGACGGACCGGAGATGGTATTTACGGTTACGGCGGACCGTTTCCTGCGCAATATGGTCCGGGCCATGGTGGGCACGCTGCTGGATCTGGGATCCGGGAAGATAAGCCTGCAGGATCTCCGACAGATCATCGAGAGCAGGGACCGGTCGAACGCAGGTACCTCCGCTCCTGCAAAGGGACTATTCCTCTGTGACGTGCAGTACCCTCCTGAAATTTTCCTTACCCCCGGGAAATGACACCAGGCATGGTGGTTCAATCAATTTTGCGGACAAAGGTGCAGTGCCCGGGTTCATTCCCTGCCTGTCCAGATCTCCCATGACCGGTCGGCCTGCAGCTGCAGCATCTCGAGACCGTTCTTGGTCCGGGCTCCCTTTTGCTTTCCGAATTGCAGGAATGGGGTTTCAGGGGGATTGTAGACCAGGTCGTAAAGCAGGTGATCCGGGGTCAGGATGTCGTAGGGAATATCCGGGAAAGAGGAGACGTCGGGCCAGGTCCCCAGAGGAGTGGTATTGATGATCAGCGTGTAATTCTTTATAACGGAAAGGCAGAGGTCCCTGTATTCCAGTTGTCCCGGCCTGTGCGTCCTCGAAACATACTTATACCCGATCCCGAGCTGCGTGAGTACATGGCATATGGCCTTTGAAGCCCCGCCGGTGCCCAGCACCAGGGCCTGCTGGTGCCTGCCCTGCAGCAGGGGGATGAGGGATTCCCGGAAACCGTAAACATCGGTATTGTAGCCCTTCAGGTACAGTCCGCCCCCGGCCCTGGAAATCATGACCGTATTTACCGCTCCGACCTGGCGGGCCTCCTCTTCTATTTCATTCAGGAAAGAAAGGATCTGTTCCTTGTAAGGGATGGTCACATTGAGACCGACAAGGCGGGGTTCATCCAGGATGAGTTTCTCCAGCGAATCAATCGAGGGAATGGGGTAATTCCGGTACGAGTAGTCCACTATCCCCTCCTCCCTGAACTTATCCGCAAAATACTGTTCCGAGAAGGAATGGGAGAGCGGGTATCCGATCAGTCCCAGCAATTTGTCGCTTCCGTTTTGTTTCCCCATGGTTGCACCCCCTGACCGGAATTAAGCTGGACCGGACTTCTTTGAAATCCCCTCTAAGAGAAAGATCAGAAGGAATCCCGCCAGGGCCAGCAGGATTGCCCATAGCACCTGGGAATCATATCCTACCTCCGCCGCGAATCGGCCGGGCAGGACATTATGCTGGACCAGGGGCTGGACCATGCCGTGTGAATCGACGAATTCCTCCACAGTGACCTTCCAGGGCCAGATCTTGTTCAGGGAACCGATCATGAATCCTGCGAGAACCGCTATGGTGAGGTGGTGAAATTTCCTGAGCAGCCAGGAAAGCAGGTGGGAGAAGGAAATGATCCCGGTGAGTGCACCAAGGACCAGCACGGCGATCACCAGGAGCCTTCCCTCGTTAAGGGAGTTCAGGATGAACTGGTACTTGCCGAGAAGAAGGAGGATAAAGCTGCCGGAGATCCCGGGCAGGATCATGGCGCAGATGGCCAGGGCCCCTGAGATGAAAATGAACCAGTAAGCTTCCGTGGTCTCAGCAGGGGTTATGCCGGTAATGACCCATGCAACCGCAATCCCTGCAATAAGGGAGATGACGGTCCCCGCATTCCAGCGTTCGATGCTCCTTGCCACGAAAACAGCACTCCCGATGATCAGTCCGAAGAAGAACGACCAGATCAGAACCGGGTGGTTGACCAGCAGGTATTCCAGCAATCGCGCAAGGGTAAGCACGGAAATAAGGATCCCCCCGACGACGGAGATCAGGAAATTGCCGTTGAGGGCTTTCCAGAAGGAAACGATGCCTTCCTTCCAGAGGGTGCTGACTGTGGCATAATTGATGTTTTTAATCGAATGGATCAGCTCCTCGTAAATGCCTGAAATAAATGCGATGGTCCCGCCGGAAACCCCGGGGACCACATCGGCTGCACCCATACCCATTCCCTTGAGGATAAGCACAATAAAATCTCTTGGACCTCTTTTATTCACCTGAAACAGTCAAATTGATTGATTAATAATAAGGGTGCGCATCACAGCTTCCTGTCATCGAACGATTCCGGAAGGAAATTAAAGAATGTATCCCCGCGCAGTCCCAGGCGGAGGCTTTCAAGTGCCACCAATTCCCCGGGAGCTATATTTCCGAGATTGACGTTGCAGCCCAGTAACTGGATGAACCATGCCTGCTGGTTCTTTATGGGGGCTTCCCAGATTACGTTGTCTATCCCCACCTTGCCGATGATGTCCTCGATCAGTTCGATGTTGGCCGATCCGTCCTTCCGGTAGATGCCGATCGTTCCGCTTTCGCGGGCTTCCCCGATGACCTTCCATGATCCTGCTTCCAGTTCGGTCTTCATCATATCGACCCATTGATCATTCGGGATCTCCACCCCCGCCACCTTGGACCCTACCTCGGATATCACGGTAAAGCCGGAGGAAAGTTCACGGATGTATTCCAGTTTTAGGTGGTGGGCCAGGGCCATGGAACCGTCCGAGATCTCCACCATCTCGATCCCGTACCGTTCCGTGAATTTTCTGAACTCTTTAAATTTTCCACGTATTTCAAAAATCTCAAAGAGGGTGCCCCCGAAATACGGGATCAGTCCCCCTTCCTTATAGATCCGGATCTTTTCTTCCAGTTCCCTGGTAATCAGCGCGGTGCCGAATCCAAACTTCACCAGGTCGGTAAACTCGGCACTGGAACTGACAAAATCTTCCGCTTCCCTGACGCTCAGGCCTTTGTCCATCATCATGGTCAGGCCGGACTGCCGGGGCTTGGGACTTCGTTTGGGAATATGGGGCAGGTCGAGG
>Ga0307445_10002216_pt1 | contig 10730 bp, 8 predicted proteins | sample SalMarSW160330MG_FD_202147 | JGI IMG/M metagenome (GOLD analysis project Ga0307445, IMG submission 202147) | Salt marsh sediment microbial communities from the Plum Island Ecosystem LTER, Massachusetts, United States - SW1603-30 | ecosystem: Environmental > Aquatic > Marine > Intertidal zone >...
TCTTCGGGGTGCTCTGCCGCTACCGGGACGAGAAGAATTTTTACATCCTGATGGTATCCGGCGACGGCCAGGCCGGGATCGCCAAGCGCAGCGCCGCCGCCGACCTGGTCATGCTTTCGGGGGAATCTCTTAAATCCAATCCGGCCATCCGTTCCGGGCTTGCGGCCAACCACCTTCGCGCCGATTGTTCAGGAACCAGCCTGTCACTTTACGTGAATGAGGTCCTTGTCTCCACTGCCACCGATGCGGAATTCTCCGCGGGGGATGCCGGCCTCTGGTTGGGCGCTTACGACCAACCCGGTTCCGATCTGTTTTTCGATAATTTCATCGTTCGGAAACCGTAATTTTTTCCGAATCGGCTCCATCTGCCAATTGAATTAAAACTTGCGCGTTTTCTGACTACGTGTGGTCCGGGGAAGCATGCGCAAGCGTTCACGGATTACACCGAATATTTCCGAAACACTGAATTCTATTTACAATTAATGCATGGGTGCCTTCGGCTCTTTTCGGTGTGCTCAGGAACTGTAGCTGACGTTCATGAAGATCTTTTTTGACCTGGTCGGCTGTCGATTGAATGAAGCCGAAATCGAAAAAATGTCGGCGGAAGCGTTCGCCTTGCGCCACGAAATCGCGCGCACCGCGCAGGAGGCCGACTGGATCGTGATCAACACCTGCACGGTCACCCGTGAAGCGGAACGCGACAGCCGTCAGAAGATCCGCCAAGCACACAGCCGTAACGGCAAAGCCCGTATCGCCGTAACCGGCTGCTGGGCGACGATGGATCCGGAATGTGCCGCCGCGCTGCCGGGTGTAACGCGCGTGATCCCCAATGCGGAAAAGGACGGCCTTATCCGCCTGATCCTCGGCGCGGATGAACCGTCGGCCGCATCGTTGGCGGCGCACCCGGCACCCTTTCGCCGCCGGACACGCGCCTACATTAAAGTACAGGATGGGTGCGATAACGCCTGCAGCTATTGCGTTACGCGCCTGGCGCGCGGACCCTTGCGCAGCCGGACGGCGGACGCGATCGTCGCAGATATCCTCGCCGCGCAGGGCACGGGCGCCAAAGAAGCGGTATTGGCGGGCGTGCACCTCGGCGCGTGGGGCAGGGACCTCGGGAACGGATTGGTCCTCGAGGATCTTCTGGAAGACATCCTTGCCCGCACGGAAATCCCGCGCCTGCGGATATCCTCGCTCGAGCCGTGGGATCTGCGTCCGGATTTTTTCCGGTTGTGGCGGGACGGGCGCTTGTGCCCGCACCTTCATCTGCCGCTGCAATCCGGCTGCGGATCGACCCTGCGCCGGATGAACCGCCGCACCACGCCCGGAGAATATACGGAGATCGTGGAAGCGGCCCGCGCGGAAATTCCGGATCTTGCGGTGACCACCGACCTGATGGTCGGCTTTCCGGGCGAGGACGAATCGGAATTCCGTGAAAGCATCGGCTTCGTCGAGCGGATGCGCTTTGCACGGCTGCACATCTTCCGCTTTTCGCCGCGCCCGGGGACGGCCGCCGCGCGAATGGAGGGCGCGGTCCCGCTCGAGGGGGTCCGCCACCGGGCCATGTGGGCCCGGCTCATCGGCCGCCAGGCGGCGGACAACTTCGCGCGCGCATTTCTCGGGCGCGCGATGGACGTGCTGTGGGAAGCCGACACACGCGGCGGGCTGCGCCGCGGCCTGACCGGCAACTTCCTGCGCGTGCGGGTGCGGTCGGAGGATATCCGGCCGAACACCATTTCGCGCGTGCGGCTGGTCTCGGTCGATCAAGGGGAAATTACAGGGGAACCAAAGAATTAATTCTCGCTGTAAGGATATTAAGATCGCCAAGAGGATTCAAAATATTCTTTGCGCCCTTTGCGGCTTTGCGGTGAGAATTTCGCAGACACTGGAAAAAATCATATAGCGAGCAAGGGAAGAATGGATAATCTACGATCATACGGAAACGCCCCATACCGCATCGCCGTTTTGCACGGCGGTCCGGGCGCGCCCGGCGAAATGGCGCCGGTGGCCCGGGAACTTTCGCGCGCGCACGGCGTGCTTGAGCCGTTGCAGGCGGAAGATACCCTCGATGGCCAGGTGACGGAGCTGCGCGCGGTCCTGGAATCGCGGGCGAAACTGCCCGCCGTGCTGATCGGCTGGTCGTGGGGCGCGTGGCTGGGGTACGTCCTCGCCGCGCGTTTCCCGGAGTTGGTGGGTAAGCTCATCCTGGTCGGCTCCCCGCCCTTCGAGGCGCGGTATGCCGCCCAGATCGAAGACACACGGATGAGCCGGCTGAGCGAAGAGGAACAACGCGAAGCGGACCGAACCCTGAAACGGCTGGACGATATCTCGGGGCAGAGCCACCAAACGTCGCTGGCCCGCCTGGGCCGGCTCTTTTCCAAGACGGATACCTTTCGCCCGCTTCCGGTCCCGGATGAAACGATCAAGCTGCAATTTAATATTTACCGGGCCGTGTGGCGCACGGCGGCGGAATTGCGCCGCAGCGGGGCGCTGCTTCAGCTCGGGAAGCAGATCCGCTGCCCGGTCGTCGCCATCCACGGCGATTACGACCCGCACCCGGCCGAAGGCGTGCAAAAACCGCTCGAAACCGTCCTCGCGGATTTCCGCTTCATCCTGCTGCCCAAATGCGGCCACGCGCCGTGGCGGGAGAAGGACGCGCGGACCAAGTTTTACACGGCTTTATTGAAAGAGTTGGCGGAATAGAATCCACAAAGAGCACGAAGAAGACCTGAAGGACACGAAGGGATTTCATAAAAACTTCGTGCTCTTCAGGTTTTCCTTTGTGTTTTTCGTGGAATCATTTCCGGCCGAAATCCGCCGGACTCTCCCCCCACGTATCGGTCTTCCACTTTCGAACTTCGTTGGCATAGGTATTCTCGCGCAGCCAATCCTGCGCACGGGCAATAAGCACATACACCGCCCGGGTATCCTCCGTCCGCGGCAGTTTGGTCTTGCACTGTTTCTCCGCGACCCACCGCATGGCCTGGACCGAATCGCTGTAGATCGGCCAATCCAGATTTTCTTTTTTCAAATACGCCAGCGCGTGCACGATCGCCAGGAACTCGCCGACGTTGTTGGTTCCGTTGGCCACCGGTCCCTGCCGGAAAATCTCGCGCCCCTGCCCGATGTTTACGCCCCGGTATTCCATCGGGCCGGGATTCCCGATGCAGGAAGCGTCCACCGCGATCGAATCCTCCGCCGGCCCGTAGCCGCCCGCCCGGCTGAGTCTCGCCGCGCGCGCCTGCCCGTCGCGGTACTCCGCGTACCGCCCGCGAAAGGCCTGTTCCGCCAGCGCGCGGGAGGCAAACGCCATATATTGGGCATCCATATACCCTTTCACGGACGCCGAGCATTCCTCCCAGGTGGAAAATATTCCCCGCTTGCGGCCCTTCCAGACGACGTAGAATTTTTGTTTTCCCATGAACCGATATCCCTCTCCTCGTTCTTTTGAAGAAACTATTGTACACGGATTACACAGATAAAAAATGGATTACACCGATTTTTTTGCAATTTCGGTGAATTCGGATCTTTTCAGTGCTTCGGTGTACTTCCGGTTTTTTACGACCGTAAACACTTTCCCGTCGCCGATTTTTCCGCCGCCGCAAACTGATCCGGCATCCCTTCCGCTACGAGGCAGTCGCCCGCTTCACCGCCTAGCGGGCTATAATCCTTCGAACGGGAATAATTCCGGCGGAGCTGCCGCTCGTTTCCTTCCCGGTAAAATTCCCTGCATGCTTCTGGCATATTGGTATAAACTATATAATGCTTTCCATCAGAGTGTAACGCCGGCAAGGAATACATCGAAGGGAGGCTCAACCATGAATTCGTTTACCCGGATTGTTGTTTTCCTCCTGGCCGGGCTGATTTTGGTCGCGTGCAGTCCCGCACAAAAAAGCGGCGTCCAAACCCAGGCATCCCCGCCCGGCATCGGGACGCTTACCGCAACCGTCACATCCACGTCAGTCGACGACGGCGCATGGGCAACCGCGGCCTTCACCGGTTCACCGCCGGGAGAACCTCCCTTCAACGTCTCCTCCTGGCTGACCGATGCCAGAACACCCGCCAACGCGAAGGATGCCTATGCGATTGCCGGCGACGATCATGCCAGCAATCAATACGAACGCCCCTTCACCGAGGAACTGGCCTACCGGCCCGACCTCGACATCCTATCCGCCTCCCTGACGCTCGACCCCCAATGGTTCTATGTGACCATCCAGCTGGAAGGAACCCAAACCGGGTTGGAGACCCCGGATGCTTGTTTTGGAGTGGAATTGGATCTCAATTTGGACGGACGCGGCGAGTTCGTCATCTGGGCCCGGCCGCCGTTCACCACCGGCTGGACGCGTGAAAATCTGATCATCTACGGCACGTCCACCGATATGGTCGGCGGACCCCGGCCGCTGCATTCCGACGCTCCCTGGAAAGGCGAAACCTACGATACGATCCTCTTCGACGGGCGGCAGCTTTCGGATGACAATACGGCCTGGGTGCGCGTTTCACCCGCGGACCCGCAAAACCTGCAGATCGCCTTCAGCCCGGAACTTTTCAAGCAGCCCATCAAATTCCTTTGGAACGTATGGGCCGACGACGGGATCAAGGATCCGTCCCGGTTCGATTACAACGACGTCTTTACGAAGAAGGAAGCCGGATCTCCCTATAAGTGGGATCCGGAATACCCCCCCAAATCCATCTGGGCGGTGGATAACACCTGCCGCGCTCCGTACGGATTCACACCCTCCGGCAATGTGCCGGGAGGATGCCAGATACCGGCAACGCCGGGTCCGACGACGGCAGGCCCCACCCCCACTCTCACACGGATTCCACCGCCAAAGTAGGGCAGGGGATTCGTTGGATTATCTCTGCGCTGAGGATCGATTATGGGTTTACTGTGATTCGCAAGGCTTTCCCCGTCACCGAATTTTCCGCCGCGGCGATCTGCTCCGGCGTTCCCTCCGCGGCGAGGTAGCCGCCCGCATCGCCACCCCCTGTCCCGATCTCGACGCGCAGTGAGAGGGAGGGATCCGGACCAAGGTCGATCACCCAGTCCGCGCAGCGGATAAGATCCAGGTTGTGCTCGATGACGACGACCGTGTTCCCGGCGTCGACCAGGCGTTGGAGCAGCGCGACGAGCCGAGCGGTATCCGCGGCATGCAGTCCGGTCGTCGGTTCGTCAAGCAGGTAGAGCGTGCGGCCGCCGGCGCGCTTCCCGAGCTCCTTGGCCAGCTTGATCCGCTGGGCCTCGCCGCCCGACAGCGTGCTCGCATTCTGGCCCAGCGGCAAATAGCCCAGTCCCACTTCCATCATCAGCGCCAGCCGCGAAGCCGCGTCGGAGACGCCGCGGAACACATCGCCGACCTCTTCGATCGTCATGTGCAGGATCTCGGATATGTTGAATCCGTTATAGCGCACCGCGAGGACATCGGGTTGGAAGCGTTGGCCGTGACACACGGGGCAGCGCACTTCGGCGGGAGGCAGGAGCTGCATCGGCACCAGAAGGATGCCGGCACCCTCGCAGCGCTCGCAGCGGCCGCCCGGAACATTGAAGGAAAAGTGTCGGGGTGAGAATTTCTTCCTGCGCGCCTCCGGCTGGGCGGCGAATGCCTCCCGGATCGGGGTGAACGTGTCGGTATAGGTGCCGGCGTTGGAGCGGGTGGAGCGCCCGATCGGGCTTTGATCGACGGTGATGATTTTATCCAGGTGCTCCCAGCCGTCGATCGCATCATGCGCTCCGGGCATTTCATCGGAGCCGAAGAACCTCCTGCGCGCCGCGCGGTCGAGGATGTCGAACAGCAGCGAGGATTTTCCCGAGCCTGAGGGGCCGGTGACGGCCACGAACAGCCCAAGCGGCAGGGAGACGGTGAGGTTTTTCAGGTTGTGTTCGCGCGCGCCGCGGATGACCAGTGCCTTCCCGTTCGGCGCGCGGCGCACATGTTCGGGCATGGATATCTTTCCGGAAAGGTACCGGCCGGTGACGGTATCGGCGGCGGCCAGGGTATCGGGTCTTCCGGCGGCGACCACTCGGCCGCCGTGCATCCCCGCGCCCGGTCCGATCTCAACGACGTAGTCCGCTTCGCGGATCATCTCCAGGTCATGCTCGATCACCAGGACCGTGTTGCCCAGGTCGCGCAGCTTGCGCAAGACTCCGATCAGGCGCCCTGTGTCGCGCGGATGCAGCCCGATGGTGGGCTCGTCGAGGACGTACAGCACGCCGGTCAGGCCGGAACCGAGCAGCGCCGCCAGCCGCAGCCGCTGGGCTTCGCCGGCCGAGACCGAAGGCGATGAGCGCTCGAGGGTCAGGTAACCGACCCCGACCTCAACCACCCGGCGGACCCGCTCGCGCAGATCGTCGACGACCGGCGCCAGCACCGGCCCGGCTTCGGGCGGGAGGGTCCGGCTGATCTCATCGAGCCATGCGGAAAGTTCGCTGATCGGTATCCGCGCGGCCTCGATGATGGTTTTGCCCTCGACCGTCACCCTCCGGCTTTCCGGCTTCAGGCGCGATCCGCCGCATTCCGGGCAGGTTTGCCGGACCAGGAACTTTTCGACCTTTTCCCGGTAGGCTTCATCCTGGATGTGGGCGGCATGCCGGCGCAGCAGGTTGGTGGCCACGCCCTCGAACTGCCCCTGGGCGTTGGTCTTGGCCGGTTTTACGCTCGGATAATGGCGCCGGAACCGTTGGTCCTCCACGCCGTAGAACAGCAGATCGCGCGCGGCGGAATTCCATTTGCGTATCGGATCGTCGAGGTTGAGTGCAAATCCGTAATACTTTGCGGCGGCGCGCAATTTCTTTGAGTAATGCGTGACGTACCATTCCTCCCAGCCCGTGATCGCGCCTTCGGCGATGGTCTTCGTCTCGTCGACCAGTTTGGAAAGGTCCGCCGCGGCGATCACCCCCAATCCGGTGCAGATCGGGCAGGCGCCATCCGGCTTGTTGAACGAGAAACTCGCCATGCTGATGCCGGGCACCGCCCGCCCGCAATGCGGGCAATCCGATCCATTCTCTCCGCCCGCCTCCTCATCCCACTCCACCGCCCCGGGGAGGAAGGAGGGTTCGACCATTTTGCCGCAGTGCGGGCATGGCCGGCGCCCGAGCCGGGCGAAGAGCACCCGCAGGTAAGTGAACACTTCGGTAGCGGTCCCGACGGTCGAGCGCGGGCTGTGATTGGTGATCTCCTGGCCGATGCTGATCGAAGGCGAAAGCCCTTCGATCCGGTCGAGTGGCGGTTTGCTCTGGTGGGTTACCATCCCGAGGCTCTCGAGGTATTGCCTCTGGCCTTCCTTGTGAAGGATGTCGAACACCAGAGTCGATTTGCCGGAACCCGAGAGGCCGGAAAACACGATCAGCTTGTTTTTCGGCAGGTCGAGGTCGAGGTTCTTGAGATTGTGCAGCCGCGCGCCGCGGATGAGGATGGAACCCGATCCCTCACCCGTCCGGGAAGGTGATTTTTCGTTGATCATGATGTTGTCCTTTTATTCCGACCCCTCCCCGACCCTCCCCAGAATGGGGAGGGGGAGGAAAGAGGGAAGTATTTCGATTTGATTTTCTCACTCCACAGTTGATGAGGGGAGGAAAACCGAGAAACAGTACGTATTGGTTTTCTCCCTCCCCTATTGGGGAGGGTCGGGGAGGGGTCTGTTTCACTCTCTTCCCCACTCCACCTTCTTATCCTTCAATTCCAATAAGATTTCCGCCGCGAGCGATGCGGCCTCGTTCAATTTCAACGGACTGATCCCGTCGGCCGTGTCGGCGGGGGAATGGGTTATCTCGCGAATCCCGGCTCCGCCGAAGGCCAGAGCGGGCACGCCGCGCATCGCGAACGCGGAATGGTCGCTTTCCGGCCAGGGCTCGACCCACACCGCGCCCGGGTACGCTGCAAGTTTTGATCGCGCCGCCCGGATCAGCTTATCGGACGCCGCCATGGCGGTCAGGGTGTTGGTTCCCAGGATGTGCCCGGCGCCATCGAAGTTGACCGCGGCGATGATCTTTTCCGCTTTTGCCGTCTTCCAGTAAGCATCAACTCCGAGCGGCAGGTATTCATGGCCGGAGAAGGCCGCGAATTCGATCGTACAAGCCGCCGGCCGCGAGGCGAACCGGGCGGCCAGCGCAAGGATGATGGCCACGCCGCCGGCGTTATCGCACGCTCCGGGGGTGGTGGTGGCGGTATCGTAATGGGCGCACAGGACGATCGTCTCCGCCCGCTTCCCCGGGATGCGTCCGATGACATTGGCCGTGGATCCCGGCCGCCGTTCGGTCTCCAGGCGCAGATGCACCGCCGACGGATTCTTGCGCAGTAGTGCCAATGCGACATCGCGCGGCAGTGTGGCGGAAGGCAAGGAAAAATCCGCATCGCAGAATCCGTGGCCGAAGTACGATACCCCCGGCCGGGCGGAAAGCACGGCGGCCGGGCGCTTCCGCTCCAGCAGGGCGATGATCTGTTGCTCGCGTTCGGTGATGAGGAACCATTGTTTTGGGGAAACCGGAGCCGACGTCAGGTCGCCGTAAAGCAGGGCTATCTTCCCCGAAAGATCTGCATGCTCCAATTCGGCGATCGTGCAGGCGGGGACCATGGACGCCGTGACCTCAACCGGCGGGGAGAACGGGTCGACGTACACCCGCAGTTGGATTTCCTCCGCTTCGAGGATCGTCCTGCGCGCCGACCAGGCCGGGCAGGGGGATTCCTGGATCTCGACCGCCAATCCAATGCGTTCCATCTCGCGGCGGATATATTCGCCAGCCGCCGTATTGCCGGTCGAACCAATGTAGCGGGTCCCGATCCGGCCGGCCAATTCCCGCACATGACCGATCAACACCTCGGATAATTCGAGCATTCGATCTCCTTTTTCAATCGTAGAAAGTGGCATCGAGGAATCCATCCGAAACGGGATGCGCCTTCCCGTTTCGACAATAAAATCTTACAACCTTGGTGGGCTAATGGAGGGTTTGGAAGGAGAAGGCGATCGAGTAGCGCTCTTTGTGTATCGAGTAGACCCACCCCTCCCCCTACCCCTCCCCATCCTGGGGAGGGGTGGATCTACCCAACCGGCTTTATTCGTGTCATCCGCCGCAGTTGCTCGAGGATCTTTCGCGCGCGTTCTTCCTGTTCGGCGAGCGTGGAAAGCCAACGATCGGCCGCCCAGAGCACATCCTCCTCCGGGCGCGGGGTATCCAGCACGCGGCGCAATTTTTTTACAGCGCCGGAATCCAGCGCGCGCATCGCGCGCAGGACGGCCATCGTGCTGTATCCGGAACGCATCAGCAAGCGGATCACCCGCAGCTGGCCGATCTCGCGCGGGCCGTACGCGCGGTAGCCGTTCTTCGGGTCGCGCGGCACGCGCAGCAGGCCGTTGCGTTCCCAGCCGCGGATCGCATCCGGGGTCGAATCCACCGCCCGGGCGGCGGCGAGGATGGAAAGCGGAGGATTGCGGCGTTCGGGGACTTTTCCGCGCACCCACTTTTCCAGATATTCGGCCGCGGATTCCGCTTGCGTGCGTTCTTCTTTTACCAATTGGATGTGGTTTTTTGCCAGTCGAATGGCCTGCGGAAGATCCCGCCCGGCGGAGGCGCGCACAAGCGCCAACGCGGATTTCCGGATCCGGCTTCCCGACCAGCCGCCGTGCATCGCCAGCCGCGCCAGCCGCATCTGTTCCATATGGAACCGGGTGTACTCGCGGTAGTTATTGGCGGACCGTGTGACAGGCGGGAGGAATCCCCACTTCTCGTACATCCGAACCGTATTCGGGTGAACGCCGACCGCCTTGGCGATATCGTTTGTGCGGAAGGTATCTTGCTTTTTATTCATGTCATCTCAAGCAATAATAATCGGTTCAAATATACACCAATACGTCATGCCCGCGCCTGCTATCGCGCAACAGAGATGACGATCGAATTGAATTCTTGACATATGAACCAAATATTCATATAATATGAACCTATGGTTCATAATACAACTCCCGACGATTTCGAATTGATCATCCCCGACCTCGAAAACGAGGATTCGGTCACCCGCACCTTCCGGCGGCTGGACCCGGAAAGGCGGCAGGCCGTGCTGGATGCGCTTTTCGAAGAGGCGGCCGAAAAAGGCCCCTCGCGGTTGAATATCAAACAGGTGGCGGAACGCTCCGGGGCGTCGATCGGCTCACTCTACCAGTATTTCGGCAGCCGGGAAAACCTTGTCCGGTTTATGGTGAAGATCGCGGTCGGTTCGATGGTCGAACTCCTCCGGATCAGCATGATCTCGCTTCGAAATCTGCCCTTCCGGGAAGCGCTTCGGTACTACATCGTGGAAGGAGTGCGGTACTCGCAATCACAGAAATCGTTGACGCGGTTCCTGACACTTTCCGCCTATCAAGGGGATGAAGAGATCGGGAGAACCGTCGTCGAGCCGATTGCCGTGGTGATGCGTGAAGTGGTGCGGGATCTGTTGAAGGCGGGCGTTGCGCGCGGCGAACTGCGGCCCGAGATCGATCTCGAAGCGGCTTCACGCGCGGTCAACGTGTTGATTATCGGGTTGGGAGACAGCCAGCTTACGCCGTACTTGAATACGTATTTCCAGGTGTCGGACGACAAGATCCCCTTCGAGCGGACGCTGGACGCCGGTTTGGACATGATCCTGCGCGGACTCGCCGCGGAGAAATCCGATGAATAGTTTGCGAATCGCCCGCAAAACCCTTATCGAATACCTGCGGGAGCCCCAGCTTTTCCTCTTTATTCTCTGCGGTCCGCCGCTTCT
>Ga0307445_10002220_pt1 | contig 10707 bp, 14 predicted proteins | sample SalMarSW160330MG_FD_202147 | JGI IMG/M metagenome (GOLD analysis project Ga0307445, IMG submission 202147) | Salt marsh sediment microbial communities from the Plum Island Ecosystem LTER, Massachusetts, United States - SW1603-30 | ecosystem: Environmental > Aquatic > Marine > Intertidal zone >...
CATTCTTGCTGGTGCTTGTAGGGCTGTTTGTCATCAGGTCCGGCAAGGATTTTTTTCGAGATTCCACCTTGGGAGAAGTAATTTCCGGGAAAGGGATTAAACTGAAAGACATCCACTACACCCAGGAGGATCCCTCAAAAGGCATCAGGTGGGTGCTCGATGCTCAAGAGGTCCGATTTTCAGAAGACAGGCAGTCAATCTTTTTCCGAGGTTTTCGGTTGAACGTCAAGCCAACCGGAAGACCGGCTTTCCACCTCAGCGGAGAAAACGGCGAATATTCTCGGACCAGGGGGGAAGTAAAGCTCTGGGGAAATCTGGAAGGGTTGTCTGACGATGGATACAGGATAGTGACGGAACGTATGCTGTTCGACGAAAAAAAAGGGGTGTTGACGAATGACAGGCCGGTGCAACTATTCGGCTCTTTTTTTTCTGTATCAGGAACAGGGATGTTTGTGGATCTCAGGAAAAAGAAGATGAAGATCCTTGCCAAAGTGAAGACCGTTATACGAGAGGGGGCTACTGGAAGATGAAAACCCTGAAATCATTCTGCGCTGTGCTGGTTGTTGTCATGCTTGCGGGATTCATCTTTCCGCGTCTCTGTGACGCGGAGGCCAAGAAAACCAGAATTGATGTTACGCCAAAGCCTATCGTGATCCTGTCAAAGACCCTGGAAGTAGACGATGAAAAAAAAATCGTTACCTTTACGGGAGAGGTGAACGCGAAAAAGGATGATTTTGTGGTGGACTGCCAGAAAATGCTGGTGTATTACCGGACTTCACCCGATAAAGATAAACAGGGGAAATTCGCGCAGGGGATCGATCGGATTGTCGCCAGCGGACAAGTCAGGGTGACTAGAAAAGAAGGCGGGCTGGCCACCGCAGACACGGCCATTTACTACCAGGACGATGATAAACTTGTCCTTACCGGGAACCCTTCCGTACAACAAGGCAAAGACCTGGTCAAGGGCGAGCGGATTACCATCTTTCTCCGGGAGAACAGGAGTGTCGTAGAGAGTACCGGGAAGGAGCGTGCCCAGGCAATCATTTTCCCGAAGTCCCGGAAGAAGGAGACCCCTTAAACGTGGGAGGGAAAGTACTTCAAGCCAAGGGGCTCGTAAAGATCTACAGCGGGAAACGGGTCGTTGACGGCGTGACCCTCAATCTCAGGCGTCAGGAGATCGTGGGGCTTCTTGGGCCAAATGGTGCCGGCAAGACCACCACTTTTTACATGATTGTCGGCCTTGCACAGCCCGATGAAGGAAAGGTGTTTCTTGACGGAGAGGATATTTCCAATGACCCCATGTACCTCCGGGCGAGGAAGGGGATCAACTATCTGGCACAGGAACCTTCGATCTTCCGGAAACTTACGGTGGAGGAAAATCTGCTGGCCATCATGGAGCGGATAAACATCCCCCGGATCGAGCGCAAGGAGCGAATAAAAGAACTCCTGGACGAATTGAACATTGGGCACCTTGCCGGGCAGAAGGCATTGTCCCTTTCCGGAGGCGAGCGGAGGCGTCTTGAAATTACAAGGGCCTTGGTGACTGAACCCAGGTTCATGCTTTTAGATGAACCGTTTGCAGGGATCGATCCGCTGGCAGTAAGTGATATCCAGCAGATTATACGGCAGTTGAAAGGCCGAGGGTTGGGAATTATTATTTCCGATCATAATGTGAGAGAAACCTTGAACGTTTGTGACGTTGCTTATATTATCAGCGAAGGAAGGATTATCGAGTACGGTGGACCTGAAAAGATCGTGGAGAGTAAAGTGGCCCGTGGCGCTTACCTGGGCGACGATTTCAGCATGTAAATTTTCTCGCGTGATTTGTTGATCCGGCACCGGCTGAAAACAAAATGGCTTTAGAACTGAGACAATCACTGAGCTTAACCCAACAGCTCATCATGACCCCGCAATTACAGCAGGCCATCAAGCTCCTGCAGCTCTCAAGGCTTGAATTGCTGGACACGATTCAACAGGAGCTTGAAGTCAATCCTCTGCTGGAAGAACAATTGTCCTCTGAATCAGAAGAAGAAAGTCCGCCCGAGGAAGGGAAAAACCATCCCGAAGACGGCGTTTCGGATGTCCCGGAAGTCAAAGAGGTAAAAGTCGAGGAAAATGCTCGTGATGATGTGGATTGGGAAAACTATCTGAACGAGTACAATACCTCGTGGGCTGAAGTCCCTCACGAGGTCAGGGATCTCCCCTCCCTGGAGAACATCACTTCCAGCAAGACCAATCTATGTTCCCACCTGTTGTGGCAGCTCAACATGAGTCGGGCGGATGAGATCGCAAGAGAGATCGGGTCACACATTATCGGCAATCTGAATGATGACGGGTACCTCAAGGCTTCTGTGGAGGAGATTGCAGAGACCACCGGCTATCCCCTGGAACGGGTAAATACGACCCTGGAACTCATCCAGAATTTTGACCCCGTGGGCGTTGGTGCCAGGGATACCAGGGAATGCCTGCTGATCCAGATCAAACTTCACAATCTGGAGGGAACGATTGTAGAAGAAATCATCAAGAATCATATGCGTGACCTGGAAGACAGGAAATATGAGCGCATCGCGAAAGATTTCTCGGTCCCTCTGCAGGAAGTGCTCTCCGCCATATCCGTTATCCATGGATTGGAGCCCAAACCAGGGAGGAGTTTTTCTGACGAAGAAACTATTTATGTGAGCCCCGATATCTATGTTTTCAAGGTTGGCGATGATTATGAGATAGCGCTGAATGAAGATGGGTTGCCAAAGCTCCGGGTCAACGCCTTTTACAAGGAGGTCCTTTCCAATAAGGATTCACTTCCTGATACTGCGAAGGCCTATATCCAGGAGAAGCTCAAGTCTGCGGCCTGGCTGATAAGGAGCATCCATCAACGCCAGAGAACCATTTACCGGGTCACGGAGAGTATCGTCCGTTTTCAGCGGGATTTTCTGGAAACTGGTATCACTCATCTGAAGCCGCTGGTATTGCGGGATGTGGCTGAAGATATCCAGATGCACGAATCCACCATCAGCCGGGTGACCACCAACAAGTTTGTGTATACACCCCAGGGGCTCTTTGAGCTGAAGTTCTTTTTCAACAGTGCCATAAACAGTATTGAAGGTGATGCAGTTGCATCCGAAAGCGTGAAAGAGCACATCCGAAACATTGTGAGGGGAGAGGATGCTGCGAAACCATACAGCGATCAGGAGATTTCAAATATCCTCAAGAAACTGAATATTCGTGTTGCACGGAGGACAGTCGCAAAATACCGGGAAAGCATGAGCATATTGCCTTCACGAAAGCGAAGAGAGCCTTATGGAATGGCAGGATAGTGAGGTCTCCCAACAACCACCATTGTTGTCAGGAGGAGGAAATATGGATATTACTGTGACATTTAGACACACCGAACCGATGGAAAGCCTGAAGGCCTACGCAGAGGAAAAAGTATCCAAGCTGAAAAAATACCTGGATTATCCAATGGAAGCACATGTTGTGCTGACCGTGGAAAAATTTCGCCATCAGGCTGATGTCACAATCAGCGTGAACGGGACAAGAATCAAGGCGGTAGAGGAAACAGGGGACATGTACTCCGCCATTGATCAGGTCATGGACAAGATTGAAAAGCAGATCAAGCGGCATCTTTCCAAGATAAGATCAAGACGGTCTGAGAATATAAAGGGTGAGGATACCCTCGCTTCCGAGGAAGCAAATAGTGCGATTCAGGAAGAACCATCCATAGAAGTCGAAAAAATGGTGGCAAAGCCCATGGATGCGGAGGAAGCCGCCATGCAACTCAATGTGATGGGGAGGGACTTCCTGGTTTTCAGAAATGCAAAGTCATTGGAAATTAACGTGATCTATAAGCGCCGGGACGGCAATCTCTGTCTTATCGAGCCGGCAAGTTAGTGTGATGGTGCAATGAAATTTTCAGATATTATAACAGAAGATAGTATCATTCCTGAACTGGCAGCGAGAGATAAAGAAGGCGTGCTGGAGGAGCTTGCCCAAGCAATCTGCAATCATGCTCCTTCTGTTGACAAATCAGAACTGGTGCGGGTCCTTTTGGAGAGGGAAAGACTCGGGAGCACGGGCATCGGAGAAGGGGTTGCCATCCCGCACGGTAAAATTAACAGTCTCACTCAGCCCATGATATCCTTTGGACGGAGCAAGAGAGGGTTGGATTTTGATTCCATGGATGCGCAGCCCGCCTACCTTTTTTTCCTGCTGGTAGCGCCGGAAAACTCTGCCGGCCTTCATCTGAAGACCCTGGCGAAGATTGCCAAGGTCCTCAAGAGTAGGGCTTTCCGCAAGAAATTGATGGAAGCCAAGACGCGTGATGAGATTTACGAGTCCATTATCAAAACCGATGAAGAAGAGAATGGGGTCTGACAGCATTGTATAAAGGGACAGCATGATAGGATTGCTCATTATTTCACACTGTGAACTGGGGAACGAACTGCTCAAGGCTACTGAACTTATCATGGGACGGCTGGAGAATGCACAAGCCATTGCCATAACCCAGACTTCCGGCAGCCAGGAAATGATAGATGCCATTTCGGAAAAAATAGAAACCATGAACGAGGGTGATGGAGTTCTTATCCTTACCGACATGTTTGGTGGTACCCCTTCCAATCTCAGCCTCTCATTCCTGGGGGATGAAAAAGTAGAGGTCTTGACGGGGGTAAACCTTTCCATGGTTATTTCTGCCGCCCAGGATCGCCACCATTTTGCGCTCAGTGATTTGGGCGAGAGGGCAAAGGAAGCGGGAAAAAAGAGTATCGCCCTTGCGGGACAACTGCTGAAGTCGAAATGATATCTTTGATCAGAGTCACCGCAGAAAATTTTCATCGTTTTGTGCAAGGAATTCTTGCCATTGAAGAGGTTTCTTTTCCTTCTCCCTGGACGTTGGAAGCATTTCACGAGGAGGTTGAGAGGTCCTTTTCATCTCTCTGGGTACTCCTTGATAAGGAAGATCTTGTCGGATATCTCTGCTTCTGGTCCATGGCTGGAGAACTGCATCTCATGAACATCGCCGTCCATCCCCGAAGGTGGGGTGAGGGCCTCGGGAGGATGCTTCTTGATAAAATGATTACAACGGGTATCTGTGCCGGTGCTGATTGTGCACTGCTGGAGGTGCGACCGTCAAACGCACCTGCGAGGGAATTGTATAAGAACGTAGGATTTCGGGAGATCGGCCGTCGCACGAAGTATTACAGGGATACAGGTGAAGATGCTATCCTCATGGCTCTGCAGTTGGATGCTGGAGGGAATACGAGTGCCTTGGCCGCAGCGAATATCTTGTGAGATATAGTTTCGGTTATCTGTGGTGGTAGTGATAGGAAAAGAATCACGAGGAGGGAAAAATGGCTTTGAAAGTTGGAATAAATGGTTTTGGACGTATTGGAAGGATGGTATTCCGTGCTGGTTGCCGGAATAATGGATTAGAGTTTGTGGCCATAAATGATCTGACGGACCCGGCGACCCTTGCCCATCTTTTGAAGTATGATTCAGTGCATGGGATCCTGGATGCTGAAATTTCCAGTACCGAGCATTCTCTTGTTGTAGACGGACGGGAGATAGAAATTTATTCAGAAAAGGATCCATCGAGGATCCCGTGGGGCGACACCGGTGTGGAAACTGTCTTCGAGTGTACCGGCCTTTTTCGGGACCGGGAAAAGGCATCAAGGCATCTTGAAAGCGGGGCAAGAAAGGTGATTATCTCCGCCCCTGCCAAGGAACCGGATATCACGGTCGTGATGGGGGTGAACCATCATGAATATGATCCTCAGCGCCATCACGTGGTTTCCAATGCATCCTGCACCACCAATTGTCTGGCACCGGTCTGTAAGGTCCTGCTCGACTGTTTCGGAATCGAGAAGGGTTTAATGACGACCACCCACGCGTACACAGGCGATCAACGGTTGCTGGATTTTCCGCATCGGGACTTGCGGAGGGCACGGGCTGCCGGGCTTTCCATGATTCCTACCACCACAGGGGCGGCCAAGGCGGTTTCCCTGGTGTTGCCGGAGCTGGAAGGAAAACTGTACGGGATGGCCATACGTGTGCCCACGCCGAATGTTTCGGTCGTGGACCTGGTGGTGCAAACAGCAAAAGCGGTGATGGTCGAAGAAGTTAACAATGCATTTAAAGAGGCATCGGAAACCTATCTCAAGGGCATCCTGGATTTCTGCGATAAACCCCTGGTTTCGGCTGATTTTAATGGTACCAGGGTGTCATCAACAGTGGATGCCCTTTCTACTATGGCCGTCGGTGACATGGTGAAGGTGCTCTCCTGGTACGATAATGAATTTGGCTATTCAAACCGGATGGTTGACCTGGCCCTGCATATGGCTTCCATGTGACCGTCAAGGAGTGTCGAGGAACCCGAAAGAAGTGAAGATGCGAGGAGAAGCGGGATGGGAGAGCGGAAGCCCCTCATAGCGGGGAACTGGAAAATGAATCTCGATATCGGGGATGCGGTGAATCTGGTGCAGTCCATTGGTGCCACCGTGAAGGATGGAATAGACCGGGAAGTTCTGATCGCGCCCCCCTTTACGAGCCTGTCGGCGGTAAAAGAAGCAATAGGCAGCAGCAGGATATTCCTGGCGGGACAGAACATGCACTGGGAGATGAAGGGAGCCTATACCGGTGAGATTTCCGGTCGAATGCTCCAGCAGGTCGGCTGTACCCATGTGATCCTCGGGCATTCCGAAAGAAGGACCCTCTTTGGGGAAACCAGCAACATGATTGATTTCAAGGTGAAGTCAGCCGTGCTTCTGGGCCTGATCCCCATCGTCTGCATAGGGGAAAGCCTTGAAGAGAGGGAGGGTAACCGTACTTTTGAGGTGTTGGAAAACCAGTTGAACGCGTCCCTGCAGAATTTTCGTGCGGACAAGCTGATGCCGGTATCGACGATCCTTGCCTACGAGCCCATATGGGCGATTGGAACCGGTAAAACAGCCACCCCGGAACAGGCCCAGGAGGTCCACGCGTTTGTGAGGGAATGGATTGAAAAAACGTTCGGCGCGGTTCCTACCAGAGAGGTGAGGATCCTGTATGGCGGAAGCGTGAAACCGGCCAATATCGAGGAACTTATGTCCATGCCTGATATTGACGGGGTTCTTGTTGGCGGAGCGAGCCTGAAGGCTGATCAGTTTATCCCGCTTATCCATTACAAAGCGTAGCCTCATCGGGCATATTCAGCCTATCCTCCTGAAAGTGACTTTTTTGTTGAAAAAAATAATTTTGCTGGATAAAATAAAAATTTGTCTTATAAATCCATCGACGGATAAAAGAATAAACGAGGTTACAGAATGAAACTTGTTCTCATTCTCTTGCATTCAGTTGTTTGTATATCATTGATTTTGATCGTACTCCTGCAGAAGGGGAAGGGCGCGGACATGGGTGCTGCATTTGGGGGTTCAAGCCAGGCGGTATTTGGCAGCACCGGCGCCATGTCGTTCCTGACCAAGACAACAACTATTGTCGCCATCGTGTTTATGCTGACATCTCTGGGGCTCACGATCATGTCAGGAAGGGGGAGAAGCTCTTCCATCATGGAAGGGGTGAATCCGACCAAGGCCCCCGCCGCACAGACGAGCGCCCCGGCGGCGCCTCCTGCCCAGCAGAAGAAAAAATAAGGCGAGGTTCTGTGCCGAAGTGGTGGAACATGGTAGACACGCTATCTTGAGGGGGTAGTGGGCCACGCCCGTGCGGGTTCAAGTCCCGCCTTCGGCACCACTCATCAAAGAAAACCTACTGTATTTACAGTAGGTTTTTTTGTGAATAGATGGGAGCGAAGTCTTTCTGTCTTTTCAGAGAGCAAAGATTTCATTTCCCTGCAGCGGTTAATATAGTCATGGGAGGGAAGAGTAAGGGAGAGGGGAGCATGCGATTGGATGAAGCTTCAAGGGATTTGCAGGAGAAAACCGGTACGTTTGAAAGCTCTGACGGCCTGAAAATATTCTACAGAGAATTCGTGGCGGAAAATGAACGGGCTCGCCTGGTGGTTGCCCATGGCATAGGAGAACACTCGGGAAGATATCGCAACGTGGTTGAGAAGCTGGTTCCAAGAAATATTTCCGTTTGGGCCATGGATCTCCGCGGCCACGGAAAAAGCGAGGGGCGGAGAGGGCATATCCTGGCATTCGATGATTATGTCAATGACGTTTCCACAATGGTGGAGGCGGCAAAACGGGAAATGCAGGAGGAGAGGAAATATTTCCTTCTCGGACACAGTATGGGGGGACTCATTGCGCTCGATTTCGCGTTACGGTATCCTGCACGAATGAACGGTGTGATCTTATCTTCACCGAGCCTCGGGATAGGGGTGAAGGTGCCCTTTATCAAGAAGGCGGTGGGGAAATTCATGTCATCTGTTGCACCGGGGCTCTCGCTTTCGAATGGTATTGATATTACCAAGATCAGCCATGATAAAAAGGTCGTCCGTGCGTACGAAGATGATGCCCTGGTCCACGACAGGGTCAGTGCCAGGTGGTTCACCGAATTCATGAAGGCCATTGAAAAAGTTGGCAATTCCGCGCCCGAGCTCAAGGTACCGATACTGATGCAGCTTGCGGGAGATGATGCGCTTACCGATGTAAATGCTTCTCAGAAGTTCTTTGACGGACTAACTGTGGATGACAAGACTGTGTATGTCTATGAAAAACTCTATCACGAGATTTATAACGAATCGGAGGAACTGAAGTCCGGTCCGTTACAAGATCTGGATGACTGGATAAAGGCACATCTATGATAGAGTAGCCCTGCTTTTCGCCCGGCATGGAGAAAATCCTGGTGACAAACGATTTTTTGAGGCGTCCCCTCTACACCTGCTGGGAATGCGGGCTAAAATCTATCGAGTCCGTGCAGGCGCATTTCAGGGTAGGGCCTCTGAGGTTGTTCTTTCTCAAATTGCCGGTATTTTTCCATTTGGTCTTTCATCAGGACCTTAGCGAGGCGTTTTTCCACCGAGTCCCGGTTTTCTTTAATTTCCTGTCTCAGGGATCTCTCCAGGACGTGGCCTTGTTTCCTGTACTTCCTGATGATCTCATGCCGGTCCTTGAAGCTGTCTTCGATGATCTGACGGACTTTTGCCTGTTGGGTTTCGGTAAGTCCGAGGGCCGCCTTGAACCGGTCAAAAGACTCCAGGGGCGTCCTGGGGGCCGCGATTTCATGTGCGCCTTCTCTTGCACGCCAGCGGTTCTTCAATTTCGTGTACATTTCATCTATTTTTGTTCTCTGCTCGCCATTGAGTTTTTCTTTCACCGACTGGAGGCTGCTTTCAATGAGAGCCTCCATCTCGGGTTGATATTTCTCCCTCAAATCGTGCAGCTTGAGCCTTGTTTGGTCGATAATCTCCCGAACTTCCGCTTCCTGGGTTTTTGTCAAGTCCAGTTTATACGTCAGCCGTTCTATCAGTAATCGAGCAAGGGGCGGACGGTGCCCACTCCCTGTAAAGCGCTCGAATCTGTGCGCAAAGTAGGCCCCCGTTCCCAATACTCCGGCAAAGGCGCCGACGCAAAAGAGAAGCACTATTCCTGCCAACAATTTTAGCTTGTTCATTCCTTTTCCTCGCTACATCAGAAGTGATTGCAGCAGACCATATTCCATCGGGTCATTGGCCACTATTTTGGCCATCGCATAGTCAGGGATCATATGAAACTTGACTATACAGACCCCAAGTATCAAGATCAGGGCACAGGCCACCGGAGCAAAACGCCACAAAGCATCCCCAAATTGTTCAAAGAAGCTTTTCTTTGAAAGGACATGGCGAATGCCTCGAACGTGATGCATGACCTTTTCCTGCCATTGCTCGCCGACTTCACCCTTTTCTTTTTCATGGTAAGCGGCACGCAATGTCCTGTTAAGATTCTCTTGAAAGTTCTTGGTGAATTTCACAGTGTCCCCTCCTGATCGTTGATTAGCCCGGAAAGGAGTTTCTGAAGCTTCTTGCGGGCACGAAATGACCGGACTTTCACGTTGGCGACGCTCCAGCCCAGAAGCTCCGCCGCCTCCTTCGATCTGAGACCTTCAAGATAGACCAACTCCAGCACCATTCTATCCCCTGGAGGAAGTCTTTCAAGGGCCCAGTCAAGCACCTCCCGGGCTTCCTCCTGAGCGCCTTTTTCTTCAAAGGACTGCCCCGATCGATCCGAAAGGATTTCTTCCAGCCATTCATGGTGCGTTTCAGATATCTGGCTCATGGCAATTTCCCGGGACCGGTACGCCTTCCGCCAGTAGTCGTAGCAGGTTCGCACCGCGATCGAGGACAGCCATTGCCTGAAATTCCCATCGGCTCTAAAACTCCGCAGGGACTGGAAAGCCCGAATAAAGACTTCGTGAGCGGTTTCTTCCACCGCCTCATAGTTCACATGTTTCCTGACGATCCTGAGTACATGGTCAGCATATCTCAGGAGCAATGTCTCAAAGGCATTGACATTTCCACCAAGGACCAGGTCTATTATGTGAGCATCATCGGAGCTGTCTGAATCATTGTGCATCTTTACGTTCCAGCGGATCATTCGGCTCTCATCCGGAAGTCCGTGCACTCATTCACTCGGCGTTCAATGGTGAGCTTCAGGCGGGGGAAGCCTTCCGGCTTCCCCCGCCCCCTTCGCAACATCATTCAGCGGGAGCTTCCGGTGGCGCATCCACTCGATGCTTGGTTCTTTTAAAATGCCCCCTCTGTCGCTTCTGCAACAGGGATATTTGTTCAGGCGTCAA
>Ga0307445_10002222_pt1 | contig 10700 bp, 10 predicted proteins | sample SalMarSW160330MG_FD_202147 | JGI IMG/M metagenome (GOLD analysis project Ga0307445, IMG submission 202147) | Salt marsh sediment microbial communities from the Plum Island Ecosystem LTER, Massachusetts, United States - SW1603-30 | ecosystem: Environmental > Aquatic > Marine > Intertidal zone >...
GGCGGATATTTTTCCGGATACCGGAGCATAAATATCCGATACCGATTTTACGGATTCCACCACCGCCACCCGGTCTCCCTGTGCCACCTCGCCGCCTACCTCCGGCAGCTCCACGAATACGATGTCGGTCAACGATTCCTGGGCATGATCGGTGATGCCGCAGGTACAGAGGTCGCCCTCCTGCTTAATCCATTCATGGCTTTCGGTATAGCGGTAGTCCTTTGGATTTTCATGTGCCATAGTCTTACATTACCCCCTTGTATTGATAAAATGGTTTTTGCACAACCTGTGCGTTATATAATCGTTCCCTTATTTTTACCTGCACTATTGTATCGGCAGCCGCGAGTTTTACGGGAACAAATCCCAGGCCCACGGGCAAACCGAGGGTGGGGGCGTAACATCCGCTGGAAACCGTCCCACATTCTTTTCCCTCGCAGAAAAGCGGATAACCGGCACGCGGAATGCCTTTGTCGATCATCCGGAAGGCAACAAGGATACGTTGTGTCCCTTGCTTTTTCTGCGTCAGCAGTATGTCCTTGCCGATATACGCGGATTCCTTTTCCCGCACCACCCAACCGATACCGGCCTCCACCGGTGAGGTAGTATCGTTCAGTTCATGGCCGTACAGCGAATAGCAGGCCTCGATTCGCAGTGTATCGCGTGCTCCCAGTCCGACGGGGACCGCCCGTGTCTCCTCCGTTAAAAGCGCGTTCCAGATAATAGCCGCATCCCGGTTGTCGCAGTAGATCTCAAACCCGTCTTCGGCCGTATACCCGCTGCGGGAAAGGGTGCAGTTCCGGTCCGCCACCGGGGCCGTAAACACGTCAAAGCGGTTGACCCGGTTTAGATCATGTGCGGTAAGGCGCTGCAGCAGGTCGGCGGAAAGGGGTCCCTGCACGTCGATTTTTGAGAGTCGGGAAGACAGATCATGTATTGCAATATGGTACTCTCCGGCGTGTGTTTGCAGCCAGGCGAAATCCTTTTGAATGTTGGCCGCATTGACGATAATCCAGAAACGTTCGACATCGAACATATAGATAAAGCAGTCGTCAACGGTGCCGCCCTGTTCATTACACATGGCCGAATAGAAGCATCTCCCCGGTTTCAGGCGTTCCAGGTCGTTGGTCATGATATATTGCAAAAACTCCCGTGCCCGGCCGCCGGTTACCAGTATTTCACCCATATGGGAAATATCAAAAACACCAGCCGCTTTTCTGGTGGACAGGTGTTCCTTAATGATACTTGTATAATATACCGGTAACTGCCAGCCGGAAAAATCGGTCATCACGGCACCCAGTCTTTCATGTTCATGGAACAGTACGGTCTGTAATACATCTTTTTTTTCAGTCGACATAGATCCTCGGTACACGCTTGGTAATGAGACAGGTTACCTCGTAGGGAATGGTACCCACCAAATCCGCGACCTCTTCGGCCGTGGGTTCACCGCTTCCGGTCCCGAACAGGACAACATCATCTCCTACAGTGAGATCCGTCTCGGGGCCGAGATCAACCATAACCTGGTCCATACAGACCCTTCCCGCCACCGGGTAGCGTCTGCCCCCGATACAAACCTGTGCCCGGTTGGAAAGCAGCCTGTTGTACCCGTCCGCGTATCCTACCGGCAGGGTTGCAATCCAGGTTTTTTCGCGGGTAATATATGTTCTGCCGTATGAGATGGAGGTGTTTTTTTCCACCTTTTTCATGAAGCCGATCTGTGTTTTAAACTCCATCACCGGTTTTACCGCAAGTTTTCTCTCCTGGTCATGGGAGGGATAATAGCCGTACAAAATGATTCCCGCACGGACCATATCAAAATAACTGTCGGGTTTATCGATAATTGCCCCTGAATTGGCCGCATGCACGGTGCCGGGAGCGATCCCCAGCTTCCGCACGGTTTCTATGACGGTACGCAGTTGTTCTATCTGGCCCACAGTATATTCCGGATCACTCCCGTCCGAAGCCGGAAAGTGGGTACATATCCCCCCCAGTGATACACCCGGGAGCGAGGAAACGAGCATTGCCAAAGCGGGAACATTTTCCGGGGGGCAGCCGACTCTTCCCATTCCCGTATCAACCTTTATATGGATTTCAATGGTCTTTTTCTGTTTTTGGGCCTGGCCGGAAATCTCGGAAATAAGCGTTTCATCCGCACAAAAGGGAATAAGCCCGGTTTCCACCAAAGCCTGTATCTCGCTTTGAGACGGTAAGCTGAAGAGAAAAACAGGGGCGGTTATCCCGGCCTGACGTAGGAGTACTCCTTCGTCCACAGTGGCCACACCAAGGGCGGCTACGCCCGCGTTCAGGGCTTCCGCCGCAATCCGTCCGGCCCCATGACCGTACGCATCCGCCTTTACCGCCATGCAAAGCGAAACATTCCGACCCACATGCTGCCTAATGGTCTTAATATTGTGACGCAGATTGTCTAACCTGATTATTGCCCGGGTTGCACGCATAAATCACTCTTTATGACTATATAAGGGACGTGGTGGAAAAGTCAATCAGTCAAAGCCGGTTATTCGATATTTATCTGGATTATCTGGTTGTGCTCGATGTCTTCTACTTCCAACAGGCGGCCGCTTGCACCCGCATCGATATTTTTAAAGAGCAGCTCAAAATTGATACCGCGCTCTTCCATTTTACGAAGCTCGGATTCGGGAATAAGTGATTTGATGATATGAGCAATCCCGAGAGGAACCTTCAGGTTAACCTTAACCTCACCCGTCTGACTGTCGGAAATCCTGATATTCAATATTTTTCCGAATGTAGTTCCCGATTGCGCGGGTTTTTCCTCTGCAGTTGCTTCAATCGCGTCGAGAAGCTTAAGGCCTTCCTCGGCCGAGATCTTTCCGGTTTCGATCATTTTAAGGATTCTCTTTTTCTCTTCATTCATTGTTACTCGTTCTCCTTTTCCTTATACTGGATATCATATCCGCTGTCAGGAGGAGATATCGTCCTGATCCGCTTCATCCTCCTGTAAGAGGATGGCGGCTTTATCAGCACTGATCTCTCCCTTTTCCAGCTGCTCGATGATTTCAAATCTGCGTTTTTCATCGTTTTCCCGTTTCACCGTGTACCCCATTTTGCGTATCACGGAATCGAGCATCCCGCGGACCGTGGGGTAGGATACTTTCAGGGCCTTTTCCACCTCTTTTATATTGCCGCGCAGTTTTACAAAGAGCTCAACAAAATCAAGGTCCTTATGCGAGAGATTGAAAATCCTGGAATGCGGCGGATCAAAATTTCCTTCGATGCGTACCGCACATGAGGGGCACTGCAAGACTTTTATTCTCAGTGTATTGCCGCAAACGGGGCATTCACGTAATGTTCGTTTTTCCATACATACTCCAAAAAATACTATAATCCTTCAATATATTATAATATAAATAAAAATAATTAATTTAGCAAGAAAAACAATTAAATAAATTATAGTTTGAGTAAATAAAATTAAGCTGTTCGTGCATTTTATATTTTTTCTCTAAAAGGGCAGTTGTGAAAAAATGTCAGTTTTATCTTGTGTATTTCAATTATTCACTATATTATTTTATTTGGATGGAAATCTATAAATTTTGTAGTAAATTTATAGTTGACAGATGAACAGAACACGCATTTCAACATTGATTATTCTCATGGTCATAACTGTATTTATAGGGTGCAGTGACTTTTATACCTATGAACCGGTACGAATAGAACTCTTATCGCTTGAAAACGGGGATATCCTTAAGAAAAACGATGACGTATATTTTAAAATCATCGTTGACGACACCGATACAAAACCGCAGTCTCTCATCATCGACCTTAAAAACAGTAAGGGTCAGGTCATGGCCAGCAATACACTGCAATCGCCCGAGATAAATACCGAACTCGTGTTAAACGATCTGATTAATAAAAATATCGACCTGCCCTACGGAGAGTACTCACTGGTTTTCCGCTTAAGCACCGGACAGGAGGTACTGGCACAAAATGAATGCATTTTCTTTTACGTAAATGAGGATTACAGTATCAGCGGGGTGTGGTCATACCCGTGGCTTATTGAACCAAAGGACAAGGCCTTATTAATTGCGGACCTGAAAATACCGGATTCACTGAATCCGTATATCCGCTGGAGTCAGAACGGTGTTGTCATTGCCAAAGGGCTTTTACATGACGGATTTGACCAGATCCTCTGGGAAACACCGCCAAAAGAGGGGGTGTACTCCATTACCGTTGAGTTGTTTCCGTTTGCCCCGCCAACGTCGAGTGGTTATACATTTGATTCCAAAACCAGTATGTCGGCAGAACTGTACGTCTCTTCGCCGGTCCGGGGGAAGGCTGCCGAAAAAAAGAAGGATTTGTTTTATAACCTGTTTGAAGTCTATCTGCATTCCAAAGACACACTCTCTACAAGTAACGCGGCGGTTGCCAATACACGGTTAAAGAAACCCAAGATTGTTTTGAATGACGATATTATCGGTTTTAAACTCGATGGAAACAGTGGTTTCATCTGTGATGATCTGATCGTTCCGATTAAAAACAACCGGCCCCGGTCTTTTAATCTTTCTTTGGGAATTACTCCTCAGGGCGAACAGGTATCCAAAACGGTTTTTTATAGCTATTCGGAAAACGGTTCCTTTTCACTCCGGTATTATTTCAATGAAAAACAGATACCGGCGGTAACCATGACCATCAACGGCGTTACGCATACCTTTGTTTCAGGTATTGATACTCTTAAAAGCGGCCGACGGGTTGTCATTGATTTTTCACTTGTCTTCCAGGACGAGGCATTAAAAGCGGTATGGAAACTTGACGGGAAACAGGTGTCCGCGGCCGAGAACGCCTTCACGGAAAGCAAGGTCAACCAAACCGGATTTTCAATCATCGGCGGGGGAAGCGGGATCAACGGTATTATCGATACACTGGATGTCACCCTGCTTGAAGACAAAGATATCTCGTTGCTTTCCGCTCCTTCAGGGCCTATGCTCGCCAAACGTTTGAAATAGTTTAGACAATAAAACAGCTCAGTCTCGATGTGCCAGGCCGATAATGTCTTTTACTGCCGAAAAACCATATGTATCAAGATATTCGTCGATTCCCTGAATGATACCTCCCATACACGAGGGGTCGACAAAGTTGTACATACCTACCGCGATCGCGGTTGCGCCGGCCAGAAAATACTCGATTGCGTCCTGCCAACAGGTTATTCCCCCCATTCCGATAATGGGAATACCGACCTTTTTAAAGGTGGCGTATACCGCGTAAAGTGCCAAAGGACGGATGGCGGGACCGGAGAGTCCGCCGCTGATACTTCCCAGCGCGGGAATACGTGCGCGGATATCTATCGCCAGGCCGCGGAAGGTATTTACCAGGGACAGGGCATCTGCGCCCGCGTCCTGTGCCGTAAGGGCTGTTTCGGTTATATCGGTAACATTGGGGGAGAGTTTGGCGATCAGGGGGAGTTTAACGGCTTTTCTGACCGCGGATATCACGGTTTTCAGTAAAACGATGTCCTGGGACCAGGCAGTGTGTTTCCGGAGGTTGGGACAGGAAAGATTGAGTTCGATAAGATCCACGCCGTCTTGCTCGGAAATCCTTTCCGCCAGTTCGCTAAACTCCTTAACCGAAAAACCGGCAATGCTCACAATCAGACGCGTATTTAATTTCCGTAAAAGAGGCAGATCATTGGTAATAAAATGCTCTAATCCCGGAGATGGAATGCCGATTGAGTTGAGCATACCGCAGGGGGTCTCCCAAATCCGCGGCGGAGGGTTTCCGGGCTGCGGGGCCAGGGTTACGGTTTTATTGATTACGGCTCCCAGTGCGCGGGGACTGAAAACACCGCCGGGAACAATCTTCGGTTCATAGGTGCCGGAAGCAGGTAGAACAGGATTTTTCAGTCTGACATCCGCGATTTCTACTGATAGATCAGGCATGGTTCTTCCACCTCATCAAGCCGGAACAGCGGACCGTCCCGGCAGACCAGATAATAATCCTCTTTGTGCTTTTTTTTAACGGCACAGCCATGGCAATGTCCGGTTCCGCAGGCCATATAGTTTTCCACGAACAGGTAAACGGGAAGTTTGCCGCTGCTCTGCAGTTGTTCAAGGTAAGGATAATAAAAAGGTCCCCCACCACAGCTGTATACACGGTCTGTGTTGTTTTTTGCCAGGAATTCGGCCAGCACATCGGTACCCAGTCCCTGATACCCGGACGAGCCGTCGTCGGTGGCGGTAAGCAGGGTTTTTGAAATGCTTTTCAGTTCATTTTCCAGTATCAGTTTTTGTTTTGTCGCGGCGGAAAGGATGGTATGAATTGTAATACCTTTTGTGAATGCTTTACGGGCAAAAAACAACACCGCTGCCGCGCCGCAGCCCCTGGCCAGAATCACCATTGTGTTAAAATTATAATCGGTAATCGGCTTGCCCAGCGGACCGCTTATCGTGACGCGGTCATTCTGCCGCAGCTGCTTCATAAGCATGGTACCGCGGCCTACAACCTTTATGATAAGCCTCAGTGTGTTTGTTTTTTTATTGGTTTCCACGATATCAAAAGGCCGGGGGAGGATAGGATCATTGCCGCTCCAGCTTTTCAACATGACAAATTGTCCGGGTTCTGAATCCGCGGCTATTTGCGTGCATTCCAGGATGATATCAAGATAATCACGCGGTGCTTCCCGCACTGATACAACACGTGCATCGCCCGCATATATGGTCTCCGACAATAATGCTTCTCCCGTATTGGTTATTCGGAAATAGAAATAATTTTATTAAGATGGATTTCTTTAAACAGCTTATACAGCTCGGTTGAGATACCGTTTATTTTTAGTGACCCCCCCTTACTGTTGAGGTATTTAAAAAGTTTGAGTACCTTACCGATACCCGCACTGGAAATATTGGGCACCTCTTTTAAGACCAGGATAACATGAGTTACCGCGTTATTGTCCATGATCTGTTTAAAATGTTCACTTAAATCGAAACTGGCCTTGGTATCAATCTCTCCGCTGATATTAAGTGTCGCTGTATTATTATCTGTTTGCATATGAATGGTCATCTGGTTACTCCTTTTCATATTTTACTTTATTCCATAAAAAATATATAGTAGAAAAATAGTATTGTAATTAATGATAAATTTCAAGTTTTTTAAATCGGAATAACGGTATTTTACGTTTTTTTCACTTGCATCTTACCGATTATATAGTAACATTAGGATGAATATTTATATTTAAAGCCATATGTGTATTTATCTAATCGGAAGCCAGTCGGATACACTTCAAACCATAAACAAATCACTTGCGGCGGATGGTCTGCAATGCGTCGTAAAGGACGTGTTCGACCTGGATAAAAAAAATAGGGCGGTGTATGTAATTATGCCCGGGGTCCGTTTTAACGAAGGAGAACTTGATCTGCCCGCGATCTCCAAGGAGGCCCGGGATTTTCGTATTTTCTGTAATGACCCCGTATTTCCCTCGTTGTTGGGCGCTTCACTATTGTCGCTGCCGCAGGCCACTCATCCGCAGCGTGTTTATATTATTGCCAAATGGGTTTATGACGTATGCGGCGTTCTCAGCGTAACAAAGCAGGAGATAATCCGCCTGATGTATCCGAATATGTCCCTTGTTGAAAAAACCGAGTTGTTGACAAGAGAAAAACGGCTTTTAACCCGCCAGGCACTTGAGTTGGAAAACGCCCTGCGTGAACTTGATTTTCAGAACAGTAAAATAATCGAGGAACTCTCCCTGGCCGGGGAGCTGCAGAAGAGTTTTCTCCCCAAAGAGTACCCGGTGGACTTACCACTGGATTTCGCTCAGAAATATATACCTTGCGAGTTTATCGGGGGTGATCTGTTCGAGGTTATCCGGCTGGATGAGCATACGGTGGGCATCATTATTGCTGATGTATCGGGTCATGGGGTGGCCGCGGCACTGCTTACGGCCATGTTTAAAAGCGCGTTTCACCATTATTCCGAAGGATGTTTCTCTCCGGCAGAGACCCTGGAAAAGATCCATAATGAGTTTTTGGAAACAATTCATACTGAACATTTTGTTACCGCCTTTTATGCAGTTATAGATACAGAGGCCATGTGTTGCCGTTATTGCAATGCCGGACATCCAAGACAGATGTTACTGCGGAAGAACGGCAGGCTGCGTGAACTTTCCGCTACCGGCTTGTTTATCGGTATGCTTGAAGAAGCAACCTTTAAAGAAAGAAAGTTTATGCTTTATCCGGGTGACAGGCTTTTTTTCTATACCGATGGGATTATCGAATGTAAAAACGGTCAGGGCAGACCATTCGGCCGGGAAAACCTGCGTAAAATAATAAAAAACGGGGCGGACAGCAATATTCTGATGGTCTCAAACAACATTATTCAAGAATTAATGAGTTATATCGCCGAGCTGCGCTTTTCCGATGATATCAGTCTTTTGATAACGGAAATTATCGAAAGTATTTAGGGGCACAGGGGCCGTATGGTCTAGGCAGAAATAACCTTGTTTCTTCCCTGCTGCTTTGCCAGGTAAAGGGCGCTGTCCGCCGCCTCACTTATCGACAGGCTGGTAGAGTACATGGGGAATGAAGAGACGCCGGCGCTTATGGTAACAAAGAACTCATGTTCGCCGGCCCGGTGTTTAATCAGTGAAAAATTGTTTCTGATCTCATCGATGACAGCATGGGCATTTTTTTCGTTGGTATTGGGCAGGATGACGGCAAACTCCTCTCCTCCGTAACGGCCGATGATATCACTCTGGCGCAGCCGTTCCCTTAACAGGTTGGAAAGACTCTTTAAGACACGGTCACCGGTAAGATGTCCGAAATTGTCGTTCACGCGTTTGAAAAAATCAATATCGATCATTGAATAGGAAAGCGGAAGATTAAGCCGCTGTGCCCGCCGGAGTTCGACCTCAAGCTGTTCATTGCTGCGCGAATGATTGAGCAGCCCGGTAAGGGAATCCTGTTCCATGTAAAACCGTAGTTTACGATAGCGTGCTGCCCTGATGGAGACGGAGGAGACTAGGTATTCCGGTTTTATGGGTTTTGTCAGAAAATCGTCACCTCCCAGGTTGAGTGCCTGGTACTGTTTGTAAATGTTGCTTTCAATCGAGAGAAAAATTATGGGAACACTGACAAAGGCCTTCTGCTGGCGGATTATTTTTGCCAGTTCCAGACCGTTACAATGGGGCATGTTGATATCCATTAAAACCAACTCCGGTTTTGTCTCGATTATCTGCGGAATAACCTGCAACGGATTGGAAACGACCGAGGTGATCATGCCGGCCTGCTGCAGCCAGAATGCGGCCCAGGCGATCTGCTCCGGATCATCATCCACTATCAGTATGTGAAACGGTTCTTCTTCCTGTTCGCCGCTGAAAGAATGAAGGTTGTCCAGCAGTTCGGTAATATCGAGGGGCAGTACAAAAAAGGCATCAGCTCCCCGACGAACGGACCGCAGTCTTTTTTCAAAGTTATCGGCAGCGGCAATATAAATAAAATAATAGTTCTGCGGATTGCCCTGTTTTAATTTCATCATATAATCAAAGCTGCTGTCGGATACCTCAAGATAATGGGTGTCAATGATAAACACTACTTCTTTTGATTTCAGTTTTAATCTTTTTATATCACGGATATTAAAGTAGGTCGGTATTTCAAAACCGTAATAGTGCAGCTGAGCGGCCAGTTCCATGGCCAGGCTGTTGTTTTTTGCCGATGTTAAGAGGATTATCTTTTTATCGGCGGCTGACGTGCTGTGTTTTATAGTCGGGGGTTTCACCGGCGGTTCGGAGTGAGGAACATCAGTTTTGTCGCAGACGTCCTGAACCTGTTTTTGCAGATTGTAAAAGAAGTTCATCAGCTCCTGCTTTTGTGATTCCGTAGGGACCGTATCTTGCGAAATAAGGGACTTGAAAAAACTTTCCAGCTTTCTGCTTGTTGCCCCGATCTCCTTGAATCCATAGGTAAGGCTTGAACCGCTTAAGCTGTGGATTTCATTGTAGAGGATTTCGAAGTGTGTTCTATCCTGTGGGTCTTTGACAATATCACTGACCAAACTTTCTATGATCTTTAATTTTTGGGGAAGACGTTTTGTATACAATTTTATCAGCAGTGATAATTCATTGTTAATCCGGTTGTTTTCCTTTTGCATATACTTAATTCTATAGTATTACGACAACCTATTTAGATCAACAAATAAACAAAATTATTATTGCAAGCAAGGGTGTTTGCAGATAGACTTGGTTTTAGAAAAAACAACACAGGAGAAAAACAATGTCTGATGTGAATGGACTGGCGGAAAAACTCATCACGGATTCAAGAATAAAAGGAGAACGGCTTATCGCCTATGCCAGACTCATACTGATCATTCCCATCTCCTTTTTTTTCATTGCCATAATAATGGAACATTTCGCGGAGGAAGGAATCGGGGTAATCTTTGAAGATCCCGGCTTTTTCAGTGAGATAATCTGTATTTTCCTGGCCGTCGGGCTGTCCATCTATACAATAAGGGTTACGAAAAGGCATATGTATTTCTCCTGGATGAAATACGTTTTACCCGCAATTGATATTACCCTGCTTAATGTAATTTCGATTACCATGGCTCTTCCGCCCCATTCAGCATTGACCTTTACCGGCGCCTTTCCCTGGTTTTATTTTATTTTTCTTATTCTGTATGTATTGCGTAATTCCGAGGCCTCGGTGTTATTTTCGGGATTGTATGCATTTGTGTCATTAATTGCGGTG
>Ga0307445_10002224_pt1 | contig 10694 bp, 11 predicted proteins | sample SalMarSW160330MG_FD_202147 | JGI IMG/M metagenome (GOLD analysis project Ga0307445, IMG submission 202147) | Salt marsh sediment microbial communities from the Plum Island Ecosystem LTER, Massachusetts, United States - SW1603-30 | ecosystem: Environmental > Aquatic > Marine > Intertidal zone >...
TAAGCTCAAAAGGTTCCTCACCCTTATCGCAGTCAAGCCCTAAAACGAAATTTGTTTGTACATAAGGCATGTAACGTAGTATCATATTTATTTGTTCTGAAACAAGTTTTACCTTGTCTAGCCCAGTATTGCGTCCTGTATTTGATTTGTTCCCAAGGTCAAACCACGATTCTATTCCCGGCAGCATCACTTTGAATCCATTACGTTTCATACGTTTAATGTGAGGCTCAGTTAAAACTGATAAGCTGCTTTCGCTAATAAAATCTATGCTGTCTTCGGGAATTGCTTCTTCAATTGCGTTCATATAATCATTAAACCGTACTCCAAAATTCGGATCGTGCCATCCTACGACTGGTCGTTTAAACTTAGTGAGTAGAAACTTTAAGTCTTCCTTCATTATATTAAAGTCCAAAGGCTGATATGCAACTGTTGAATCAATACAAAAACTACATGTATAAGGGCAGCCAAGGCTTCCAAGCATAGGGACAATTTTTAAAAACGGAGCTTTTTTCAAAGTTGGTTCAATAAATTTCCATCGTTCCTTGACACCCGGCATTAATAGTGGTTGATTTTTCGCTGTGAGGTAATATCCATCTGGACGATGGGGTGTACAGTCGTACAGGATTTCCTGAATAATATTTTTATCAGTTAACCCAACTACATAATCAAAATATTTTATCGCATCTTCCGGGTAGCACCGAGCGTGCGGTCCTCCCAGAACAGTAACTGCTCCCCGTGAACGAAGTAAATTGCTTAAAGCATAAGCAGTTTGTGCTGCTTCAGTGAAAGCACCAATAAAAACCAGATCTGCATTTTGCGGAAGTTCATTAACTAAATCTTCTTTGCCTGTGTAACATACATAAGTAACATTGTGTCCTTCTTCTTCACACCAAACTCCAATAACCTGTGGCATTATACTTGCAAAATTTGCATTCATAATACGAGCAAACAATTTCTTGTTCGGTTTTTTTGAAACGAGATCAACTATTCCAATTTCTAACTTTCGCCTCATGTTAACACGAATCCTTCCCTTTAATTTTATAAATAAAATTATTATGGTAGACAGAACATTTTGGTTCTTATCTTAATCAGCACTATAAAAAGATATTAAAAGTATCTGGTGTAAAAAATGAATCTAATGGATGGAAAAAGGATTAATCCTTTTGGGTGATAAATCGGAACATATGTGGGAATGATTGAAGGGAATTACAATCTTAATAATAAACTTTTGAAAGAATTTTGTGTGTTTTTTACAAAAAAAATAATTATTTAAGATTTAAATGGAGACAAACCTGTTACACTTTGTCTATCATTACAATAATTTCCTTTTTAGTCTTTGAAAATTTTTTTTGTAACCTGGCCAACAGATCAAAGTCATCTCCATTGTTTAATAATAAATCGGCTTCGGTTATTGCTGGATATGCCAGCCTGATCCTTTTTTTAAGACCGATCCAATTTCCTTTATTATTTATCTGGTACATATAACGTTTCCTTCCTGGTAATTAAATACAAAACATATTATAGTGAATTAATGATTAATTGTCGAAATACTTTTAGCAATCGTTTTAAGGGTATCACTTGAATAAGAATAATTTGCAATCTCAAGACGTGTATGTAAAGCAAGTTTTTCCATAATATTATGAATATGGCTTTTAACAGTATAAGTGGATATGCGAATTTTTTGACCTATCTCTTTGTTGCTCATACCTTCACCAAGTAACCCAATAACTTCGCGTTCACGTTTAGTCATCTTAACTGCTTCGTTCAATTTAGATTTACCTTCTCTTACCGCATGATCAACAATCTGGGAAAACAGGGAATCAACTAACAATGGCGGAAGAACAGTTGAGCCTTCAGCTACTGTTCGTATCGTGATTAAAAAATCATTAAGTGATGCATCCTTAAGGATGAAACCGTTTGCACCCGCTTTTACATACTGTAGGATATCGGCTTGTACAGGTGCCAGGTCCATTACAATAATTTTTGCTTCCGGGAAATCTTTCTTAACTATTTCCACAACATGCAAACTGTTTTGACTTCGCAGCCCTAAATCCAAAAGAACTATATTCGGTTTTAACTGCTTAATCTTCAATAATGTGTCCTTGCCATCTCCGGATGCAGCTATTATTACGATATCCTTTTGAGGTTTAAGAATAGAAAGGATTCCATCACGCAAGAGACGGTTATCTTCGATAAGTAATAATCTGATTTTTTTCATAACTGGTTCACGAGACAATAATATATTTCTTAAATTGACTTTGAATGCTCATCCAGCATTTATCATTTTTTATCAGGTACCGGTTGAGCTCCATCCATTTTCCCAACTTTAATATCCTCTCTGGCTATTCCAAGGGGTTCGATGTAAAGGTCATCACTGCCTGCTCTTTCGGGATTAGTATCAATTACCATTTGACGTAATTCGGGACTGTTTGAAATAGAATTTGCAAGCTTTTTCATTTCTGTTGCATCACTTTTTGTTTTCCCGATCATCATATCCATCATTGTAATACGCATCTCTGAATCCGATGCTATTTTGACCATCCATTCGTCGGTCTGATTATTCATTGAAGTTTTTCTGTCCTCCACTTGAATTTGAGCTAATAATGAAAATGGAATTAATATCAGTATGAATAGAATTAGATTTTTCATTGAATTTTTCCTTATTTGTTTGCAATACAGGTTACAATAATTCAGGCTATAAAATCAATAGAACAAAGGGATGAAAAAGGGATTACATCTTATGGGTGAGAAATACTAATCATCAAGTAAGGAAAGGTTATCCAGCGCTGACTTCGTTTTTCTTGAATCGTGTAAATACTTGGCAATCTGAACCCGCGTACTGAGTGCAAGTTTTTCAAGAATATTATGGACATGACTTTTGACTGTGTATGTAGAGAGATGAAGATTTTGAGCAATCTCTTTATTTGTATGGCCGTCCGCAATCAATTCAATTACCTGCCGTTCACGTTTGGTCATCCGAACTGATTCAATAAGAGCAGAGGGGCTTGATCTGTTAATTGCGTGCTCAACGATCTGGGAAAAAAGTGATCCGGTTAAATTAGGCGGTAAAATCTGTAGACCTTTTGCTACAGACCTGATAGTTTTAAGGAAATCATTGACCGTTGCATCTTTTAATATAAATCCTGATACGCCTGCCTGTACAAATTCAAGGACATCTGCCTGCAAAGGAATAAGATCCATCATAATTATTTTGGTATTAGGAAAATTTTTCTTAACCAATTTAACTAAATACATGCTGCTACGCTGGCGAAGTCCGAGGTCGAGAAGAATTACATCGGGTTTGTGTTTGCGCATTATCTTCATAATGTTCTCGCCGTTCCCAACAGTAACTATCAGATTCATATCCTTTTGTTTTTTAAGCATGGCAGCAAGACCTTCGCGCAGGAGACGATTATCTTCAATAAGTAGTAACCGTATTTTCTTCATTTTCCAAAAGAATAGTTTTGTAAGCAATCACAAATTAATATGCGAAAATACATTGTAGAAATAAAATACAGAATGAGTATTTTCAAATTGCAATGTACTAATATATTAAAATCTTGTTTTTTTCCAGAAACTAAATTACAGATACTGTCAATGCGTGAGGAATTCGGAAATTATCTGACGTTACTACTTCTTTCTAATTTCCTGAATTTGTAGAGCAGATACAAATATTTTCTTGCTTTTGTAAAAGCTATTGCTTTTTAACATAAAACTCGCCACGTGTATATGCACGGTGAATTATGGATTTCTTCCTTCCGGTTTTAAGATATCCATTAGCGATCATTAAAGATGATACCATCGCACCTATAAATTGCTTTACCCTGCTGGTAAACTTAAAATTTCTTCTTTTCTTTGCTTCATTAAAACACAGCTCAGCAACACTGGTTACCGCCGGCATTCCGTATTCTGTTAAAATCATTGCCTGGATAAAAGTTTCGGGTTTCATTACAATATCAAATAGAAACTTTCCTTCTCCTGTTGCTAATCCGGCAAACTGTGGATAGGTAGCTGCAAATTCCTTCAGCTCCGGGAGGTTGATTTCCCTGGAGTAAGTTTTTGTTTTCATTTTTGCACCTGCTGAATTATCAATTGCTATTTTAACAGGTGCAATATACGAAACTGATAATGTATGTCCACATTAATTTTTGATAATTTCAATGTAAATTTTAATCAGATGAAGAAATGTGAGGACAGATGTCGTTGTGTTAATTAAGTGTACTAATTCAGCAAAGACTAAATAATAACTGAGAGTGACTGTTTCTTTATTACCCCAAATAATCTTTTAATTTATCACTTCTTTTTGAGGTTCGCAATTTTCTCAAAGCTTTTTCTTTAATTTGTCTTATTCGTTCGCGGGTAAGATTAAATCTTTCACCAATTTCTTCTAAAGTAGCTTTCTGCCCCGTTCCTATTCCAAAAGAAAGCTTGATTACTTCGGCTTCTCTTTTATCAAGAGTAGAAAGAATACTTGCTACTTCATTTTTTAGAGAATCATTCATCAGGTTTTTGTCCGGAGTCGGATGATCCTCGTTTGGAAGGAGATCCATTAGTGTGGTTTTGTTCTCATCGCTGTTTTTTATCGGTGCGTCGACAGACACCTGACGACCTGATATCTGGAGAATGTAAGCAACCTCATCTGACGTGATATCGAGAATTTTTGCTAGCTCCTCTGTTGTGGGCTTTCGTTCAAATTGCTGCTCTAATTCTCTGTAAGCTCTTCCAAGCTGCGTTAAATTTGCAACACGGTTAAGCGGAAGTCTTACAACTCTTGACTGATCGGCAATTGCTGACATAATACCCTGCCTGATCCACCATACTGCATAAGAGATAAACTTGAATCCCCGAGTTTCATCAAATCGCTGAGCAGCTTTTACTAATCCGATGTTACCTTCATTGATTAAATCACCAAGTGAAAGACCCTGGTTCTGAAACATCTTTGCAACTGAAACAACGAATCTTAGGTTAGCACTGATCAGCTTATTCTGTGCATTCATATCCCCGTTCTTAATTTTAATTGCTAGTTCTATCTCTTCTTCCGGTTTTAACAGTTCATATTTCCCGATTTCCTGGAAATACTGGTCTAATGATTTGTTTTCGCGGTTAGTTATTTGTCTTGTTATTTTCAATCTGGATCGTCTCTTTTTAAGGGATTTATATAATGGCTAAATGAGGAATTTTTACGGTAAGTCAAGTGTGAGGCCGTTAAAATTCTACCCTTTACAATATAGTGAAATAAAGATTCTCAAAGAAGCAAGTAATATATGTATTAAAGTATAGAGAAATTTAAGAATCAGTTATCTCCTGACGCTAAATTAGGCTTGTAACTGAGAGCTAATTAGTCTAAGTTGCAATTGTCCTGCGAAATAAAACTTTAGATAAGAGAAATACTTCTCACAGTCCTCCTCTTTTAATCCTAAATTTATTTACAGAGGCAAAGATGCCGGTCAGGTTTTATTCATTATCTGCAGCCGGATAGTTACTTATCATCATTCAATTTAAAAAGGAGAATAAAATGAATATTTATGTGGGCAATCTGGCTTCCGATGTTAAGGATGAGGAACTTAAAGATCTTTTTTCACAGCATGGAAGAGTAGACAATGTTAAGATTATACGCGATATGTTCAGCCAAACATCGAAGGGATTCGGATTTGTTGAAATGCCAGGCAAAGCTGAGGCTCAGAAAGCACTGACCGAACTTAACACATTTGAGTTTAAAGGAAAGAAGCTTATTGTTAACGAAGCGAGACCACAGAGGGAAAGACGCGGCGGCGGCGGAAGAAGAAGATAATCACTATCATTCTATTAATTTTTTAAGCTGTAGCACTGCTGCAGCTTTTTATTTTTTTATGTGGCTCAGGTGTTGCATTCATAATTTTCTAATAAATGCAGAAGGAGAAACCTATGAAGATATTTGTGGGAAATTTATCGCATGAAGTAAATGAGGAAGAACTTAATACACTGTTTTCAGAACATGGAAATGTTAGCAGTGTTAAAATTGTCCGCGATGGATCAAATCAAATGTCAAGGGGATTTGGATTTGTTGAAATGCCCCGGAAAGTTGATGCTAAAAAGGCATTGAAAACTTTAAATGAATTTGAACTCAAAGGGAAAAATATGGTCGTGAATGAGGCTAAAGCGGAACGAGACAGAAACAGTGCCGGTAACCGGAAAAAATTTAGTGGCAGCAGAAGAAGATAATAGCAGATTTTTAAGTAAGCATTTTTTAATCAATTAATCTAGAATAGAAAAATTATTCATTTTTGGTTGGCTTTTCTAAGTAACTGTTTTACTCACTATCTATAAAAGGCGTGATTCACTAATTGAGAATTATTTTCAATAAAGGCTTGTTTACTGTTTTTTTTCTCTTTTTCAAAAGATAAAATTGTACTAATTTTTGTCCCAATATATAATTACTCAACAATAAGTAGATTATTTAACCAAAATTGAAAATTATTCTATCTCCGCTGAATTTAATCCATTCTAATTAATGCATACGAAATTCCGTTCTATAATAAATAAAAAGGGAACAAATGATACAACACATATTTCTTAAAAAGTTTTTTACTGCTATGATTATTCTAGCGGTATTCGCTTTTGCTGGTTGTGAAAAGAAAACTGAGCAGCAGCAGAGCGAGGTTAAGACTGAAAGTACTTCGCCCGATACTATGTCAACTGTCAGCGAGCCCGAAGTTGGCGAACCAATTGCTGAAGAAACAGTTGCCGTTCCAGACTTGAAAGGAACCTGGACCGGGACGTTTGATAAACGAGCAACGACCTTGAAAATAACTGAACAAACCGACAGTAGTTTTTCTGGTAAAATTACTATCAATTATAGACAAGTAATTAATCAGGATGTTAAAGGTTCTTTCAGTCCTGCCACAATGAAAGTATCTATGAAAGATCAGTTGCATAGTAGGTATCAAGGAAAATACAATGGAAAATTATCAAAAGACGAAAAAAATTTTTCCGGTACTTTTACGATGGATCTTGACGGCTCAAAATTTTCATTTAACTTAAATAAAAAATAAAGGAAGAAAATAATGAAAAAACTAATTCTCTTATTATTAATCCCGATTTTAGGATTGATTATATCATCCTGTAATTCAGAGGATAACCCAACAACACCGGTTGAAACAAAAGGAAGCATATATATAACATCTAATCCTGCTGGCGCACAGATCTGGATAGATGGCATCAACTCTTCACAAACAACTCCTGATACTGTGAACGATGTTACAGAAGGTATTAGAAATATTACTTTAAAGCTTACTGACTATAAAGACACCACTTTTACACTAAGTGTAACTGCAGGACAAATGAGTGTCGTTGGTCCAATTAATCTTGTATCCGATATTTATACGGTATTTTATGGGGGTCAGCCAATAAGAATTTATGAAACAGCAGGAACGGATACGACACAACCAAGCGGTCTGGATCTTTCGAGTGGGATGGCCTACGGTGTTACTTCATCCCAAAAAGGATTGGTTGATATTTATTACTCCAGCAACGGCTACCTAGTTCAAAGTGCTGATCTTTATACGGGTTTAATCAGAGTAACAAAATTCTTTGTGGGTTCTAGTAATAACATCTATGATGGAGTTGATTCACCAGATAGAAATACAGGAACTTGGACGACTGGTATTAGCGATACAGAAACAAATTATATATTTCTCTATGATCATGATGGTCATTATTCCAAACTAAGAATAACAGGCCTGGGTGGTGGTGTTCCTGGAATACCTGCCTGGGTCGAAGTTCAATGGTATTATAACGAAACGCCACTTGATAACCGTTTCGAATAAAAATATCTGTCTTTAATATTTAACCCTCATCAATAGCTGGTGAGGGTTTTTTATTTTCTATTCAATTTCGGGAAAAGGATTATTCCACTGCCAGCCGGTCTTTCCAGTTTTACGGTAATTTTCAAGTCTTCTTATTGAGAGCTCTGCAAACACCGGATCTATTTCCATTGCATAACACTTTCTTCCCAGCATTTCCGATGCTAATAATGTTACTCCGCTGTGACTAAAGAAATCCGCCACCAAATTATTTTTTTTGCTGCTTGCTTCAATTATTCGTTTAATGCTTTTAAGAGGTTTCTGAGCATAAGCACCGGTAACATTCTCTTCCATCCTGTAGAAAACCTGCTGTATATCAACCCAAACATTTCCGGGACGAATAAATCCGGATTTACTTCTTTCAAAATTATCTGTGACTTTCCCGTTTACTGTTTTGTAGTATCCACCGAGAATCTTTGGGATTCCGGTATAACCCACATTAAAGACCGGTTCTCCTTTTATATAATAAAGAAGCTCCTGTCTCACTGACATCCAGTTTTTTTGTGTACCATATCCTCGCTGGTTTCTCATCGTGACGAAACTTCTCGATTTCAACTCTTTAAACTCCCGCATTATTATCATAAACTCAGGCAACGGCTGGAATCCATCATTCTGATCTGCACCTAACCAGATGTAGAGACTTGCATCATCATTTAGTATTGAAAGAACGTTTGAAACCCATTGATGTGAGAAGTGAATGTATTCTTCTATATCTACCTGTGAAAGATTATTGCTGTTGGCTTTGCCCACCACAACATTGTATGGCGGATCGTTGATTACAAGATGTGCTTTCCTTTTACCAAATAGTTTCTTTGTGTCATTGAGACTCGTTGCATCAAGTACACCTAGTCTATGTTTTCCTTCGGGGTCTTCCCAGATTTCGCCTTTCCTCAATCTGCAGTGTGGAAGGATTTTCTTCCTTAGTTTTTCATTAATATCCAATCGGGTAAGCTTTTCTGTTGTCGTTCCGCTTTTGTTCTGAGATGATTTTTTCATTAGCCTGTGAACTTCAAAGGTAAATCCTATGGTAGAATAATTTTCAATTTTAAGATATAATCAAAGATATTAATAATTTTTGAATATCAGTCTTATAATTGAATTTCTTATTCAATATAAATTAAACAAACAGCAACTTAAACCATCTCTTAACAGGTTTTATGTCCCCTCATCAAAAAGTTATAGCAAGTCAGGTTACTTCAATTAATTTAGAACCACAATAAAATAGATAATAGTTATTTTCTTGAATAATAATTTATCGCATCGAAATTGAATAATAAACAGGGATAAAAAGAAATGAAAAAGACGTTTACAATTATTACTTTTTTAATCTTAACTAATTATTACACACAGCTTCCGGCACAATCAATCACTTACGAAGTCGATGTTTCAAACCCCAAAGATGATCTCTTCCACGTTACAGTGCTTACGGATGGATTATCATCAGAAAATAATATCTATAACCTTCCTGCAACTGTTCCCGGCACTTATTCAATACTGGATTTTGGAAGATTCGTACAGTCATTTAAAGCCTATGATCAAAATGGTAACGAATTGGAAACCAAAAAAAATTCCACAAATCAATGGCAGATTCAAAATGCTGATAAGCTTGCAAAGATTAAATATGATACAGAAGATTCGTTCGATGCAACAGCTACAATTCACAGGATATTCGGAATGGAGGGAACCGGTATTGAAAAAGATTTTATTGTGTTGAATACATTTGGCGTGCTGGGATATTTTGAAGGGCTTCAATCAAATCCAGTCAAGCTTAAAATAAAATATAACACTGGTTGGTTAATCGGAACTGCTCTTGAGCTTAATGATGAAGGATACTATGTCGCAGATAGTTATGATTACCTTGCTGATTCCCCTGTACTTATTGGTGATTTAACTTATGCTAAAACAAAAGTTAATGATATGACCGTCGAAGCCTATGTCTATTCCGCAGATACACTATTTAATGCTGCGAAATTTATGGTTGTTGCTGATAATATTTTACAGTCAGCAGGAAAATTTATAGGATATTCGCCAGTAACTCATTATGATTTTTTATTCTGCTCAGTTGATAGTGAAACATTTAACAGAAATCATTTCGTTGGTGCAGGAGCGCTTGAACATTCTTACAGTTCTCTTTTTGTCTTTCCTGCAACGGGCGGTGTGTCAAAAGAAATTAAAGACGACATAGCTCATGAATTTCTTCACATACTAACTCCTCTTAATTTGCACAGTAACATTATTCAACCATTTAACTTTGAAACACCCACAGCTTCGCAGCATCTCTGGTTATACGAAGGGGTGACAGAATGGGGTTCTGATATTTCACAATTGCGTGGTGGGCTTATCACAATTGATCAATATCTAAAAACAATGTCTGAAAAGCTGAGTATTAATGATCGCTTCAGGCAGGATATAAGTCTTACCGATCTTAGTAAACAAGTCTATAATGAAACAATAACAATGCAGTTTCTGAATTTTTACAACAAAGGTGCTGTTACCGCTGCAATGCTGGACATCAGATTGTTAGAATTATCCAGAGGAAAGAGAGGATTAAGAGAAGTTTTTTTAGAATTACTCGATAAATATGGTAAAGATAAACCATTCCCTGAAGATGATTTCTTTAAAATATTTGTTGAAATGACTTACCCTGAAATTGAACAATTTATTAATGATTATATAAAAGGCACCAAAGCACTACCTTATAAAGAATATATGAAAAAGCTTGGCTTCAAATATATTCCGAAAAGACCTTCTGAAGATACACGACCTTCGCTCGGGCTTGAAATGGGACTGAATGATAAACAACAATTAACAATTTTAGGTGTTAGTAAGGCTTGTTCAGAATCCGGACTGCAG
>Ga0307445_10002230_pt1 | contig 10677 bp, 10 predicted proteins | sample SalMarSW160330MG_FD_202147 | JGI IMG/M metagenome (GOLD analysis project Ga0307445, IMG submission 202147) | Salt marsh sediment microbial communities from the Plum Island Ecosystem LTER, Massachusetts, United States - SW1603-30 | ecosystem: Environmental > Aquatic > Marine > Intertidal zone >...
TTCTGAATCTCTTTTATCTTAACAGGGAAAATGTTTTGGGCAGTAAAACAATTATAATCCTTAAAAATGAGAAACTTGAAAAACTGATTGACGGCGCATTTAACGGACACCTGCCCCTGAAAAGCAATTTAATATTTTACGGAGACGAAGAAAAGTATCTTGAGGTCGAGGTCATTCCGCTCATTTTAACCGGGTATGACAAAAAAGGGACCGGAGATATTGAGCTTTTAATATTTTTCAGGAATATAACCCAGGAAGTAGAATTCTCAAAGCTGAGGAGCCAGTTTGTGGCCAATATATCTCATGAAATGAGGACCCCGCTTACTTCAATAGGCGGGTACCTTGAAACAGTCCTAAACGATAATTCAATAAGCCAAAAAAAGGTGAAAAGCTACCTATCAAGGAGCCTGGAGGAAGTAAACAAGCTTAGCTGCCTGATTAAAGATGTTTTAAATTTGTCCAATATAGAATATAAGAGAAACGTATTATTTGAGAAAGAATATAATCTTGTGGATATAATAGAGGAAGTCATAAGATCTCTTTCTTTTCTGGCAAAGCAGAATGATATCGAAATGAACTTTAAATTTAGCAATGATCCGATTAACTGCCGGACCGATGAAGAAGTTTTTAAACAGATGGTCGGAAATATAATTGAAAATTCCATATTTTATGCCGGGGACGGCGCCAGTTTGAACATAGATATCAAAGAAGATGCCGAAAGAATCCTGCTCACATTTACCGATGATGGAGTTGGGATCGGAAGCGATGAGCTCCCCTATATTTTCCAGAGGTTTTACAGGGGTGCAAGTCACAAGTCTTCAAAACGGATTGGCTCGGGGCTCGGCCTTTCTATTGTAAAACATACCATAGACCTTCATAAGGGAGAGATAAATGTTACCAGTATTCCGCACAAGGAGACTAAGTTCAGTATAGTTTTACCCAAAAAATGATAAAATATTAGATTTGTAAGAATCTGTTATGCTATGAAAAAGGAAATTTTTATTGTAGATGACGAAGAAAATATTTTAGAAATTCTGGAATATAATCTGGTTAAAGATGGTTATGGGGTCAGAAGCTTTAAAAGGGGAAAGGATTTTCTAGAATATTTTGCCAGAAAAAAGCCCGATCTGGTTGTACTGGATCTGATGCTCCCCGATATAGACGGTTTTGATATTTGCAGGGAAATTAAGAGGGAGACCAATGTGCCTGTAATTATCCTGAGCGCCAAAAGTGAGGAGTTTGATAAAGTTTTAGGATTGGAACTGGGGGCAGATGATTATATGGTAAAACCTTTTGGAGTGAGGGAGCTTGTGGCCAGGGTAAAAAATATTTTAAAAAGAGCCGGGAGCGGATCAAACATAAATCCTGACGGGGAACTCAAACAAAAGTTTATTTTTAAGGAAATGGAACTGGAAATCGATGGAGCAAGACACGAGATACTGCTTGACCATAATCAGATTGATCTGAATCCAAAGGAATTTAAAATTATTTCATTGCTGCTGGGAAATATGGACAATCTCGTTCCGCGTAAGGAATTGATAAGAGTGGTATGGGGAGATGATTATTATGGAGATACAAGAACACTGGATGTCCATATAAGAAGAATAAGGGAGAAAATGTCCTATAAGGAATTTAGCAGGAAATTTATAAAGACGGTCCACGGATATGGGTATAAGATAACCGGTAATATTTAATATATTTTTAATATTTATTTAATTCTTTCTTAAGAAAAATTTATTTCTATGTGATAAACTTTTCATATTATTAAAAATATCGGTCAAGGGGTTGAAAATGAGAAAGACATTCCACCAGAAACTGGATGAGATTACGGAGGATGTTTTAGCCATGGGGAGCCTGGTGCAGGAAGCAGTATATAATTCAATAAAAGCCTTTGTCGAGATGAATACGGAACTGGCGCAGGAAATAGTGGAAAAAGATGAAAAAATTAATGAATATGATATTTTGATTGAGGAAAAGTGCATTATTCTTCAGGCAGAACATCAGCCGGTTGCAGTGGACCTGAGGTATTTGCATTCCGTGAGCATAATTATAAAGTATCTGGAAAGAATCGGCGATCTTTCGGTAAATATCTCTAAAATTGTAAAAAGGCTGGCTAAAGAAAAAAAGAAATATCTTGATAGAGAAACCGTGGATCTGCTGATTGAGATGGGAAATCTGGTTAAACCGGAATTAAACAGAGCCCTTGAGTCCTTTAAAAATAAAGATATAAAATTGGCCGCAAAACTGGGAAAATCCGACGATATGGTGGACGATATCCAGAAAATGATTTTTAGGAGATTGTTTACTTCCCATATGAGCGAGGAAAATATAAAATTTGTTACCAATATTGTGCTGGCAAGCAGATATCTTGAGAGAATAGGCGACCAGTCTGTAAATATAGGCGAAAGGGTTCTGTATTTTCTGAGCGGCGATTACAAAGTCTTCCATGACGGCATATAGCCGCGAAATTATAAAAAAGAATCATAATAAGTATAATATTAAAAGATAAACCCACTTTTTCTACAGTAAGTATCCTGAAGTTAAAGCTGGTTACACCCTTGAATTTGATTTAATAAAGTCAATAAGCTCATCAACCTGTGCAAAAGCCAGGCAGGTTACCGTATCGGCGCCTCCATAGTAAATTGCTATTCGTCCGGTTGGGGCATCGCACAATGCGGCACACGGGAACGCTACATTGGGCACATCCCCGACGCATTCGTATATTTCCTGGGGCGAGAGCAAATAAGGCTCGGTCCTGTAGAGAACCTTCCAGGGTTCTTTAATATCCAGCAATGCCGCACCCATGCTGTATACAAATCCGTTGCAGGAAGTCAATACGCCGTGGTATATAAGAAGCCAGCCTTCTGTGGTCTCGATTGGCGTTGGGCCCGCTCCTACCTTAGTGGCCTGCCACCCGTAGGTAGTGGACATAACATGACGGTGCCTGCCCCAGTGACACATATCGGGACTTTCACTGTAGAAAATGTCCCCAAAGGGTGTATGTCCATTATCGCTGGGACGGCTGAGCATGGCATATTTACCTTTTATTTTTCTGGGAAACAATACCCCGTTTCTGTTAAAAGGCAGTAATGCGTTTTCCAGCTGGTAGAATTCCTTGAAGTCATAGGTGTATGCGACACCTATGGCAGGGCCGTGGTACCAGTTGCACCATGTAACATAATACCTGTCTTCAATCCAGCATACGCGGGGATCATAACCGTAAACAAAATTACCTATTTCAGGATTATCACAGATAAAAGATATGTGTTTATTTTCTAATTTCCAGCTGATGCCATCTTTGCTCCTGCCGCTGTGAAGCAGCTGGTTTCGGGTGCGGTCATCGCAGCGGAAAACTCCCGCAAATTCTCCGTTAAACGGCACAACGGCACTATTAAAGATACTGTTGGAAGACGGTATGAGGTCTCTTGGTATAATAGGGTTTTTTTCATAACGCCATACCACATATCTATAACCTTTGGGTTTTTCCATCCATGGAATATTAGGTAATGCGGGGCCAATGATTGTTTGTTTGTTCTGATTCATTATCCTCCTTACTGACGGTTTTAATTATAAATATCTATTTGCTTAAGAACTAAGAATATGACCTAGTCTTTCTCTTACTTCAATACATGCACGCGCATTGTGATAGGGGCACTTCCACAGGCCAACTTTTTCCAGCTGCTGATTTGTATTTCTATTACTGTCAACGGCCCATATCCATTCACCGTAACGCTTATCAATAATATACTTTTTTACAAAGTCCCAGCTATTCAGAGATGCCTGTAAGAACCGTTCCTCTCCGCTTATTTGATAAGCATTTAAGAAGCCGATCATTGCTTCAGCCTGCGGCCACCAATCGCTATTGAAGTGAATTACACCTTTCGGATTTCCTTCATACCACAGGCCGCCGTCGGGAGCAAGACCCTGCTTATAAGTGACATCGGCCATTGTAATGGCCAGTTTCTTGATATCCTTCAGAAGGGATTCTCCGCCCAGAACCTCTGCTGCTTCTACCAGCAGCCAGCTTCCCTCGATGTCGTGCCCATAGGAGATAATGTCAGAGAGTTCCTTCCAGTTCTTATCAAAAAACAATTTAAAGTGATAGCTGGAGGGATCTACGATATATTTTACGACTGTCTTTATAAGGTTTTCAAGCTGGCCGGACAGGTCCTGGTTTTTCCAGTACCTCAGGAAATTGGTATATGCTTCTAAAATATGGAGATTTGTATTCATGGTCTTGGGGGCATTCATATCTCCTTTGCCCAGGCGCATATCTTCGGCAAGGGACCAGTCGCGATTGCATGCGTCGTAGTAACCACCGTGTTGTTTTTCAAATCCGAATTTTTCTATTAAATTAAAAATATCTTTTGCGAGCTGAAGGGCTTCATCGGAACGGGCGGCATGATAAAACTCCGCCAGGGCATATACGGCGAAAGCCTGGGCATATATTTGTTTTTTCATTTCCAGGGGGCTTCCTTTATGGTCTATTTTCCAGTATACACCACCAAATTTTTTATCCACAAAATAATCAACCAGGTATTGATACGCCCGCCTGGCATTATCCAGGTAAAGTTTATCTCCAAAGACGGAATAGGAGCAGGCAAAGGTCCATAGGATCCTGGAACAGAGGACCGAACCTTTTGGGGCCGAAGGCTCTATGGTCAGATCATTTAAAATTAGCCCGTAAAATCCTCCATTCTCTTCATCCGGTACTTTATTGGCCCAGAAGGGAAGAATATTTGTCCTGATTTCGGCTTCCACCTCGGATCGGTATTTTCTCAGCTCATCTGAGTTCATAGCCACCTCTGCTGCTCAGTTTTTATTATTTTTACGGTGTTGCCGGGTTTTCCCGATCCCGCCGGCCGTATTCAATAAGAGGTATGATAAGCGGTACCGGAAAATTAACCGGATGCCAGTTCTGTCAGCTGTCTGATCTGGTTTCCGGTCCCAATGGCAATTATTCTTTGCCCCGATTTCATATCTGTGTTTCCGCTCGCCTTTTTAACCGAGATTTTTTCTCCCTTTTCAATAACAGATATTACAAGAGCCTCGATTCTATATTTTTTTCCGGCCTCACTTAAAGTTATATTATCTATTCTGCTGTCCGGTTTAATCTCAATCTCCGCAAGCCTGATCTCATCTTCTTCCGTTTTCATTATGGTATCCAGAAAATCGCATATTGAGGGCTGAAGGGCCATTGCGGCCATTCTCCTCCCCCCGATTAACTGAGGAGAGACTACCCTGTCAGCACCCGCTTTTTCCAGTTTGCTGATAGTCTCCTGGACGGTTGCCCTGGCTATAATGAATATGGAAGGATTTAAAGATTTGGCCGAAAGGGTAATATAAACATTTTCCGAATCAGTATCCAGTGCGGCAAAAAGGCATCTGGCTCTGGTTATCTGTGTTTCAAGCAGCGTTTCATCGCTGGATGCATTACCCTGAACGTACAGCCAGTTATTCTGCCTGGCTATCTCAATGGGTCCATCAGCATTATCAACTATTATAAATTCGATTTTATTGCCGGCCAGTTCATGTGCAATTTCAAGTCCTACTCTGCCCAGACCGCAAATTATGTAATGGTCTTTTAGTTTTAATATCATTTTTATCTTCCTTCTCTTTTCAATTCTTCCTAACAAAAATTCGGTTAATATAAAGTCGATTAAATTGATTAGAATATAAGCAGCAGTACCGGTACCAACTATAATCAGCAGGATTGTAAATATGGTTCCCGCGGTTGACAGTTCTTTTACCAGGCCGTAGCCAACCGTGGTTATGGTAATGGTGGTCATAAAAAGTGAATCAAGAAAGTTAAGATCCTCAATTATCATGTACCCGAGGGAGCCAAGGAAATAAACTAAGATAAGAATAATAATTGAGATAATGATTCTTTTCGGAAATTGGGGTAAATTTTTAAACTTCATACTTCAAATTCTGACCTAATATTGATTTTTTTTCAAGTTTGGGGTTTATTTGACTGATAATAATTATTATTATATAATAATTAAAACTATTTTAAAATAATTAATATTATGGAATTTTTTAACGGGTTATGCAAAAAAAACAATTTAAGGGTCACACCTCAGAGGAGTTTGATTTATAAAGAGTTAGTGGGATCAAAGGATCACCCCAGCGTAGAGATTTTATACAGGAAGGTGAAAAAAAAATTCCCTGCCATTTCTTTTGATACAGTTTATAGAACTCTTTTGACTTTCTCTAAGATAGGAATTGCGGATATACTGACCATCCCCGGTGAACCGAAGAGATTGACGGGGATAGGAAAAGACATTATCACTTCAGATGCATAAAATGCGGTAATATCATAGATATCCACGACAGTTCCTATAGCATAGACATACCCAGGAGTATAAGTACAAAGTTTAATGTACTGGACTCCAAAATTATTTTTGAAGGTATATGTGATAAGTGTAAGGAAGATAAATAATATAAAAATAAATACAGGGGAGGAGAAATATGAATGGAAATAAGACTTTAAAAAATCTTGCCGAAGCTTTTGCCGGTGAATCACAGGCAAATAGAAAATATCTTGCTTTTGCAAAAAAGGCGGACAGGGATGGCTACTCACAGGAGGCAAAACTATTTAGAGCTGCTGCCAGCGCTGAAACGGTCCATGCCCATAATCACCTGAAAGCAATGGGTGGAATAAAATCTACGGAAGAAAACTTAAATGAAGCAGTAAGCGGAGAAACTTTTGAATTTGAGAAAATGTATCCCGGCATGATAGAGGATGCAAAAAATGAAAATGAAGATGAGGCAAGGATAAGTTTTGTTTTTGCCAATAAGGTCGAACAGATTCACGCTGATCTTTATAAAAAATATCTGAATAATCTCGGCAAAAATGAGGATACTGCCATATTTGTGTGCCAGATATGCGGAAATACAGTGGAAGGTAACGCACCGGATAAATGTCCTGTTTGCGGGAATCCAAAAGAGATGTTTAAAGAAATAAAGTAAAATTTCGAACTAAAAAAGTGGAGGAACAGATCAAAGGGACTCTTTTTATTTGTGCAACTCCCATTGGTAATCTGGAGGATGTCAGCTTCAGGCTCAAAAGAATACTGGGGGAAGCGGACCTGATTGCTGCAGAGGATACCAGGACCATAAGGAAACTGCTAGGCAGATATGATATTCCAAATAAAAGTATTATAAGTTATCATGATTTCAGTAAAATAAACCGCATTAACTATATCACCGATAAACTGGAAGAAGGGCAAAATGTTGCCCTGGTTTCAGAATCGGGTATGCCTGCTATTCAGGATCCCGGTTTTAAGCTGGTAAACAGATGTATTGAAAAGGATATTCCTCTTACCGTAATACCAGGTCCAAGCGCTGCCGTAAGCGCACTGGTTCTTTCGGGACTGCCTACGGACAGTTTTTTATTTGTGGGTTTTCTTCCCAGAGCGAAATCCAGGAGAAAAAACAAACTTCTGGAACTGGCCGCTTATCCCCATACCCTTATATTCTATGAGTCGCCTAAGAGGATAGAAACGCTGACGCAGGAGCTTATACAAAAATTCGGCGACAGGAAAGCGGGTCTGATAAGGGAAATTACCAAAGTATATGAGCAGTCAATAAGAGGCAGCTTAAGCGAGATCAATGCCCGGCTTAAAGTAAAAAAAGTAAAGGGAGAAGTCGTACTTGTAGTTGGTGGTTACAGGAAAGAGTTAATTAAAAGCTATACTTCAGAAGAGATAGCCGGACAGCTGATAAGCCTGCTCAAACAGGGCATTTCCAAAAAGAGCTCCTTAAAGATTTTATTGTCCAGGTATGACATAGACAGGCAAAAATTGTATAATATTGCAACGAAAATTTAAGCCGGAGAAACACAGCCTACGAAAGGCAAAAGGGATAAAAAGGATAATATAATATGACCGGAGAGAAATTTTATATCACAACTGCAATCCCGTATATGAATGCAAAACTGCACCTGGGCCAGATCTACGAGTTTATACTGGCAGATATAGTGGCCAGGTTTAAAAGACTTACGGGCAGGGATACCTTCTTTTTAACCGGGTCCGACGAGCATGGTCAGAAAATAAATAAAAGTGCTGAAGAAAAAGAGATTTCTCCAAAAGCTTATGTGGATGAGATGGTCGGGGACATGAAAAGGCTTCTGGAATTATATAATATCAGCAATGACAGCTATATAAGGACCACTGACAGCAGGCATGAAGAAATAGTCCGGAACATACTGATAAAATTAAAAAACAAAGGCGATCTTTATAAAAGTACATACGAAGGTAAATACTGTACTCCCTGTGAGACATTCCTGCTTGATTCCCAGCTGGTGGAAGGTAAATGCCCGCAGTGCAGCAGGGAAGTGGAATTTGTAAAAGAAGAAAATTATTTTTTTAAACTTTCCGAATATGAAGATAGGATCATAAGCCATATTGAGGAAAATCCGGATTTTATAATCCCCGAAACCAGAAAAAACGAGGTGCTGGGGATCTTAAAGCAGGGGCTCAAGGATATAAGCATTTCCAGAACTGCGGTGAAATGGGGAATCTCACTGCCTTTTGACCAGGGCCATTATTGTTATGTGTGGGTAGATGCCCTTATAAATTATATTTCTGCGGTGGGCTATGGTTCCGATGAGCCGGATTTGTTTAACCGTTACTGGCCGGCGGATCAGCACCATATAGGAAAGGATATCCTGAAGTTCCATGCTATAATCTGGCCCGCTATGCTGATGTCTCTGGAAATCGAGCTTCCAAAACATATTGTGATTCACGGCTGGCTTATGATGGGAAGCGAGAAATTATCGAAATCCAAGGGAATTACCCTGGATCCCGATGACTTAGCGGACAAGTACGGTGTGGACGGTATAAGATATTTTCTGACCAGGGAGATATCATTCGGACAGGACGGTTCTTTTACCGATGACGCCTTTATTAAAAGATATAATTCTGATCTGAGCAACGATATCGGAAATCTGGTTTCAAGAACCCTGGCTATGATAAAAAAATACAGGGACGGCATGATCCCTAAAAGAGTTTTGAGTCCTGCTTTTGAAAAAAAATGGGATGGAGTCAAAGCCGAGGCAGTAAGGGACATAGACAGCTTCAAATTCTCTGAATGTCTTATAGCATTATGGGAGTTTATAAATATGGCCAATAAGCATATCGAGGACAGCCAGCCCTGGAACCTGGCAAAAGGGGAGGGTGAGGACGATCATCGGAAGCTGGATGCCGTATTATATGAAGTAATAGAAGTAATAAGGTTGTCTGCCGTAATGCTTTTACCTTTTATGCCGGAAACCTGCGGCAAGATATTCATCCAGCTGGGTATAAAAAAAGATATTGAAAAAATCACAATTGAGGTTGACGGAACCTGGGGTAGATTCGAAGGCGGGACCAAAATAGGAGAAAGGGAAATACTGTTCCCCAGGATAGATGAGGATAAATGATATTATGTATTTTATAGATACGCATGCCCATATAGATATGCTAAAAAATCTTAAACCGGCGGAAGCAGTGGCAAGATCCAGAGAAGAGGGTGTAAAATATATAATAAATGTGGGTTCAAGCATCAAGGGCAGCAGGAAATCGGTAGAATTTGCTCAAAAATTCGAAAATGTATTTGCCAGTGTGGGCATACATCCTCACTACGTTAAAGATTTCGGCAAAGAGGAAATAAAAATCCTTGAATCACTTATATGCGGGAAGCAAGATGCCGCAGGTGGGAACGAATGTAAAAGATACGGCAAGGTTGTGGCGGTAGGCGAGACCGGTTTTGACTTTTATAGAAACTTAAGCCCCAGACTGGATATGGAAAGAGCGTTTGCATCACAAATCGAACTGGCCTTAAAATATGACATACCGGTAATAATTCATGACAGGGATGCCCACAGGCAGACGCTGGAAGTGGTAAAAAAATACAGCAGCAGTAAAAATTTCAGGGCCGTGGTCCATTGCTTTTCCGGTGATGCCGCTTTTGCAATGGAGTGCCTGGATCTTGGACTATATATTTCCTTTACCGGTGTGATTACATTTCCCAATGCCGGAGATGTGCTGAAAGCGGTTGAAAAGATACCAATGGAGCGTTTATTCATAGAGACCGATTCACCTTTTCTGGCTCCTCAGGCAGAGAGGGGCAAGGAGAACTTTCCCGGATATGTGAAGCATATTGCCCAAAAAATTGCGGAAATCAAGAATTTAAGTATTGAAGAAGTTGCGGATATCACTTCAAAAAATGCACAAAAGTTCTTTTCTATAAATTAAACTTAAAATAAAAATGCACTCTTATATCAGCTCACCGGGCAGGACAATTCAGATTTTAAATAAATATAAAATAAAACTCAGGAAGAATCTGGGGCAGAATTTTTTAATTGACACCAACAGCGCCAGAAAGATAGCTTCCTGCGCAGGTGTAAATTCAGATGATGTGATTCTTGAAATAGGAAGCGGAATAGGGAGCCTAACTGAAATTTTACTGGCCACAGCAAAAAAGGTTATCTGCGTCGAAGTGGATAACCTGATGATAAAGGTATTTAGGGATATATTTGAAGACAAAATCGGTAAAGAGGTACAGCTTATAAGCTCTGATGCCCTAAAAATTGACTATAGCGAAATTGGACTTAAATACGGTATAAATAAGATGGTCTCAAATCTGCCCTATAGTATTGCGGCACCCCTGATACTTAAAATTCTCACGGAATCA
>Ga0307445_10002235_pt1 | contig 10671 bp, 8 predicted proteins | sample SalMarSW160330MG_FD_202147 | JGI IMG/M metagenome (GOLD analysis project Ga0307445, IMG submission 202147) | Salt marsh sediment microbial communities from the Plum Island Ecosystem LTER, Massachusetts, United States - SW1603-30 | ecosystem: Environmental > Aquatic > Marine > Intertidal zone >...
TCGTACTCCTGCCAGAGCTCCTTGAATTTCTCTATATCAGCTGAATTCTTCTGTTTAGACATAGACCTGCACTTTTCCTCTAGCATAAATGTAAAAAATCCCCCTTATTTAGACAATCCCCCCTATGGATGAATCACAAGGTGATTTTCCCCCCTCCCCTATCGTCCCAGGAGAGGATATCCTGCCGTGTATAATTCAGGCAAACTGGGGATAGTTAGTTGGAAAAATAGCCGGCACGATGGATGACCTTATATTTTTTGCCCTTCACTCTCACTTCAATCTCTTTGAATTTACCATCGACCACATAGTCTTTAGGCCGGTAATACAGGAGATAATAATTTTCGGACGCATCCAGAGCTTGCTTGAATGCGTAGGCAGGATTTCCCGAACTCACCACCAATCCTCCAGTGGCTATCGCCATTTCTCTGAAGGCACTGAAAATGTCCTCGGAATGGTCAACGAACTGTACCCCCTCATCTGCCACCTGCTGTTCAGTCAAAAACAGAAAATGTATCGAAGTGGATGAATCGGAATAGGCCATTTTTACCTTGTCTACATCGAAGGATTTCTCCCGGGTAAAAAAGTCAAAAAGACTGGACATCCGCTGCAGCATGGCAGGATTATCCTGGTACAAGCTTTCGAATTGACTCAGAATCCTTGAGTCGACCTGCGGAATAAATTCACTCTGATAGAACATGTACACATACTTTTGTCCCTGCTTGTTTTTCAAGTATTTAGCAAAATCCAGTAGCTTGATCTGATCGACCCGCCGGAGATTTTCAAGTTTAGCCAAAACATCAGTGTACTGCAACAGGAGCATCTCCAGTTCCAGAGTCCCATCCTGAGGTTCTCCTCTCGGCGATACGACAGAAGGAGCAGAGGAACTTTGAGTCGAGGAGGCACCCAATGAGACAGCCAACTGCCGGGAAACATTATTCAGTATCCCTAATGATGTTCTATACTCCTGGTTACCCTTTCCAGTGTCTTCCCTGATAAGTCCGATCAATTCGTTCACGATCTCCTTTTTCGGTTTGATCTGTAAGGCCCCCTCTTTCATGATGTATGTCTTCAGAGGAGTCGTTATGTACAGGGTATCTTCGGGAGAGAAGATATTTTCGATAAAGAATTCCAGGCCTTCGCCGATCCTCGGTTGGTAGTCAGCCACCTCGAAAAACAAAAAATAGGACCTTTTCGTATCCGGACTGAAGCGTCTTTTTTCTTCGCTACGCTCGACAGCCATTTTTCTTATCAAGTATACTGCCTCTATTTTCTGAGAAATCCCCTCTTCCAAAATCTCGAAATCATCGATGGTCAAGTCATTCACGAAGGTCGAGCCGTCATAAACCCGAACCGGCACCTCGATATTCACGACAAGCGAGACCTCTTTGAATGCCTGATCTTGGGGAAAAGTGGAAAGGACAAAAACCCAGAGAGCAATAAAGGCTATGAGAATCAACTTCTTCACTTTTTTCTCCTATGCAGTCTTGACTAAGCGTCTAGCTAATCATGAAAGCGATGTGCTTATTATATTATTATAGTACATATGGAGAAAAGAAACGCTATAATTTCCAGATCGCCCGAAAGACCATCAACTCTTCGAATCCGCTCTGATAAATATTCAATTGACTCCTCCCCTATTCCTTGATATCCTTTTTGCGATTACAGACGGGAAATATGGGGGACAGAGATGTCGATTAAATGCCCGAAATGCCAGCATGAAAATCCCGGCGATACTATCTATTGCGGGAAATGTGCCGCTCAACTGCTCGATTCCAAGGATATCGAGGTTACAGAAACCATCGAAACGCCCAAAGAAGAACTGACGCGTGGGACCACTTTTGCAGGCAGATACGAGATCATTGAAGAACTGGGCAGAGGTGGTATGGGGAAAGTCTACAGAGTTGAAGACACGGAGCTAAAACAAGAAATCGCCCTCAAACTGATCAAATCCGAGATAGCCACAGATAAGAACACTATCGAGAGATTCAGGAATGAACTGAAGATCGCTCGAAACATCCGGCATAAAAATGTCTGCGGGATGTTCGACCTGGGTGAAGCAAAAGGATCTTATTTCATCACGATGGAATACATACGTGGTGAAAATCTCAAGAATTTAATCAGAAAGATGGGGCAGTTGAGTGCAGGACAAGCTACGACGATTGCTAAACAGGTTTGTGACGGACTGGTTGAAGCCCATAGATTAGGTATCGTACATAGGGACATGAAACCTCAGAACATCATGATCGATACAGAGGGAAGTGCCCGGATCATGGATTTTGGCATCGCTCGATCACTGGAGGGGAAAGGGATAACGGGTGCAGGTGTCATGATCGGAACTCCCGAATATATGAGCCCAGAGCAGGTGGAAGGGAAGGAGGTCGATCCGCGGTCGGACATCTATTCCTTGGGAGTCATCCTGTACGAGATGGTGACAGGCCGGGTGCCGTTCGAAGGAGATACGCCATTTACGGTGGGTGTGAAGCACAAAAGCGAGACGCCGCAAAATCCAAAGGACATAAACGCGCAAATCCCGGATGATCTGAGCGAAGTGATCCTCAAATGCCTGGAAAAAGAAAAAGACAAAAGGTATCAGAGCGTGGGAGAACTTCGATCTGAACTGGAAGATATTAAGAAGGGCATCCCAACAACGGAAAGGATCGTCCCCGAGCGAAAGCCTTTCACCTCCAAGGAGATAACCGTTCAATTTAGCTTGAAGAAAGCCTTCATTCCTGCTCTGATCGTTCTTGCCATCGCTTTTATCGCTGTTGTTTTCTGGAAGCTCCTTCCTCAAAAAGAAGTTATCCCAACAGCTCCATCCGATAAACCTTCGCTGGCCATCGTCTATTTTGAAAATAACACCGGTGATGAAAGCCTGGATCACTGGCGCAAAGCCCTCTGCGAGCTGCTGATCGCGGATCTGACACAATCCAAGTATATCCAGGTTTTAAGCAGCGACAGGCTCCTCGATGTCCTCAACGATTTGGGCCAAATCGACACAAAAAGCCTTTCGTCGACAGTTCTGAAACAAGTGGCGGCAAGAGGAGGATCGACCCACATCCTGCGGGGAAGTTACACAAAAGCAGGAGAACGATTCCGGATCGATGCTATCCTTCAGGAAACCTCCACGATGGAGTCTGTAGGATCCGATCGCATCGAGGGAACAGGTGAAGAAAGTTTCCTTAACATGGTAGATGAACTGACTCGGAAGGTAAAGGCACACTTCCAGCTTTCTGAAGAAGATATTGCCGAAGATATCGACGAAGATGTTGCGCAAATCACGACTTCCTCTCCGGAAGCTTTAGAATTCTATATCGAAGGACGAAAATATCATCTTGAAAATTCTTATGAAAAGAGCATTGAACTGATGGAAAAGGCTGTGGCCATCGACCCCGGTTTTGCGATGGCCTACAGGTCTATGTCCATGGCATACAGCAATATCGGTTTCACTCCTCAAGCGAATGAAAACATCAAAAAGGCATTGGACCTTGCAGACCGGCTTCCGGCAAGGGAACGCTTTTTTATCCAAGCCGATTTTCTAAGCCGTTCCGAGAAGACCATGAATGAGTCCATCGAGGCCTATAAAAATTTGTTAATCCTTTATCCAGATGATTCTAGCAGCAATCACAATTTAGCAATCAGATATTCAACCATAGGTGAATATCGTAAAGCCATCGAACACTACGAAATCAACAGGAAAAATGAAAATTTATCCCTGATAGGATACGGGAACCTGGCCAATGTATACCAGGAGGAGGGGTCTTATGATAAAGCCAGGGAAGTCATCGAAGAAGCCCTTCAGAGATATCCGGACAGTGCCGTCCCTCTTCAGGAATTAGCCTATCATTACCGAATGGAAGGAAAATACGACCTTGCTCTCGCAGAGATAGAAAAAGCGTTTGCCCTGGAACCGGCAGCAGGAACTCAGGTATATCGACTAAATTTTCTTCGAAGAGCCCAAATCAATTTTTACAGTGGCAACCTTGTCGCGGCCGCTGAGGATTTTAAGAGGCTTCAAAAGCAAAAAGAACCACAAGCTATTTATGTGGGCTCTATGGGCATGGCAAATCTCGATATTTTGCAGGGAAAATTCAAGGAAACAAAAGATATACTCAGGCCCTATATCGATTTAGCTAATAAATATGCTGTGTATTGGCCCATTTCAGAAATTTATCAGATATTCGCTTACATCGATCTGAGAACAGGGAATCTTCGAGAAGTTCTGAAAGATTGTGATAACGCCATCGAGTATGCTTTGAAAACCGAAATGGAGAACAGTCAAAACAGGAAAAGGCGAGCTTTACACCTCAAAGGTTTGGCTTATCTGAAATTGAACTCCATGGAAGAAAGCAGAAAAACCGCTGAGGAACTGAAAGCTTCCCTTCTCGATTCTCCCAATTCGAAGCTCATGCATTATTACCATCATCTGAGGGGGATGATCGATCTCGAACAGAAAAACTTTTCCGAAGCCATCGCTAACTTCGAAAAAGCTTTGACTCTGCAAACCTTTGATTCCCATGACAGGCGTGCAGACTACATCGAGTCATTGGCCAAAGCTTTTGCTGCATCAGGAGATATCGACAGGGCTCAAGCAGAGTTCGAGAAAATCACATCCACGGTCGTGGACCGGTATACCTATGGCGACGTTTATGCCCGGAGTTTCTACGAACTGGGAAAGATCTACGAACAAAAAGGCTGGAAGGGCAAAGCCATCGAACAATACGAAAAATTCCTCGAGCTCTGGAAGGACGCCGATCCCGGTTTTACCGAAATCGAAGACGCTGAGAGACGACTGGATGGACTTAAACTCTAAAGGAGAACCGAGCTATACTCCTGGGCTGTAGACGCGGAAAGTAGAGACAAATGAAAAAGCTATTTGAGATTATTCCTTTGGTCCTATTGCTTTGTTTTATTTCTGGTTGCCAAAATCAGGATGAAGAGGGAATCACCGAAGAGGATGCAATCGCCATTACAGACCATATCTTAAAAATATGGAACGAAGGAGATCTATCTATAGCTGACAACCTCTATGACCCGGGTTACATAAGACATCACCCTATTCCTTCAGCTAACGCCAGCTTAGACGACTTCAAGAATACAGTGATTTCTAATCGAACGTTGTTCCCCGATTACAAACTCAAATTTGATGAAACTATATTAGACGGTGACAGGATCATTGTTTTTGCTACTGTGACAGGAACGAATACTGCACCTCTGGAAGATATGCCTGCCACAGGCAAAAAAATACACATGTCAGGAATCTATGTCTATCTAATAGACAATGGAAATATCGCTGAGGAATGGACCTATTTCAATCTGCTTAGCTACTATCAACAACTCGGCTTTACCCTTACTCCACCAAGAGGAAACGAACCAGAAGAAAAAAAGTGAGCCATTTCAAAATGGAATTTATAGGTCTCAGATAAGAGGACAAAATGAAAGATAATTTTGATAGTATGCGAGATAAAAGTATAAAACGGCAGCATCATCGAACAGAAATTTTTGTCGATGTGATCTACAAGGTGGTTTCTCCTATAAAAGGAGTGGGTTTGTCACGAAACTTCAGCCAGGGGGGATTGTGTCTCCTGTTGGATAATAAGATTCCTCCTGGATCGGTTCTCGAATTGAAGTATAGGATGCCTCACGAAGAATACAGGCTTATCGAGACGACTGTCGAAGTTATTTGGCAGAAAAAAACCGACCAGGGTTATATAACGGGTGTGAAGCATGACCAATGAAAAAAAAGTCGCCGTTATTTTAATGGTCCTTTGTGTAGTCGGATTCCTTTTCACTATTGCTGATTTTTTGGCATTACATGATATAAAGAATGAATATGTCAGCCCCCGTGTTTTAGAAAGTTTGGATATTACACTGTCGGACGATTTGCCCGAATGGACATCTACTCAGGGAGAATGGCAAGTTGTGAGGATCAGCTATCTGTTCAGAGCTTTTTTTTTCATATTCTGTGTCTACGCACTGTATTGGTTAATTTATAGAGAGAGAAAGAAATGAAAATTTTCGAATACAAAGTTGTCAAGGTCCCGATTATTGTAAAAGAAAATGCATATGGATTGATAGAAGAAGGCAGAGCATATTATGACACCACAGAATTCAGGAGACAATTAGGATTAATTGAGCCGTAGAGCCTAAGCCGATGGAGGAATAAGCGGCTAAGCAGATATATCTTTGAACTTCTCCGAGGCTGGTTCGCCCCCTATTCCCCAGTGGGATTTCTGGATTTCATGCACAATCACTTCGACCGCATGAGCGGGGATTCCTAAGTCCACAAACACTTTAGTTATATTATGGATCGTGGTTTTTGCCTTCTCCTGTCCGAAACCTTCCCAGACATTTACATGGATAACGGGCATTTTCTACCTCCAAACTTTTAATAATAACCAATTTGTTGATATTCATACCCTACTCTCTTGGTTTTGAAAAATCAAACAGAGTGGCTGTCAAATGTTACGTTTCAGCGAAATTCAGACAGATGAGCGCATTTCCTAAGCAACAGATTATTTGTGATAATCTTAAGCTAGGAGAAATGCATGACAACCAAAGCAAAGTCCAAAACTTCGCCTGAATCCATCGTAAGGCAAATCAAACGCAAGACGCGGCGTAAGTTCTTAGTAACTTCCTGCTTGGCTGTGCTTTGTTACTGATATAATTCAAGTTAACCTTGTCAAGGGCCCTATATTAGTCTAAAAGTTTGATTTTACATAGGCAAATCGACTCTCTAACAAAATGACATAAAGAAACCTTATTCTTAGAAGCCGCTTTTTCGGGGTGAAATGATAGATTTAAGCCAATATTTTGGACATATGTGAACATATCTTGTTTATTATGTGTGAGTTGACGAAGCCAAGCAGGGATGATAATAAAAGAGAGCCAGTGAGAGGAATCGAACCTCCGACCTACTGATTACGAATCAGTTGCTCTGCCGGCTGAGCTACACTGGCTCTAAAGGATCAATTTTCTTCGTTCTCGGCCGAACTCAATTTATCCTGGATCATATTCAATTCTTTCTTCGCCTCTTCCAGCATTTCCGACATAAAACCCAAAGTCTTGAGCTCAACCGTCTCGTTCATAGTCTTCCGCATCTTTTCGATACGTTCTAAAAGTGTTTTTTCCTTAGCCCGCAAACTTTTTAAATACTCTTTATTATCCATCACCCTCTCTTTAGCAAATATCCCACCACTTCCTTTTGCCAGCATTTTTTCACTGGCTCTTTGCAATTGTGTCTGAAATGAATAAAATATTGACTCAATGCAAATTTAATGAGAGATAAATATAACGTGAAAGGCAAAAAAGTTCAACACTACAAATCATGATTATCAAAAAACTCGAACTCCAAGGTTTCAAATCATTCCCTGAAAAAACCAAAATCATGTTCCATCCCGGGATCACCGTCATCGTCGGGCCCAACGGAACTGGAAAAAGCAATATCGTGGACGCAATGATGTGGGTTTTGGGTGGCAAACGGCTGAAGTCTTTCCGCGGAGAAAGAGGAACGGAAATGATCTTCAACGGAAGCCAGAAGAATGCTCCGATGAGCATGGCGGATGTGACTCTTTCCCTTGAGGATTCAGTCGACAATTTAAAGATCAATCACCGGTATTTCCGTTCAGGAGAGAGTGAATACCGGATGAACGGCAAACTCGTCAGGCTGAAAGATATCCAGGAAGCATTGTGGAAAAAATCCATAGGGGAAAAGGAATATTTTGTGATAGAACAGGGCTCTATCGGAGGGTTCCTCTCGTCCAAACCTCTAGAAAAAAGATACCTCCTCGAGGAAGCAGCCGGGACAGCCTATTACAAAGACAAAAAAAGACAAGCCCAGAATAAGCTGGAAAACAGCGAACAAAACCTGACCCGCCTGGAGGACATTATAGCCGAAGTGTCCAAAGCGAAAAACTCCCTCAAAAGACAGGCCACTGCAGCAATCCGCTACAGAAGACTCAGAGAAAATATCCGGCAGCTTACAGCGTTCAACTTCCGGAAAAAAATCCTCGATTTGGAAAAAAAGCAAGAAGAAACTTTATCGGGATACGACAAAAGCCTGAGCAGAGAAAACCAGATGACCTTGAAGCTGAAGGAAGAGGAAGCGAATCTGGCCACCATAAGAAATGATGTTTGGGACCTGGAAAAAAATATCAAAGAGTCTCGAGATAACCTGTATGAAGTCAGGACACAGATAGCCAAGGCCGAATCAGAGAAAGACAAGGAATCCAGACGGAGCGACTTTTTTACGGACAAAAAAAAAGGTGCAGAGACAGGCCAGGAGGAGTTGGCCCAAGAACTAAAGTCCATCGACCAAACGAAGACAGAAGCTAAAGAACAAGCAAAGAAACTCCAAGAAAAGCTCGACCAGATACATGAAGACCTAGAAAAAGCCGAGAATGACAATCGATCCACTCAGGCCGAACTGGACACAGGACAGAAAAAGGTCGAAGCCTTGAGAAATGAGCACCTTCAGCATCTCTCGGATTATACCGAAACAAAAAATGAGAGGGCAAAAACCGAAAAAGAAATTGAACTGCTAAGCCGGCAGCAGGAAAAACTGCACTCTCGACTGAAGGAAGAAAAAGCTCTCCACAGCCAGAAAAGGGAATTTTTTCAACAGAAAAACGAAGCGTTTACAAAAACCCAGGTGCTCTTCAACGAGCAGTCAGAAGAAATGGATCAGATACGAGCAGAATCGGCAGAATGCCAAGATTCGATCCTAAAAATTCAAAACGAGTTGTCTGACCTGTCATCCAACAAAGAAAAAATCCTTCACCAGCTTTATGCGCTGGAAAAAATGGAGGAAACAGAAAGAGCATCGGCAACTCCTCAAGAGGTTGAAGGGACGCTCGGGATTCTGGCCGACCTGATCGAAGCCGAGGAATCCCAGGCTCCGCTGATCGATCTCTTTTGGAAGGATGAAACGAAGGCTTCGCTTCTGGACGGAGAGCAATTTCTGCGCACGCTTTCCGGCAAAGGACTCAAAGGCAGTTTCTTGCTGCTACATCCGCAGGAGAAAAAAGTCGCCGCTCCCAAATTCCAGGATGATCCCCGGGTCATAGGACTTCTCAAATCCCATATTCACCCCTCTCGAAAAATCAAAGACAGGCTCTCCCATCTGAAAGATGCGATCGTCATTGAAGACATCAAAAGCGCGGTTGAGCTCTGGCTCGATCATCCTGATTTCGACTATGTGACAACCTCAGGAGATGTTTTGTTTTCCTCCGGATTTTTAAAGGCCGGGGACAGGAAGGAAGGACTGGTTACACTCAGACGGGAAAAAGCAAAACTGCAAAGTGCGGTCGATCAACTGGAACAGGAGATTCACCCCCTAAACCTGCGGTTGGAAGAAAAAAGCGTTCTGAAAGCACACCTGGATGAAAATATCCAAAGCCGATCGTCTCAGATCGCAGATTTAACAAAAAAAATCGAGGATGCAGAAAGAACACGCCTGGTCGATGAAGTGGATGTGGAAAAAATGGAAACGAATATTTCCGTCATCGAAAAGGAACTCACCCTAATCGATAAGGATAAAGCGGAAATCCGGAAAAAACTCGATTCCCTCGTTGTAAACACTCAACGGATAGAAAACACAGAAGAGGAGCGAAAAAAAACGATCCAAGCGCAAGAGACTAAATTGATCTCTTTGCAGGAAGCTTGGGAAAAAGGAAGGAAGCGTTTTTTTGAACTCAAGTCCAATGTCGACCTTCTGACCGAAAAAATCAACAATCTGAATGATCAAATTAACACATTAAAGCATAGAAAAGAAATCCTCCAATCCAAAACGGAAACCCTCGGTTCAGAGATCCAGAAATCGGAACAGGAAAAACAACAGATCCAAAAGAACATCCAGATCTTCACCGAGCAAATCAAGAAGCTCAACAAAGAACTCAAGGACAGGGAAGACAAGCTATTCCAAAATGAAACCCGTTTCAAACAAATGCAAACCGAGCAAAAAAAACTCGAGGAAACTGTGGAAAATGTGAGAGAGGAATCGGAATCCCGGAAAGAAGAGAGGGTCAAATGGGAGATCAAAAAAGCCGAGCGGGAACGAGACCTGGTGAATTTGGAAGAATCCTGCTGGCAAGAGATCAAAAAGACTTTGCGCGAAGTAAAAAAAGACGTCCAGATCGAAGCTATCCCGGATGAAGATATCGAAAGGTCTTTGACAAAAGCCCAAGAGCATCTCCAAAATTTCAAGGCTGTCAACCTTATGGCCGAGGAAGAATACGAAATCCACAAAAAGCGCCATGATTTTTTGATCAAAGAGAGAGAGGACCTGAAGGAGTCCATCGCTTCCACAAGAGAAGCCATCAAAAAAATAGACCAGGAAAGCAAAGCGCAATTCCTCAAAGCTATCACAGAAGTGAATAAATACTTCAAAGAGATTTTCACGACCCTTTTCGAAGGAGGTCTTGCAGAGGTCAAATTGACAGAACCCCACCAAGTGTTGGAGAGCGGGGTTGAAATCGTGGCCCAACCTCCTGGGAAGCGGGTTCAGAGCCTGAACCTGCTTTCGGGCGGAGAGCGGGCATTGACAAGTCTGGCCTTTTTCTTCGCCCTGTTTCGATACAAACCCACGCCCTTTTGCATGCTGGATGAGGTGGATGCGGCCCTCGATGAAGTCAATTTGGGACGCTTTCTCAACCTGATGAAAAAAGTGAAGGAACG
>Ga0307445_10002245_pt1 | contig 10650 bp, 6 predicted proteins | sample SalMarSW160330MG_FD_202147 | JGI IMG/M metagenome (GOLD analysis project Ga0307445, IMG submission 202147) | Salt marsh sediment microbial communities from the Plum Island Ecosystem LTER, Massachusetts, United States - SW1603-30 | ecosystem: Environmental > Aquatic > Marine > Intertidal zone >...
GCTGGGCGATTACGTGATCATGATCTCCAATACCAATAAACGAAGGGGACTGGCGGATTCAAAATACAACGAGAGGAGGGCAGAATGCGAAGATTCGGTGAAAGCACTTTCCGGGAAGGAAAAAATCTCCCAGCTGGGAGAGCTGAGCTATTCCAGGTTCCTTGACCTTCAAAACACCATTCCCGATGAGACCGTCCGGCGCCGGGCCCGCCATGTCGTTTCCGAGAACCAGCGCTGCCTGGATGCCGTGAAAGCGCTCAGGGCTTCCGACCTGGAACGTTTCGGCCAGCTGATGAATGCTTCGCATGATTCGCTCCGGGACGATTATGAGGTCACAGGCACGGAGCTGGATACACTGGTGGAGGAAGCCAGGAAAATACCGGGTGTCCTGGGTTCCAGGATGACCGGGGCCGGTTTCGGGGGCTGTACGGTTAGCCTTATCCACCGGGATTCCGTCCGGAATTTTATCAGCGGTGTGGGCTCGGCCTACCATGCCAGAACGGGACTCAAACCTGATTTCTACATCGGCGAGGTCGGCGGCGGTGCCGGGGAATTGCATTGAACCGGCCGTTGTTTTTAGACTTTCTATTCCCTATATTTACTCATCAAATCCTTAAATATGAGCCACAAGGGGAAATCCGGGAAAAAGAGCCATAAGTCCGCTGACCAGTTCAAAGGTCAACATGATCACAAAAACACCAACGATTCCAAGGATAACAAAGGGCCAAAGGACCAAAACGCTCACAAGGAACCGAAGGGTCATAAGGATCAGGGTCAGAAGAGGCTGGACAAGGAATTCTACTTCAAGGAGCTTGAACGGCTCCAGGCTGAACTGGTAAAAATGCATGAATGGGTCAAGGAGAAAGGCTTCAAGATCGTGGTCCTCTTCGAAGGCCGGGACGCCGCGGGGAAGGGCGGGGTCATAACCAGGATCACCCAGAGGCTGAATCCCAGAGTCTGCCGGGTGGTCGCACTAGGCATCCCGACGGAGAAGGAAAGGTCCCAGTGGTATTTCCAGCGGTACGTGTCCCATCTTCCTGCATCCGGGGAGATGGTCCTTTTCGACCGGAGCTGGTACAACAGGGCGGGGGTCGAGCGGGTCATGGAATTCTGCACAGAAGATGAATACTGGGATTTCCTGCGATCCTGCCCGAGGTTTGAGGAAATGCTCATTCACTCCGGGATCATCCTGATCAAATACTGGTTCTCCGTGAGCGACGAGGAGCAGGAAAAGCGCTTCCTCGAAAGGATAGAGGACCCGACAAAGAACTGGAAATTCAGCCATATGGATTTGAATTCCCGCAGCCGCTGGGTGGAATATTCTAAAGCCAAGGACGAGATGTTCGCTTACACCGACACCAAGATCTCACCCTGGTGGGTGGTTGAAGCCGACGATAAACGCAGGGCCCGCCTGAACTGCATCCATCACCTGCTGGGCATGATCCCCTACAAGGAGATCAAACACGAAAAAATCAAACTACCCCCGATCAACATGGAAGGTTACGTGCGTCCTCCCATTACCGAGCAGACCTTCGTCCCGGAAGTTTACTGAGCATCGCGACAGGCGCGGGATCACTGCGACAGGCGCGGGATCATTGCCTGACCACCCTTGTAGTGTAGGTCTCTTTTCCCTCGTTCACCTTCAGAAAATAGAGTCCCTGTACCAGTTCCCCCGTATGCAGGGTGTAACTTCCCGAACTGCTGAAATGCCTTTCAAGGATCCTTCCATTCAGGTCGCTGAGTATGATCTCCCTGTCCCCCGCCCCTGCCAGGAACCGTATATTGAGCTCTTCCCCGAATGGATTGGGACTGACCTTCAGGTAGCCGGCTGAAACGATCTTCCTGATTACTTCCGATCTTTGCAGGACCCAGTTCCCGGGATCCGGCACCAGTTTTGCCACGGGTATCTCCATAGGGATGCGGATGGTCATCAGGGGACTGTCACAGCGTATCCTGACCAGCGTGTCGCCCCCGCTCTCAAACTGCAGTTCCAGGTCAAGGCCGGTCCTGAAAAAGGGAGTCCCGGGGGAACTGCCGGACTGGATGATCTCAACGACCAGGCTGTCCGCCGACTGCCACCAGGTAAACAGGAATTCGGGAAAACCCTGCCCGAAGTACCACTGATCGAAGAACCAGCCGAAATCCGATCCGGAGATTTCGTTCAATACTTCCATGAAATCCCTCCCGGTTGCCACGCTGTCGGCATAACGCAGCTGGAATTCCGACAGGGTCCTGAAGAACAGGCTGTCATTCCCGAGCTCATACCGGATCATATGCAGCAGGGCCGCACCCTTTTTATAGGAAAGGGCAGCGCTGAAGATCCTGTATTCATCCCCGGCATCCTCCTCCGGAATGTATACGCTTCCCTCCGGTTCGGTAAGGGCCATTTCATGGGCCCGTCCCATCCATTCACGGGCTGCTTCAGGGGATACCAGCGCTTCCAGTGCCAGGTATTCCCCGTACGATGCAAAGCCTTCATGTATCCAGATGTCCTGCCAGCTGGCACAGGTTACATTATCCCCGAACCACTGGTGGGTCAGCTCATGCGCCACCAGGGTGAAACTGAATCCGTTAAGGGTGGTCATGGTCTGATGTTCCATGCCTCCCCCGATTGGTGCAAGGCAGTGCCCGTATTTCTCCCTGAAGAATGGATAGGGTACGAAGAGCCTGGAATAGAGGTCAATCAATGCCGCCGTCGCATCGATCCCGTCACGGTTCTGCTCCAGGTACTGCGGATCATCATAAATATAATTCTGGATCAGGAGGGAATCGGGAAGGAATTCAGAATCCGCATAGAAGCTGTATTCCCGGTATCTTGATACGGCAAGGGAAAGCAGGTAATAGGCAACCGGGTATCTCGTCTTCCAGTGGTACCTCAGCTTGCCGCCGGGCAGGCTGTCAACCCCGGCAAGGATGCCATTCGACCCCGCCATCAGGCTATCACCGACCGTCAGAAATACATCCGCCGAATCCGCCTTGTCAGGAAGAACCTGCTTGCACACAAACCAGTCCAGTGACAGGAATGGTTCCGAGAGGGTATAGGTGACCCGCTGCCCCCAGGCCAGGTCCGTCCGGTTGGATATCCCTGCGAAAAAACCATTTTGACCCCCCTCACCATGGTAATATACACGGACCGTGAATTTCTCGCCAATCACAGGAGGGACCCGGGGAGTTATCCTTACCAGGTCCGCCAGGTGGGTGAAAGACTCAAGCCTTTCTCCATCCTGGAATACCGAATCCACCTGGTAGGAGGAACTCAGTTCGAAAACCAGTTCTTCCATCTGCCCGAGCGCGGTGGCCAGGATATCCGTATATCCGCTGATGAAAGTGCTGGTATCGTTAACCTCGAGGGAAATCCCGTAATGGTTCACATCGTACAGCAGCAGGGATGAATCCCGGACGTGTGTCGGAACGTCGTTCATGGGAAACATGCTGTGCCTGGAACAGGGCCAGTCAGGGGGACCGGCACGTAAAACTGCCGTTGAGCACGCTACAATAATAATAATGAGGAACCTCGTCATTCGCAGGTTAAAAGCCTGGTTCAAAAATAATAAAACCGGGGGACGCGGCGAATTATTGTAATCGTCCCGGCGGTGCGGTTCCACGTTCACAGGGTCAGGAACTTATAGATGGTGGTCTGGGTATAGGTCTCCCCCGGCCTCAGTATGGTATCCGGGAATTCCGGATGATTCGGTGAATCCGGATAGTGCTGGGTTTCCAGGCAGAGGGCCTGGTGTTTTCCGTAAACCTGTCCCCCCTTCCCGCTTATCCCTTCAAGGAAGTTCGAACTGTAAAACTGGATGCCCGGTTCCGTGGTAAGGACCTCCATGGACCTGCCGCTGGCCGGGTGGTCTACCCTTGCTGCGAGTCCGGCAGTTTTGCCGTCCCCCTCCAGTACGTAACAATGGTCGTACCCGCCACTGACTTTTCCGATGTCCGCCCCGATTGGTTTGGGTGTCCTGAAGTCCATAGGGCTCCCTTCCACCGGGCGGATCTCGCCGGTGGGGATCAGGTCCCTCCCGGAGACCAGGTACCGGTCCGAACGGATCGTGAGTTCATGATCATAGATGGGGGAAGATTCGCCGCCCAGGTTAAAATAGGCATGATGCGTCAGGTTCAGGGGCGTGGGTTTATCCGTTGTGGCCCGGTAGTCGATGATCACCCGGTTTTCTTCATCAAGGGTGAAGGTAACACGGACCTTGAGATTCCCGGGGTAGCCCTCCTCCATGTCGTAGCTGAAATAATTCAGCGTAACACCTGCCTCCTTGCTGTCGGCAAACTCGGATGAGTCCCATAACACCTTGTCAAATCCGACCGATCCTCCATGGAGGTGGTTCTTTCCATTGTTCCTTGCCAGCCGGTATTCGGTACCGTCAAGGGTAAACCTTCCCGCGGCGATCCGGTTTGCATAACGGCCCACAAGCGTGCCGATGTAGGGATGGTCCTGCAGGTAACCATCAAGGCTGTCAAAACCCAGGACTACATCCGCGAAAGCACCGTTTTTATCCGGAACCCGGATGGACTGGATGATCCCCCCGAAGTCACATACCTTCAGGATAACGCCCGCAGAGTTTACGGCAGTAAAGCAGCTTGCTTCGCGGTTACGGTCCGGAAGCAGCCCGAAGACTTCCCTGGTTACTTTCATAGACGGTTATTATTGGTCTTCTGTCAGACAAAAATAGCAAATTGGACATTGATTGAAACTTTTTCAAAATAGATTCAATATATTTTTTAATTTTGGACAGCAAATAACATTCAACACCATGAAAACATCCACGATCAGAAGCAGGGGCCTGAGCGGAATTTTTCTTGCAGTATTGGTCCTCCTTACCCTGTCTGCCTGCAAAAACCAGAAATCATCCCAATCCGGGTCAAAGGATGAGGCCTTAACCGGCAGTCTGGCAGGCAAGGAAGACGTGATCAGGGAGATATCAGATTACCCCCTCCCGACATCCTTTGAAGTCACAACCCTGCTGGTTGATGCGGGGGCCAGCTACATCCTTGATCTCTGCAATCGTGTGGACAATGTGAATAAGTACATCAATCTTAAAAGCAAGGCCCTTAACCTGGGTGTCTACGGCGCCGACCTGAGTTATGCAGCCACCTACCGGCAAACTCAGGAAACCATGCAATACCTCGACGCAAGTGCAAAACTGATCGATGAACTGCAGATCGGGTCCTTCGATAAAGAACTGGTAAAAAAGGTGGAAGCAAACATCGACGACGTGGATTCGCTGATCACCCTTATCTCGGATTCCTTTTACCGCACCTATGAATACCTGACGAACAATGAACAGGATGAACTTTCCATACTGGTAATGGCCGGCAGCTGGATAGAAGCCCTTTACATCACCTCTCAGATAAGCATCGTCAGTGCCGACAACAGCAAGATCGTCGAGATCATCAACGAACAGAGCACATCACTTGATAAACTACTGGAAATCATGGCCCCTGTATCTGAAAGTGCAATGAGTGCCGATGTGTTCAAGGGTCTGACCGCCCTCCAGGCGATTTACCGGAATGCGGAGGGGGATCTCTCGGGAAAAAATCTCGAAGCGCTTATTGTCCAGACCGAAAAGCTTAGAAATCAGATCATCTCCTGACCTGCAAACGGGAATTCACGGGACTCTGAAACCGTTCCTTTGCTGTCCGGCCATTCCTGCCCGAGGGTAAAGGGAAAAAGGTTAAAGATGTGACAAACCGCTATGAGTGAATCCATCCTCAACGCACTGATGCATCTGTTTGCCGTTTTTGCCACTATCCAAAAGGAGAATGTGTCGGATTCGGGCAGGAAAATCGTTAAATCTTTTCTTCTTAGGTACCTCAATAAAAAAGAAGTGATCGAAGAATACCTTATGCTCTTCGATAACTACCATGATTTCTACCGCCGTGAGGCGGCCATTTCTTCGGATGATGCGGGACTCCAGGCCTCCCCTCTTGATTCGGAGAATCTTACCAGGATATGCATCCAGATCCGCAGGGAACTGAACCGCAACGAAAGGATCCTTGTGCTGTTCCGCCTCATCGAGTTTATTTTCGAGGATAAGGAGATTTCAAGACTCGAACACGACTTTGTACTCCTGGTCGGTGAAGCATTTTCCATCGAAGGGGAAGAGCTTGAGAACGCGCTGCTTTTCATTGAAGAGGGACAGGAAGAAAGGATACCGGAGGAATACACCCTGTACATCCAGTCCGAAATCCCCGCATCGATCGAAGAGCTGGAGGGGGACTGGATCGAAAAGAACAGGCCGGAACAGGATTTCGCCGAACACATCATCAAGAAAGATGGCCTGCAGGGAAGGATCGTCATATTTCATTTCAGAAGCCTGAACATACTTGTGCTGAAATACACGGGACCGGATACCCTGACCGTCGACGGGAACCTCCTGGATACCGGCAAGGTGCATCTTCTTGACAATGGTTCCATCATCCGGGGCAGCGGCTTCGGGGCCATATACTATACCGAAATCGCAAGCAGGTTCCTTCAGTCAGCCGAAGGGATCCGCATCACCCTTAATGCATCGGACATCGAATTCCGTTTCCCGAACAGCGAAAACGGAATCCGGCGGTTCAGCTTTTCTGAGGAATCCGGACAGCTGATCGGGATCATGGGAGGCAGCGGTGTCGGCAAGTCCACCCTCCTGCTGCTGCTGAGCGGACAGCTTCCGCTGAGCAACGGGCATATCCGGATCAACAATTACGACCTGCACCGTGACCGGTTCAAGCTGAAGGGGATCATCGGGTTTATCCCCCAGGAAGACCTGCTCTTCGAAGAACTGACCGTGTACCAGAATCTCTATTACAATGCCAGGCTGTGTTTCGGCCATTATTCGGAGCAACAGCTCGAAAAAACCGTAACAACGATAATGAACGAGCTGGACCTGATGGAGATAAAGGACCTGAAAGTGGGGACCACCCTGAACAAATTCATCAGCGGCGGACAGCGGAAGCGGCTGAATATAGCCCTGGAGCTTATGCGTGAACCCGCCATCCTGTTCATAGATGAACCGACTTCAGGGCTGTCCTCCATGGATGCCGAAAATGTGATCCGGCTCCTGAAGGAACAAACCGTAAAGGGAAAGCTTGTCATCGCCAACATCCATCAGCCCAACTCCAATATTTTCAAGATGCTGGACAAGCTCTGGGTATTGGACCGGGGAGGATTCCCGGTGTATGCGGGGAACCCCGTGGATGCTATCCTGTATTTCAAAAAACTCAGCACCTTCGCAGAAGCCACCGAAGCCGAATGCGGCACATGCGGACATGTTAATCCCGACCAGATCCTCGAAATAGTCGAAGCCAAACTGGTCGACCCGCAGGGAAAATATTCCCTTGAACGAAAGATCAGCCCGGAAACCTGGTACGAGCATTACCAGGAAAACATAGTACCGGAAGTAAGAATGAAGGAAGCCAAAAAAATCCTTCCGGCCAGTTTCTTCCGGATCCCGGACATTACCGTCCAGTTCAGGGTGTTTTTCATGCGCAACCTGCTTTCGAAACTCGCCGACAGTCAATACGTCCTGCTAAACCTCCTGGAAGCACCGCTTCTTGCACTGATCCTCGCCTACTTTACAAAATATTACGCCGGCGGCCGGTATATTTTCAGTGAAAATAAAAATCTTCCGGCCTACCTGTTCATGTCCGTCATCGTTGCCATTTTCATCGGACTGATCGTCAGCGCCGAAGAGATCATACGAGACCGGAAAGTGCTTCACAGGGAGGCTTTCCTGAACCTGAGCTGGTTCTCCTACCTGAATTCAAAGATCATCTACCTCTTTGGACTTTCCGCCATACAGATGCTCCTCTATGTCCTGGTAGGCAACTCGATCCTTGAAATCAGGGGGATGACGCTGAGCTACTGGCTGATCCTTTTCAGCACGGCTGCCTGCGCCAATATGCTGGGACTGAACATTTCATCCGGGCTGAATTCCATGGTGTCGATTTACATCGTGATCCCACTGATCCTGATCCCACAGCTATTGCTCAGCGGTGTGATCGTGAAATTTGACGACCTGCATAAGAGCCTGACATCCAAGATCTATGTACCCCTGATAGGGGACCTGATGATCTCCCGTTGGTCCTACGAAGCACTGGCCGTGGAACAGGCGAAAAACAACCGGTTCGAAAGAAACTTTTACGCCTTTGACCAGAAGATCAGCGAAGCAAGGTTCAAGACCTCCTTTCTTCTCCCCCGCCTCCTTAATAAAGTGGAGGAATGCAACCGCAACCTCGGGGTTGAAGGAGACCAGGAAATTCTCAGGAATAACCTCATGTTGCTTTCCACAGAAGTGGAAAAACTCGGAAACCATGAAGGCCTTTTCCCTTTTGAACACCTCGACAAGCTTAACTATAATGATTTCGACTCGGAATACGGACAGGAACTTGAGGACTGGCTGGCCTATGTCCGGTTCTATTATATGGACCTGAGCGCAGAGGCGAGTGCTGGCAGGGAAAAAGTCTATTCCAGGCTGGTCGACTCCATCGGTTCGGACCAGGTTTTCAGGATGAAACAGGAATATAATAACGAACAGCTTATGGACCAGGTTACCAACCGGCTGGAGGTGGATAAAATACTGGAGATCAATCACCGGCTCGTACAAAAATCCGATCCCATCTTCATGATCCCGGAATCGGAGTGGGGACGCGCACATTACTATGCCCCGGGAAAAATATTCAACGGACAGCTCACCGGTACCAAATGGTTCAACCTTACCGTGCTCTGGGGATTTTCATTCCTCCTGTACGTCGCTTTGCTGCTGGATCTGCTGAGGCGGCTGCTAACCAGCATGAATTCATTCAGACTCAGAAAATCCTCTTAACCCACAGGGAATTCCCAGGATCATGAAAAAGGCCATAAAACGCATCGCCGGAAGAATTTTAATCATCATTCTGGTAATTTTAGCCATCTATCTGTTTATCAGTAACATAGGACTCTTACGTGATCTGGTTCACCGGGAGAAGATCTACGTCGTGATAGATGCCGATGCGGCAAACGGTCCGGATGATCCCCTGTCCATCCTGCGGATCCTTAAAGCTGAGGATGTGGAGGTCAGGGGACTTTTCTCCGCCCAGTGGAGACTGGCGGACCTGGACAATGACAGCACCGTCGGGAGCAACCTGGAGGTCCACCGCTTCCTGCTCCATCATTTTCAACTGACCCATATCCCCCACCCTGGAGGAGCAGCTTTGCCACTTTTCTACACCGGTGCAAAAGCAGCACGGACGGGTCCGGCTATTTCCCAACCCGGAAAAAACCAGGCTTCCGGGGCGATCATCAAGATCGCGCAGGAGATCCCCCGCAGCGAAAAACTTAACCTGCTCTGCCTCGGGTCGGCCACCAACCTGGCCTCCGCCCTGCTCAGCCAGCCGGAAATCTCAGGCAGGATCATCTGTTATATACAGGGACCCCGTTACGAACCTACCCGCAGGACCTGGAACAAGAACGATCCCGTGACCCGGCTGGATCTTGAGGCCATGGATGTGCTGCTCAACGACAATGATCTTGAAATACACCTCCTGCCGGCAAACATATCCAGGGATATGGTACTGGATAAATCCCGGTTCATGGAAGAGTTCGCCGGGAAGGACACATTGCTTACCTTTATCCGGGAACACATCATGGCCTCTTCAACCGGAACGGATAGCATTCACTGCCCCAGCCTGGCCCTGGTTGAAGCATTTCTGAATCCTGACCTGGCTACGGGAAATAAGCTGATCGCACCGCCCGAGAACACCCAGCGCAAGATCTACGTTTATACCCGGATCGATGCGGAGCGGATGGCAAAGGATTTCCTGAAGTCGATCAGGAAACAATAATTAAACTACGATTCCAGATCAGTCCTGGACAAAAGTTAATTGGTCACGGCAGGACTTCCTTCAAAGGCTATCCTGTCCTTTTGCGGGACGTCCAGCATTGGATTCGGATACCAGATCTTCTCCTGCATCTCAAAATCGTACAGCGTGAGGATGCGCAGTTTGAAATAAGCTACCCAGTAATCCTGGAGAGAAGCAATGTAATCCCTCCTTGCCGATTCCCTCTCCTGAAGGGAAATATTGAGGTCTGTTATGCTGATCTCCCCGTTCTGGAATTTTCTGAGTGAGATCTCGTACCCGTTTTCGGCTACCTTATCCGCCTCCTTTGCTGTGGTCAGTTGGTCCTTAAGAAGGCCGAACTGCTCCACCTGTACAACGATCTCACGCTCAAAGTCCTTCCTGTCCTGTTCCACATCGTAAACAACTAGCTCACGTTGAGATTCGGCAAGTCTCACATTTGAAGCCGACCTTCCCCAATCCAGGATCGGAATGCTGAGTGACAGCTGCAGCATCCTTTGTTTTTCAGGGTTATCATAAATACCTCCGATGGTAGACGAAGCATTGGCCGTCCCGTAACTGCCCCTCAGGGTGGCCCCTAGGCTGTTGTCCCTTTTTGCCCGGATAAGATCCCGGTCAGCTTCGATCAGCCGGCGTTCAAACTGCGGGGTCTCCTTTCGGTTCATCTGTGCCTCCTTTAAGGCTTTATCCATGTCAATATCGAACAGAAAAACATTCAATGGCATATCGAGCTGAATTTCCTGTTCGGGATCAAGCTGTATGTAGGATTTCAACTCAAAATCTGCATTTTTAAGATCCATCCTGGCCTTGTTCAGGGAT
>Ga0307445_10002253_pt1 | contig 10633 bp, 4 predicted proteins | sample SalMarSW160330MG_FD_202147 | JGI IMG/M metagenome (GOLD analysis project Ga0307445, IMG submission 202147) | Salt marsh sediment microbial communities from the Plum Island Ecosystem LTER, Massachusetts, United States - SW1603-30 | ecosystem: Environmental > Aquatic > Marine > Intertidal zone >...
AATCGATGTGGACATGACCGAAGATAAGCTACGAAAACAACTAACGAACCTTGAGAAAGCAAATATCATTATGCGAATCAACGATGAAGAAGGTCGCCAGTACCTGATGCTGAAATGCGACACAGAAGTATCGACAGTCTATCCCGAGTGGTTGATTCAGCGAACGGTTGATCTGTACAATGATGAAGAGATTGTCAGTCGGCAGGCTATACATTACCTAGAAGTTCTCAAGAGGACCCATCCCAGTCAAACAGCCTCATTGACAATGGAGGTTGAATAAAGTGAGGAAATCAATTAAAATACTCTTGTTTATTACATTAGCCACACTATTCCTGATTCCCCTTGTTAATGATGGCTCACTGGCTACTGACTCACAATACAATCTTCAAGATGGAGGAGTTACTTCAGGAGATCAGGATGAGGCGTCATGGTGGAACTCCACATTCCTCTATAGAAGATATTACAATATTTCAGAACCTAATGTATCTGATCGGTCTGATACACCGGTTCATCTGTACCTGACATTTGAGGACCTTCATTGTTACATGGACTCGATTCGTGTCATGTACTATAATTCAACTGGCGGTGACCATTGGGATTCTTCACCATTTCAGATCTGGAACACAACTTATTATCCGGGATCAGTTTTCATCCAATCCACACGTGTTTCCTTTACAGTGAGTGTTGATAAAGGCGTAACAGATACCGATTATTACATATACTACGCTAAGGATGACGTGGGCTCGGTCAGCTATCCTAACTACTATCCATTCATCTACAAGAGCTATACATTTTCGCTCATCAATTTAGTATCATACTACGATAACAATAACTACAATATCGAAATGTATGATGACCCTCTCCAAAGTGGTGATAGTACTTGGAAAAATCCCAATGATGTTAATAATGCTGTAGATACACGCTGGAAGAACTCACAGGTTACTCCTGACAGTACACCAAACGGTGCATTGAATAAGTATGAGAATGTCCGCTATGAACCAACTTCTTCTTCCTATGATGATTTCTGGGGATATTATGCAGTCTATTCTAATTATCCATTAGCTGTTTCAATGGGTATGGGTGATAAAGGGTCAAATAGCGCAGTTAACGATTGGTATCCCGGTGTTAACGAGCTTGGAGCCGGTAAGGGCACGAAATTCATTCTTGGTGGCGTAGAAGGGTTCGGAAATGGTAGGTATTGGATTCAGGCACAAGAAGATAACACTGAGGTGAATGTTTGGACTATTGCTGAAGTCCTAGATTCAGGTTGGATTTTCTATAATTCAACACCTGTTAGTTCATGGCCTGCAGTTCTTAAAGCTGGAGAGTACATTGCAAAAAGTAATGTGATCTACTCTACATATGTGATGGTCAACTCCACAAAACCAGTTTCAGTACGATCTGGTGATACTGATTGCACCTCTTCCCGAGATATCGGTGCATACTTCCCGTCAACTACTGGCAATCTTGTCGGTGAAGAATTCTACACTATCGATATGAGTAATTCAAATGATAGAACTAGGGTGACCAATATCGGTAATACAACGGTCACTGTTGAATGGTGGAGAAATACTGGATCCATATTAGGTTGGGTTAAGGGTGCAAATCTTAGTATACCTGCAAATAATTCTCAAGATATTCTTTATAGTACAGCAAACCCTGAACCTATTCTTCGGATATTAGGACCTGAAGGTTCGAAACTATTCGTTGAAGGTATTTACAACGCTCCCGCTGTGAGTGACCATGGAGATTGGGCTCCATCTATGACCGGCGACCGTTTTGGGCTCGACTACCGAATCTTGGTAGGGAAGGAACAGAAAGTCATGATCATAGCCTGGGCAGATGTATCAATCGACATCTCCATCTCAAATTCCCTTGTAAGTTATCCACCTGTTGAGATTCCAGCAGGTGGGATTGGCTACTATATGCCAGGTTCGAGTATTCAGACATTACATGATTTTCATTCCAATGGTACAATCAGTATCGTTGTAGCAGGAAAGTTTTACACAACAACTCCATACAAACCAAATGGCGATCAAGGTTATGGTTGGATGGTTCCTGCATATGCTCCGGATGGTGATCAAGCTGGATTTATTATCGATTCAAGCGACGAGATTAAGCTTTTTCAGTTTGATATAACTGTGCGAGACCTCGACGGTCTTCCTGTTGCAGGTGCGTCTGTTGAACTTAGATATCTTAATGACTCTCTCTGGCAAGATGATAGTGGTTTAGGTCGCTCCGGAACGACTGATGTAAATGGTCTTATCGTCTTCGAAGGCTTAAGCAATCAGACTTATAGGATTTCTACGAAGATAGATGCCAAACAATGGCTCACCTCTTCTTACTCTCATATTTGGGTAACAAACACTACAGATGTGGAAATCGATGGTTCTGTTACGTATGTTACAATTCAACTCGAGTTGGCAGATATTGATATCTATCTAACGGATCTCATGGGGAGTTCAATGTCTGACACACCTGATGAAACAACAAAAATGCGTCTTACTAATGGAACCTTGCCACTGAACAACTATACAGCTCAAGGACAGACCAACTCTTCCGGTTGGATTCACTTTTCCAGAGTTCCAGTCGACGATTATGATGTCTATGGGTACTATACAGGTTCGTTGGGTTGGTCTTATCAATGGGACCAGATGGACAAATTTTCTGTTTGGAGCATAGGTTCAGATGAGTTTACCTCTGGTAGCTTCACTCATAACTGGGAACTACCACTGGTCACACTTGATATTCACGTTGTTTCATGGGATATGTTGGATGTTTCCGGAGCAGGAATCACAGTTGAGAATACCGTTGACTCCTATCCAATCGCAAGATCAAGTGATGCAAATGGTGATTTCTCATTCTATCGGATAGCTAACGGAACTTGGAACTTAGATGTGTGGAAGGATGACGATTACTCTCTAACTCCTATTGCACGTAACAACACTGAAACTTTGGATGTCCAGGACTACACACCTCAGACAATTGAATTGCCGCTCTCTCGTCTAGTTGTGCGAGTTACGACTGGTGGCTCGAGTTGGGTCGAAGGCGCACAAGTAAATGTGGATCTTATCGGTGTTGGTTCAATTGCACAGGGAACCACAAATAGCACTGGTTATGTCACTTTCTTCAATATACGTGCTAATCTGACAGGTATTATTGACTACAATGTAACTGCTAGTTCAGGATTAGAGTTTGCCTCGCAGATAGTACGATGCGACAAATATTGGTCTGCTGGAAATTTGATAACAATTCTGCCTCCGACTTGGGGTCAGTCCTATAGTGAACTCAGTGCTACGAATTACTTCCGAAACGTCTATTGGGGTCAATCTATCAATCTCACGATATCTTGGTTCAATAAGACTGGCAATCCTTCCAGTTACACAAGTGACGCAATTATTTACGATTCGACCTCATGGCTTAACTTCACGATATACCACAACTCTATTCCTATAGGGTATGGATCGTGGACACTATCAGCTTCTGATTGGATCTATTCACAATCTGGCATGATTTTCTTTGCTGAAATCGACTCTTTCCTATGGCTAATGAATGTTTCATCTGAGTCGTATGAGGTCGTCTTTGAGGCATATTCGTCGCTTTTCCCTGATCCAAATTCAATTACTGTTTATGTGACCGTATTACCTACTACAACATCGAAAGGAATTGGGACCGCAAGTATATCTCAGGATTATGGAACTCTCCAAGAGTATCTCTATTGGTTATATGATACAATCAATTCATCCTATGTTTCCGATCTTGATGTCTTGAGCTATGAGGTACGAATTGGGACAGAATTCGTGACCTCGGGATTCATGACACTTAACGGTAATGGGACATATAGTTTGCCTGATTCTGCACTCAGTGGACTAGGAATTGGTAGTTACCTTCTCTACATTAGCTTCGAGAAAAAGAACTACATTAATCAGACAATTACTATTGGCGTAACAATTAACGCTCGCCCAATGGAGGTTTTAGTTTACTCACCGGATAACTACATCTGGTCTGAGGACTCTGATTCTGAGTCGTTGGTATTCCAGTACGTGACTCTAGACGATGGCACTCCAATAGATCTTAGTGATATTCATGTTACAATCGAATGGCTGACGTATCCTGGCGGTGTATCTTACCGAACGCTCTCAGACGACCTGAGTGTAAGTATGTCTAACATTACATTCTATTATGATGGTAACACTGTTCCAGTAGGAAGCTGGACCGTAAAAATCACCTGTGCTCACACCAATTATACAACTGCAGCATTCTCTTTCAGTTTCATCATTGTGAGTCAAGCTCCAACAACACTTGAGGTTCCAGGAGCACAAGGCCCAGTAGACTGGACTGTACCGGTTGTTGTCACAATCAATTACACGAGGAACGGTGATGGTGTCGGTCTTCAAAGTGCCATCATTTCCACTAATTGGAACGATACTGTTGTCATTATTTACATCGGCAATGGTCTCTATAACATAAGTTTCGGAACAACCATTCCCGCTAAACTGTACACCGTGACAATAACAGTATCACTTTCCAATCATCAACCACAGATTGACACTGTCGATATAACCATCAGTACACCAATCTATATTGAAACGCAATATGGCTCCGAGGAAACTCCCCTCACTGCTTATTGGACGCGGAGCTTCGATATCGTAGTCCAGCTTTTAGACACATCACGTGATGGTACAGTAATAGAAAATGCTACAATAAGTTACATCTGGGATCTACCTGCGCCGTTATCAGACATAACTGGATTCTTGACAGAGATAAGCCCCGGTCAATACAAAATCACACTCCAAGGGAGTCAGGCGAGTCCGTTGACCAATGAATATCAGATAGCTTTAGCAGTCACTGTAGGTTCGTCCTCTGCGACTGCAATAATTTTCCTCAAACTCCAAGATGTTCCCAACGAGATTTCCATTCCTATAGGTGGATTCTTTCCATATTATGGTGATGTTGTCACCGTGGTTTTCTACTGGAATAATACCTTAGATAATGAATCGATCACTCTTCCAAGTTATTCATCTTTCGTTGTTGAACCTCTGGGTGTTGTAGTTAGCGGTCTGATTAATTATGGTAATGGTACATACAGCTTTGAGGTAGATACGAAAGCTCTTGGAATGTTCGTAGATCAGTATACTGGATTCTATCGTATCAGAATATCGATGCAAGCTGATGGATTTGAACTAGTTGAGGATGTATTTGTATTCTTCCTAATGAGAGAGAGTCCAACTTACATGGAATCGACCAGTGAGAATATCGTGACGTGGTCAGATGATATCACTTTAACGGTGAATCTCTGGGATTCCCGCCATAGTGAAGCAATATGGATTGGTGCATCAGTCCAGGTCGTCTACAACGGAAAAGTCATTATCTCAATGGCACCTCTTACTAATCCAGCAAATGGAACTTTCTTTGTAACATTCAATTCATCTCTCTTTTTCGCATCAATCGAACCCACAGCGCAACCCTATGATGTAACTATTCGATATAGTCTACCGAATTATGTGGATGGGCAGATAGAGATTGATGTACGAGTTAATGCAATCGAAGGTCAAATTACAATGATTACAATCGGTCTTGAGGATGGTGTCTATGATGATGGTTTATGGAAGAATGAAGTTGCAATACAGGTCTTTGTTTCATATGTTCGCGATTCCAGTCCAATGCCTTTGAGTGATGTTCAATACTATTGGGTTGGTTATGAAAGCATAGGAGGTTCTCTATCATATGCAGGAGTGACCTATAATGCAGTTATTGACACGTCACTCGTTCCAGCAGGTGATAGAACGCTTAGAATTATCGCCCTCCTTCAGAACCATACAGTAGTACCATATGACCTCTTGATGGAACTCAACCCTCTTGAAGCTGATTTTATAACTGAAACTACTTCACTGGAGGTTATCCATGGTTCTACTGGCTTTTCGGAAGTTATTTTTACGCTGGAACAAGCTGGCTCTCCATTAACAGGTGCTACTATCAGAGTATCATTGAATTCTCAGATTTTACCATTTACCTTCACGGAGATTGGCGATACTTATATTGTATATGTCAGACCCTCGTTGGTACCTGGTCTTAATGCACCAGAACATTATGATTTAGTCTTTGACATGGAACTCAATAACTACACAGCTGATTCAGTAACAATCTCAATGATTATGCTTGCTCCAACCTCAATAACCGTGGGTGATAGTATCTCAGCTGAATATGGGAAAACAGTAACAGTAATCTTCCAGTACCTAAACGATTTGACTGGACTACCAGTTCCTGGTGCGACAGTTTCAGCTTTCATTGTTACAGCAGACAACACAATCGCTCTTGCAGTTGTAGTGTACAATTCAACCCACTACTCAGTAGACATCTCTGCTGCCGATGTTGGAGAAATATCTGGAGATCCATACACAATCCGATTCGAAGCTTTTGCTGAAGATTACCAAGCTTGGATAGGTAGTGATACGGGTTTGGAGGTTGATTTCTATGTAAGGGAACCCACTTACAATATTCCTCTCCTTGGGCGATTCCCAGTGGCTGATGTTCATAATACGTTACTCTTGATTGCATTATTCAGTATAATTGCAGGAAGTGTTGTTCTTGGTAGAAGAATGAGAATTCCATACCAGATCAAGCAAATCGACAAAGCACTAAAGCAGATTGAGAAGGGCAAGACAGGAAAGGTCGAGAAAATCAAGACTATTGGAATGGTCATCTCTGAACTCCTTGCTCCTGGCCTTGCAGAACTCGATATTGAAGCTCCAATCATCGAATCCGGCCCTGAAGACACTTACGAGCAGATTCTGGATGATGATACTGAAGATCTCCTTGGTGAGCTCGATGCACTAGATGATGTTGGTCTTGAAGAAGAGAGTGATTTTGAAGCTGAGCTTGATGCTGAGCTTGATGCTATCTCTGAAGAAGAACCAATACTTAAGCAAGCTGAACCAGAGTCCGAACCAGAACCTGTGCCTGAAGTTGAGACTGAGGTCGAGGACATAGATGAACCCGAAGGGACTGAATCCAATTTGGAGTTCGATGAACCCAAAGATGAAGAGGTAGAAGCCGAAGAAGTCGAACCTGAACCAGAAGAAACCGAAGCAGCGGTTGAATCTGAGTCCGAAGTGGAAGAGGTTGAACCAGTAGATAAAATCATCGAAGATGAATCTGCTGAAAATACAGCTGAGGTTGAGGAAGTCATTGAAACAGACTCTGAGTATGAAACTACTGAGGAACCAGTTGAGGAAATCGTTGAAAGCCCAGAGAAATCGATTGCGGAACCTGAAACTTCTGATGAAGAAACATCCAAGCAACCGAAAAAACAACTCACTCAGGCTCAGATGATTGAACTTCTTCCTCCCGAAATTAGAGAGAAATATCCAATTGAAGACCTCCGAAAACTAACTATAAGCGAACTACAGGAGCTCTTAGACTTCATGGATGAATAGGTGATTTGCACAAGATGATACGCGAGATACATATCTTCAAGGGTGGGCAAACGCTCTTTGAAGATGTCATAGTTCCCAACAAGGATCTGGACACATCTTCAGTGATGATGCTCGTTTCGTCATCAGCAAAGAAGTTGCAGGAATGGAAAATTGATAGCATGGAGATAGAACGTTACCGATTTGTGTACATGAACTCCCATGACACTCAATTCATCATGACGATGGATCGTCAAGCCTCACTTCAAAAGGTCAGCGAAGCTATGATGAGCATGGTTTCAAAATTCATGACTGCGTTCGAAAGCGATCTGGAATCTGATGAGTGGAAATCAACCGATTTCTCTCCATTTGGCCCTGGTTTTCGTGCAGTGGTCAGTCGAATTCCAGTCAAAGTTTGCTTGGCAGGGCACGGTGGAACTGGGAAGACGACTCTTCTTGAACTTGCTACCCTACCATCTAAAGGACCTCCACAAGAGTATGTTCCCACCTTCTTTGGCGACAAAGCTCTACTCAAGGCTGACTTTGATCCATACATCTTTTCGATGTTTGATCTTGGTGGTCAAGATAGATTTGTCCAGGAATGGGGGAAAATCATACGTTCTGGAAGTATGGTTGTGCTGGTTACTGATTCTACTCAGGAAAACATCGATTGGACTAAACGTGTTGCGTATCCCGTGCTCAAGGCTGAACTGCCCTATGCTAGAGCAATAGCGATTGCTAACAAACAGGACATGCCAGGTGCACTGTCACCCGAGGAAGTTGGAAAGCGATTAGGTGTTCCAGGTTATGGTATGCAAGCAAATCAAGCTGATTTCAGACAAAGATGGTTGAAATTACTGAAGGACCTGGCATTCGAAGAAATAGAATCTATTGTTGTCGGAGAGATTGTTGAATAATTATGAGGTGCAAGAAATGAGTGAAGATTCAAAGAGCATTGTAAATGAAGAAGAACGAAAACGTCTTGTAAAGGAGATTGGACAGATCAAGGATGTTCTTGACAGTTTCAAATATGGTCTAAACTTTGAAGATTTTGCAGATGAGTTATTCAAGACAATTGACCGTCAAACAATGGCAATCAAACAGTTAGACGATAAGATGTCCAATATTCTTGAGAGAATGGATACCTTAGAACAACGATTCAAAGAAGGGGTCAAAGTAGTAGTATCTGGCGCTATTGGTTCTGAACCCTCAGTTACTGGTACACATGAGATTATGCTAGAAGAAGATATCGAAAAACCTGCACCTCCCTTATCCGATGAGGAAATTGCATCAACAGCTTCAATTGAAGAGATGAAAGCAGAGGCTAGTGAGATTAAGGTAAAGATTGCTAGGTTATACGAAAAAGAAAATGAATACGCAGAGATGGCTATGACCGATCCTGCAAGTGCAGACGATTATGATGAAAAAGTTCGAGTTGCTCGTGAGAAGAGGATGGAACTTGAAAAGCAACTCGCGAATATCAAAGAAAAGGTAGGTGACAACTAATGGGACTGTTTGACAGTTGGAGAAGAAAAAAGAAACCTGTGGCTACGGTTCAAATAACAGCACCCAAGAAGCTAAAGACCGAAGAGACTCCACAATCGGTGTCGGAGGTAGTAGGTGAATCTGAGGCTGCAGATGTACTTATCGCTGAATATGAGCGACTAGTTCAGCGAAGGGAAGAACTACAAGTTGAACGACAAGAGATTACCGCTACACTTGATCGCGGAGAACTCGATCCTGATGAATTCCGAAGGGAATTGATGAACAGAATTCAGGAAGCTGCTACTGTATCAGAAAATCTTCACATTACTGCGGCAAAACTCACAGCACTTGGTTACCGTGGTTACCACTAGGTGAAGAAAAATGTCGGATGAAGAAAGGGAAACCGATACAGGTGACCCTGAGGACTCCGATTTAGAATTAGAAACAGCTCGACTAATGGAAGAAGCTATCGCAAAGGAACGAACTCCGTCGACAACCATTGATACTGATTCCGAAACTGAACAGAAGACTGTTGTTCAAATTGATGCAACATTCCAACGACTTCAGAATAGAATTCTTGACTTGCTTGGATCAATTGAGGATGCACTTAAAGCTACAGAACCTGATATCACTGAACGAGTAACTGGGATAATGGAATCTGTATCAACTCAGCTTGGGAGTGCAGGATTGGGTGTCTTTGCAACTCGGGCGATCAAACTTGCAAATGCTGAGATTAAAACGGGATTTGCTGTCGAAGACATTCTTGCACCTGTTTATGAGAGCCTTAGTGTGAGTCGTTCTAGTGTTCAAGACATTATGACAAAAGCTGGTCGAGGCGCAGTGCGAAATGTAGGTCAATCAGCAGGTAATCTTCAGACTAAACTTGTTCAAATGTATGCTAATATGAATGAACTAGACAAGCGACTCGAGGCTGCACGTGCAGAGCTTCGTAAGTGGCGTAGCCGATCGAATGAATTGGAAGAACGTTTACGTCAACGAGAGGACATGATGGGTAGCTCAAGTGAAGAAATGATTACGCTACACAAACAGGTCGCAGAACTAAGCAAAGATCTTGAAGAACGTGATTCTGTTATTTCCAACCTGAAAGGTAAGATTGGACAGACACAATCACAGCTTGAACAACAGAAAGAAATTCTTGCAAGTCAAGATTCCATGAAGATGATTTCCGTTGATTTTGAAACCAAAGTTATGGAGCTCTCACATTTATCAGGGCAACTCGCTCAGACTCAGGAACGTCTAGAGCAGAAGGAATCTGAAATAGTTGCTCTGAAAGAAGAAGTTCAGAAACTCAAGGTTGATAAAACAGAATTTGAAGAAGTGCTAGCAGTATCTGCAAACGAGATGGCAACTCTTAGAGGATCTAAGCTCGAATACGATACACAAGTAAACGACCTCAAGATGCAGATTGTTGAACTCAAAACCCGTTGGAATTCTCTTTACACAATAGCTGAAACCACTCCCGAATTCAAAGCGTACTTCTTGGTCGCTGATAAAACGCAGTGGTTCCAATTAAGTCATCTTTCCTCAGCGCTAGGGATACCAACTGTACTCCTGAAGCGGCAGATGCAGAAATTCATTGAAGCTGGTTTAATCGAGATGGAAGATGACAAGATACGTGCTCGAAGTCTATCTGACTTAGCTAAAGAATCAGCGGGTAAAGAGGCTCAAATGATTGAGGACGCAAAGGCTGAAATGGGCGACAAAGCAGTCGACCT
>Ga0307445_10002254_pt1 | contig 10633 bp, 5 predicted proteins | sample SalMarSW160330MG_FD_202147 | JGI IMG/M metagenome (GOLD analysis project Ga0307445, IMG submission 202147) | Salt marsh sediment microbial communities from the Plum Island Ecosystem LTER, Massachusetts, United States - SW1603-30 | ecosystem: Environmental > Aquatic > Marine > Intertidal zone >...
CCTTCCGGAGATCATCACCGACCTGTTGAGAACCTGCCAGAGGGAGATGAACAATCCCATCGAGATCGAGTTTGCCGTTAACCTGGACACCCCCGCCGGGGAGCCTGCAATATTCAATTTCCTTCAGATACGCCCCATCGTGCTGAACGACCAGTCCCTAAGTTTTAACCTGGACAGGGTGGTGCCGGAAGAAACCATCATTTTTTCCGAATCCGCGCTGGGGAACGGGGTATTCACGGATCTGCACGATTTCGTTTACATCAAGCCTAAAACCTTCGATGCTGCCAAATCCGGCGGGATAGCGAAAATGATCGAGGAGATCAACGACCGGTTCATCAGGGAGGGGAAAAATTACATACTTGCCGGTCCCGGTCGATGGGGTTCCACCGATCCCTGGCTCGGGATTCCGACCAAATGGACACAGATATCGGCTGCAAGGGTGATCATTGAAGCGGGACTGGAAAATTACCGGATCGATCCAAGCCAGGGCACCCATTTTTTTCAGAATATAACGTCCTTCCGGGTCGGCTATTTTACCGTGAATCCCTTTATCAATGATGGTTATTTTGACCTGGAATACCTGGATAACCAGCCGGCTAAGATCGATAATGAATTTTTAAGGCAGGTGCATTTCAGGGATCCGCTGAGGGTGGAAGTGGACGGCAAAACCAATAAAGGAGTGATATATAAACCTTCGAACAGCACACATGAACCTGATAAAAATCAATGATTTAATTCAATTGAAAAAGTATTTTTACGCTAACCAAAACCCTCCGAAATGAATGTTGACATCAAAATGGTTGACCTGGAAAAGAAACATCCGGGTGAACAGGAATATCTGCAGGCCGTGCGGGAAGTCCTTGAATCTATCGAAGAAATTTACAATGCAAATCCCCAGTTTGAAGCTGCAGGAATCATCGACCGCCTGGTTGAACCGGACCGGGTGTTGATGTTCAAGGTACCCTGGGAAGATGACCAGGGCAAGGTCCATGTGAACCTGGGTTACCGGATTCAGTTCAACAATGCCATAGGTCCTTATAAAGGGGGACTGCGATTCCACCCAAGCGTCAACCTGAGCATCCTGAAATTCCTGGGTTTCGAGCAGATCTTCAAGAACAGCCTTACCTCCCTGCCCATGGGAGGGGCCAAGGGCGGCTCGGATTTCAATCCCAAGGGAAAATCCAATTCGGAGATCATGCGGTTCTGCCAGTCTTTCATGCTGGAACTCTGGAAAATCATCGGGCCTTCAACCGATGTACCTGCGGGGGACATCGGCGCAGGGACCAGGGAGATTGGTTTCCTTTACGGGATGTACCGGAAACTGGCCCGGGAAAACACCGGTGTGCTTACCGGAAAGGGCATCAGCTGGGGAGGCAGCCTGATCCGCCCGGAGGCCACGGGGTTCGGTTGCGTCTATTTTGCAAAGCAAATGCTGGGCACAAAAGGGGAGGATATTAAAGGGAAAACCGTGGCTGTAAGCGGATTTGGCAATGTAGCCTGGGGAGCCGTAACCAAGATCAACGAACTCGGGGGGAAGGTGGTCACACTTTCGGGTCCGGACGGGTATGTGTACGACGCGGAAGGGTTGTCCGGAGCAAAAATCGACTACATGCTCGAACTCAGGGCCTCCAACGAGGATATCGTCAAACCCTATTCCTACGAATTCAGCAATGCCAAATTCGTCCCCGATAAGCATCCATGGGAAGTGAAATGCGACATTGCCCTGCCCTGTGCCACGGAAAACGAACTGAACAGGGAGGATGCGCTGAAACTGGTAGAGAACGGTTGCATATGCGTCTGCGAAGGGGCCAACATGCCCTGCACGCCGGAAGCCATCGAGGTGTTCCAGGAAAACAGGATACTTTACGCCCCCGGCAAGGCCGCCAATGCGGGAGGGGTGGCTACCTCGGGACTCGAAATGGCGCAGAACAGCATGAAGCTGAACTGGCAGCGCAACGAGGTCGACCGAAGGCTGCACGAGATCATGGAAAACATACATGCGGCATGCGTCGAACACGGCACCGAAGAGGATGGTTATGTGAACTATGTAAAGGGAGCGAACATCGCCGGCTTCATGAAGGTGGCCAATGCGATGCTGGATCAGGGAGTGATTTAGGGGCGGTTTATGAATGAAAACTCGCTGGCGTTTTGCGCAGGAAGCACAAAACGAGGCTTCGTTTTCATTCATAAACCTTCCTTTCAGGGCAAATGAAAACTCGCTGGCGTTTTTTTATTGGGATCAGTCCTGGGAGCGGAGAAGAAATTCCCTGAATTCAGAAAAATCGGTCGTAAGCGGAATGCTCACTTTCTGCCTGGCGGATGCCTGCCGAAGCTTACTTGGGATCTCGACGGTTGATTTTATGGCCTCTTCGACGGTCCGGCTGAATTTACCGGGGTGGGCAGTTTCGAGGAAAACGCCAGGTACTCCTTTCTGTTTTGGCGTGTGCTGTTTGAGTGCCTGGTATCCGGCTGCACCATGCGGATCAAGCAGGTAGCCGGTCCGCTGATAAACATCCCCTATGGTTTCCCTCAGTTGGTCGTCTGTGTATGCGTAGGCACTTATGGCTTCCATGATGGCAGAGTGGGAATGATTGTACAGGTCAAGTATCCTAGCAAAATTGCTCGGGTTGCCAACGTCCATGGCATTGGCGATCGTGGGAATGGAAGGGCGGGGACGGAATACCCCCGTTTCCAGGTATTCGGGGACAACGTCATTTACATTGGTCGCAACGATATAATGCTTCACCGGCAGTCCCATCCTTCCTGCGATCAGTCCCGCTGTCAGATTCCCGAAATTACCGCTGGGTACGGATACATAAAATTCCTCTTCGCCCCCGAGCCTGGCCCAGGCATTAAAATAGTAAAAGGATTGTGGCAGCAGCCTTGCCAGGTTAATGGAATTGGCCGAAGTAAGGATCATTTTTTCATTCAGTACACTGTCCCGGAAGGCCATCTTAACCATTTGCTGGCAGTCGTCGAAGGTTCCCGCGATCTCAAGGGCGGTGATGTTGCCGCCCATCGTTGTCAGTTGCTGTTCCTGCAGAGGGCTTACGCCGCCGGAGGGATACAGGATGAATACGCGCACGCCTTCCACGTTCCAGAAGCCGCTTGCTACGGCGCTGCCCGTATCGCCCGAAGTTGCTACGAGTACGTTGATCTCACGCCCGAGTCCCCGTGTAAAATACCCCAGCATCCGGGCCATGAAACGGGCACCCACATCTTTGAATGCCAGGGTGGGACCGTGGAATAATTCAAGGCTGTAAACCCCGTTTTCCACTTCCTCGAGCGGCGTATCGAACGTAATGGCGGAATCGGTGATGCTCAGGATCTCGGATTCGGGCAGGTCCCTGCGGAAAAGGCTGACAGCAATTTCCCGTGAGATCTGAAGGAACGATTTATTACCGAAAGAGGCCAGCTGTTTCGTGCTGAGTTCAGGCAGGTGTTCGGGCATATAGAGTCCCCCGTCCGGTGCGAGTCCCCCGAGCACCGCATCCCTGAGTGAACGTCTGAGCGTTCTGTCCCCCGTGCTGTAATAATTCATAACGTCTCTGACAGGATTTTCATGCCCTGCATGTTAACCTGTGAAACAAACACATTGCTGCCGATCCTTGCTGCGCTGAAGACATCCTTCATGGACTTCCCTGTCCTGGCTGCCGTTTCCGCATCTTCGCTCAGGGCAAAAATGGATGGTCCCGAACCGGATATGTTGCACCCGAGAGCCCCGGAATCCATGGCTGCCTTCTTGACATTATCGTACTCGGGGATCAGGAAGGATCGTATGGGTTCTGCGATAACATCGTGCATTGAATCGCGGATAAGCCTGAAATTTCCTGTTATGAGGCCGGTTACGAGTCCTGCTACATTCCCGCACTGCGTGACGGCGGTTTTCAGGGGAACGCTGGTTTTCAGGATCCTCCGGCTGTCCCCCGTGGAAATGCTGATGTCCGGGTGCACGACGGTGCAGTACATTTCCGCGGGACTTGGGATCCTGAAAACATCGAGCGGTTCATAGCTCCTGACCAGGACAAATCCACCGATTAAAGCAGGGGCCACATTATCGGCGTGTGCGGAACCGCTGGCCACCTCTTCCCCTTTCATGGCGAAGGGGATGAGCCCGGATTCAGTCGTTGGACTGCCCAAGAGGAGATTGGCGGCATAGACGGCACCGGCGGAACTTGCAGCGCTTGACCCGATCCCGCTGCCTGCAGGTATTTTCTGCAGGAAAGTGATCCGGAATTTCTGCCCGCTCCCGATCGCTCCCATGAATGCCTCCAGGGCAACCGTGGCAACATTCTTTCCCGGATCAAGCGGGATGCTGACGCCCGAAAGGTTCTCTATAATATGATGTTCACCATTAATGCGTCCAAGCCTGAGGATATCCCCGGGTGAATCCAGGGCAAAGCCAAGAATATCAAAACCGGGGCCGACGTTGGCAACTGTGGCCGGGGAGAATATTTCGATGGACGGTTCCATGGGGACTAAATGTTCGCGATCCGGATAACATCGGCGAAAATACCGGCTGCCGTTACCTCGGCCCCGGCACCATATCCCTTGATGATCATGGGATGTTCACGGTACCGTTCGGTGGTGATCATGATGATGTTGTTGCTGCCTTCCAGGGGGTGCAGGGGATGGTCCACATCCACTTCGGTAAGCTGCACCGAAGCTTTGCCGTTTTTGAGGCGGGCGACGTACCGCCATTTTTTGTGCTGCTCCTCAAGCTTGCGGCGCCTTTGTTCAAATTCCTCATCGTATCGGCTGACGGTTTTCCAGAATTCATCCAGGCTTCCCTTAAAGCATTCATCCGGCAGGATCGGGGTTACCTTTACGTCTTTTTCCTCGATTTTGTAGCCCGATTCCCTGGACAGGATGATGAGTTTCCGTATCACATCGATCCCGCTCAGGTCAATGCGCGGGTCGGGTTCGGAATAGCCCAGTTCCTTTGCCCTGCGGATCACGTCGCTGAGTTTATTATCGGCATCCAGGGTGTTGAAAATAAAATTGAGCGTCCCGGAAACCACCGCCTCAAGTTCCAGGATCTTATCGCCGCTGTTGATCAGGTCGTTTATGGTATTGATGATTGGCAGTCCCGCTCCGACGTTGGTCTCGTAAATAAATTTCACACCCCTGGACTGAGCCGTGTTTTTGAGATCACGGTAGCTGTCATAATTCGAGGAGCAGGCAATCTTGTTGGCGGTGACCACCGAAACGTAATTGTTGAAGTGGGATTTGTAGGTTTCCGATACCTCCGGTGATGCAGTGCAATCGATGAATACGCTGTTCCTGAGGTTCAACTCGGCGATCTGCCTCGAATACTCCGACAGGTCGGCTGCGGGTCCCTCGCTCATCAGTTCCCGGTAATGGTTGATATCGATGCCTTCCGGATCGATGATCATTTTTCTGGAGTTGGACAGTCCGATCAAATTAACCTTGAGCCGGTGGCTGGCGAGAAGTTTTTTCTGCTGTGCCCGGATCTGCTCCAGGAGCCGGGACCCGACGGTACCGACCCCTACCAGGTAGAGGTGGAGCTCCTTGTAATGGGAAAGGAAAAATCCCTCATGGATAACATTCAGCGCTTTGCGGAGGGAGTGATGGCTGAGCACCACCGAAATATTCAACTCGGAGGAACCCTGGGCGATCCCGATCACGTTGATACCGTTTCTTCCGAGGGATTGGAAAAGCTTGGCCGATATGCCCGGGGTATGCCTCATCCGTTCCCCGACTATGGCGATGACCGAAAGGTCCCGCTCGATCAGCAAACGGATGGAGTGCAGGTTTTCGATCTCATGGAAGAACTCCTCATGGATGCCCTGTTCCGCCTCCTGTGTCCCCTGGGGGTGGATGGCAAAGCTGATGGAATACTCCGAGGAGGCCTGTGTGATCAAAATGATGTTGATGTTGCGTTTTGCCAGTGCCGTGAACAACCGCATGGAGGTGCCCGTTACGCCCACCATCCCCGATCCCTGCAGGGTGACCAGGTCAACCTGGTCGATGGAGGAGATTCCCTTGATGGGGGACTGCCCCTGGGCGATTTCCTGCATGCCGATAATGGTGCCCTTCTTCTCGGGTGCAAAGGTGTTTTTTATATGGATCCTTATCCTCTTTTCGAGCACGGGCTGTATGGTGGGAGTATACAATACCTTGGCCCCGAAGTGCGACAGCTCCATCGCTTCCGCATAGCTGAGCGATTCAATGGCATAGGCCTTATCGACTTTCCTGGGATCGGCCGTCATGAATCCGTCCACATCGGTCCATATTTCCAGCACACTGGCATCCAGGGCTGCGGCAATGATCGCAGCCGTGTAATCCGAGCCTCCCCTTCCAAGGGTGGTGGTTTCCCCGCGTTCATTACTGGCTATGAAACCCGGCACAACGGCATATTTCTGAAGCGAATGGAAATGCTCCTCGATCAGGGGATTGCTCTGGTTGAAAAGCACCCCGGCCCTGCCAAAATGACTGTCGGTCTTGATCAGGTCACGGATCTCGACAAGGTAGGCATTGTTGATCTTGAGCGATATGATGAAGGCCGACAGCCTCTCCCCGAAACTAAAAACAGTGTCCTGTGTCTTGGGTGTCAGGTCCTGCAGCAGATAAACCCCATGCAGGGTATCTTCCAGTTCATTGATCAGTACCTTGATGCCGGCAAGGATGTTGCTCTGCTGGTTGACCGGGAAAAGATGCTTTACCGCATCGTAATGCCGCTGCTCGATCTCCTTAAGGAGTGCTTTATACCCTTCATCCCGCTCACAGGCCATGCGGCCTACCTTCTCCAGCTGGTCGGTAATTCCCTGGAATGCGGAAACCACGACAATGCTGGGTTCCGACTGGCCTTCCACGATCTTTTTCACTCCCAGGATCCGTTCAGGTGTGCCCACCGATGATCCGCCAAATTTTAATACCTTCATTCGGATAATCTTGACGCAGGGTACTGTTTCAGGTTATAATTTGTTGCAAAGGAGCAAATTTAACTAAAAAGGATGATTCAGCTCCCGATTCGAATGCTAAAAACAATTCCTGTGGCATCATTTGCATCCCGTTGGATTGGATACGTGCAACATCTGACTATCTTTACCGGTCCTAACTAAAGAGTTCAACTGAAGAAATCATCATCATGGAAAAACTGCTTTACCGCAGCCTGTACATGCCTGTTTTAGCCTTCCTGGCCCTTCTCCCGTTAACCGCATTTGCCCAGGCGTATGAGGAGGTTGCTATTAAAACCGGTGAAATTCATCAAACCATTACAGGTTTTGGGGGATCACTGGCCTATTATGAAAACTGGCTGACCGCACATCCCAAAAAGGCTGAGATCTATGATGCCATTTTCGCAGAATTGAGCCTGGATATCCTTCGGGTCAGAAATGCCTATGATTACGATGCGGGTATGGTCAACCGGGTGAGCGAATTTGAACAGGCGGCCAGAAACTCCCTTGGCAAGCCCATCGCCATCCTTTCCAGTTCCTGGGGACCTCCCGGCTACCTGAAGAGCAATAACGACCGGAATAATGGGGGGACGCTGAAATTCACGGTGGACCAGGGCGTGGTCAAATTCGATTACGCCGGTTTTGCCGACTGGTGGGACCGCTCCCTCGACGATTATGCCGCCCACGGCATTTACCCAACCTACATCAGCATACAGAATGAGCCGGACTGGGCAGCAGACTATGAGAGCTGCTTATTCAAACCTGCTGAAACAGTAAATGCTTCCGATACGATTGCGGGTTATAACAAAGCTCTGGATGCGGTATATGATACCATCATGAAGCGGGATAAAAAACCAAAAATACTGGGTCCGGAAACAATAGGCATCGGGTACGATGCGGTGGAAAATTACACCAACCCCCTAAATATTTCAAAAATATTCGGGATCGCTCACCATCTTTACCATGGGGCGGACGAGAGCAATCCTTATACAAGCACGAATTTTACCAAGGTGGGGAATTTCCACCCGGAAATACCACATTTCCAGACCGAATATTCCAGGGGAGACTGGTTTCCCCTGGGTGGAATGATCTACAAATCCCTTAACGATGAGAATGCGGTTGCTTACCTTTACTGGGACCTGATATGGAATGACGGGGGACTGGTAGACGTGGACTTCCCATGGGACCAGTCCCAGTGGACCAATCCGAGCGGGTATACCCGGACCAAGCATTTCTATGTATTCAAACAGTTTTCAGCCTTTATCCATCCCGGCTGGCAGCGGACCGGCCTGTCCACCAACGGAAGCAACTGGAAGGCTCTGGCCTTTGCCAGCCCTGACAGGGATTCTGCTGCCTTTGTTCTGATAAACCAGTCCACCAATGACAGCCTCGGGATAAAACTGGGCGTCGAGGGTTATTCCATCGATAAATCTTCCGTTTTCGTGACTTCGGGAACCCGGAATTGCCTGGAGATGGGAAAACTGCAGGATTCCAGGCTGAAAGTGCCACCGCGCTCCATTACCACGGTAACCATGAAAATCTCTGAATTACCCCCTCAGATCGATTGCAACGGCGATACGAACGGGGTGGCTTTCCTTGATTCGTGCGGCATTTGCGCGGGAGGGAATACGGGTGTCATTCCTTTACTCGTCCCCGAAGATTGCGCAAATGGATTGGATGTTGACAATCAATCCTATTTCAGTAGTTTCATTGTTTTCGATCCCGTACAGGACGTTTTGCAGGTCAGTTTGCCAGGGGAAAAGGGAGTGCTCCAGATGATCGATATTTCGGGGAAATATTTATTACACAGGCAGATCTTAAAAGGAGAAAATCTGATTGATGTTTCCGGTCTGGAGAACGGGATCTATGTTATCAGGGTCCTTTCTGATAACCTGGTTTTTACGCGGAAAATTCTGAAATATTAAAGGATGAATTCCTAATTCTCAAGAGGTTTGAAGCCTATTCGTACCTGAGTGAATCGACCGGATTGGCAATAGCACCAATAAATGCACGCAGACCCACGGTTAAAAGGGCCATTAACAGGGCAACAAGAGACGCCATGAAAAAGGACGGAAAGCCCGGATCCACCCAGAAGGCAAAATTCTGCAGCACATGGCTTCCGTGTGGATATCCATTGCAGGTGACTTGATGTTTTCTGAATTAAGAGCGGACTTCCTGTTCCCCTTTGCCGGATCCCCATTGTTGCTTCCGCAGGCTGCAAAGGACAAAAGTGCAACCACCAGCAGTGCCGTTGTCAAGGATTCAAGTATTTTTAACTGCTGAGTTTTCATGACGGGTATGTTTTTAAAATGGATTAAATTTTGAAGGGGGACCAATCATCAATGCGGACAAACGTATCAAGTTTGAGGAAACAGTTGTAATTATGAAATTTGCCAATACATTACTGGCTCATCGAACAGGTATTTTTGCCTGGTATGATTATCCAATTTCTACAGGTCCATTAGAAGGTATTAACAACAAAATCAAGACTATGAAAAGGCAAGCTTATGGATTTCGTGACGCAGAATTTGAAAAAACTACGCATTAGTCGGATGAACCGGAATTTTGAATAATTCTGCGATTCTTGGATCCGCGTGTTGACCAATAGTGTATTCATTTCACAGATTTTCTTAATTTACGATTTCGATCAATTATAAACAATCTGAAATGCTAGCAATTAGATTAAGGACCATAATTTTATTATTCCTGATCACCCTCTCTTATTCATGCAATTCACCGGATCAGGAGAGCGGAAAGGATCAGGAATGGCGCTCATACGCGCCGGCACCACCGATGGGATGGAACAGTTTTGATGCTTACGACAGCCGGATTAACGAGGCGGAATTCAAGGCCAATGTGGATTACCTTGCGGAAAATTTGAAGGGTGCAGGCTATGAATATGCCGTGATCGACTATATCTGGTGGCACCCTGACCCTGGTAACTGGGATACTCCCATAAGGTACGGACATTCGAACATCCGTTACAAATCTACCGGTGAACCCCTGCATCCCGAATACATTACCATTGATGAATACGGCAGGTTATTGCCCGCACCTGAGCGCTTTCCTTCGGCTGCCAGCGGAGAAGGATTCAAGCCGATCGCGGATTATGTCCACAGCAAGGGACTCAAATTTGGGATACACATCATGCGGGGAATTCACAGGGTGGCCTGGTACAACGATCTGCCAATCATGGGAACATCATATTCTGCCAGGGATATCGCGGAACCATTTGATACCTGCGGCTGGAATAACCATATGTTTGGCGTGGACGCATCCAAACCGGGTGCACAGGAGTATTACAACAGTATTTTTAAGCTCTATGCCGAATGGGGAGTGGATTTCATCAAGGCCGATGACATGCTCAGACCTCCCTATCAAAAAGGAGAGGTGGAATTGATTCAAAGGGCCATAATTAATTCCGGTCGCCCCATGATTCTGAGCCTATCACCGGGAGAAGCCCCCCTCTCCCAGGCTGAGCACCTGAGGGATCATGCGCATATGTGGAGGATCTCTGACGATTTCTGGGATGAGTGGCGCGACCTGGAACATAATTTTACACTGCTTAACTGCTGGTCGCCTCATACGGGACCGGGACACTGGCCTGATGCCGATATGATACCCTTCGGACGAATATCCCTTCAGAACAGGCCGCATGGTCCGGAGCGGATGACCAAATTTACGTGGGACGAACAAATCACCCTGTTGACGCT
>Ga0307445_10002258_pt1 | contig 10618 bp, 7 predicted proteins | sample SalMarSW160330MG_FD_202147 | JGI IMG/M metagenome (GOLD analysis project Ga0307445, IMG submission 202147) | Salt marsh sediment microbial communities from the Plum Island Ecosystem LTER, Massachusetts, United States - SW1603-30 | ecosystem: Environmental > Aquatic > Marine > Intertidal zone >...
GGTTGATGCGATGATCTCGCGGCGCAGCGCGGCAGGGGCCAGCCCGGCCTGTTCCATGCCCAGCAGCACCCCGGTTGGGGTAGGCCCCGACATAGTCCGGGTCGAGGCGATGACCCGGTCGCAGTCGGCGATGGCCTGCCGAGGTCCCCCTGATCCGCATAGGCATTACCCCGGTTGGTGTAGGCTGGGGCAAAGTCCGGGTCGAGGGCGATGGCCCGGTCGTAATCGGCAATAGCCTGCCGCAGGACCGTCTGCGCCTGATAGGCATTGCCCCGGTTGTTGTAGGTTGTGGCATCGGCCGGGTCGAGGGCAATGGCCCGGTCGTAGTCGGCGATGGCCTGCCGCAGGTCCCGAAGGGTGCAAAAATCCGCGCGACACAGTCATTAGTTCATTTTTGCACCCTTCGGGCGCTGATGCGCGGCAAAGACAGGAATGACGTTCACAGCAAAGTGGTATGACCCGGGTCATACCACTTTCGCAGGAGAATGAGATGGGAAGGAAACCAGCAGGCAGACGCAGCACGAAGATGATCTCGGTCCGGCTCGACGAGGAGCTGGACGCAGACCTGATCCGGTGGCTGGAGGCGCAGCCACCGGGCCGGCGCAGCGAGGCGATCCGCGATCTCATGCGGGACGGGCTGCGTCAGAGAGAATCGCAGGCCGAGATGCTGCTGACCGTGCAGCAGGGCGTCGCCCTCGATGCCAATGAAGTCGAGGATGCCTTCGGTGCGAAGCTCGACCGGATGTTGGGTGGGCTTGGCCAGAGATAGATGCTCAAGGCAATGAAAAGCGAGCTAATCTCCCGGGTTTGGCTGCCATCCGGAGCAGATAGGCTCTTCGCCAGGCAAAGGTGCTATATGGCGCCAAAATCGAACAGGATGAAGTATTTTGACCCAACGGCCTGACGACCTGCCGCCGAATCCTCCTTGAGACGTTCTTGAGACTCCACCTCCTTATGATCATGGTAGAGAGTTAAGAATGGGCGTGAGACTTTTGGGTACATGTTGCGCGCTTTTGCCGTAATCAGTCTCAGGCGCATCTTAGCATCGATACTTTGAATCGGTTCGTCACAGCATGGAATGACAGGAGAATACATTATGAAATTCAATGATGGGGCAGAAGTCTTTGATGCTGATGGCAAGACACTGGGAGAATTAGGGCAGGTGGTCCTGAATCCTCATACGTGGGAAGTGACCGATATTGTTGTACACAAAGGATTCTTCTTCACGACCGATAAAGTAATTCCAGTAGGAGATATCCAGCAGACACTCGAGGATCGTGTGACTCTGCTCGAAAGTGCAAGGGGCGATACATATCCGGACTATGTAGAGACAGAGTTCATCCCTCTTGTTAGCGATGATGAAGCTGCCGCTGAACTGCCATCTCCCGTTCTCTGGTACCCACCGTTCGGGATGGTGGTCTACAACCCGATGAAATCACCGGCCCCCTATGTCGTGCACGGAACGAAGAACATTCCGTCGGGCACCCAGGCGCTGGCCATTGGATCAAAGGTGATCACCTCTGATGGCAAACACGCGGGCCACGTACAAGAAGTCTTCATGGATTCCACAACCAATCTATCCTCGCATATTCTGGTCTCGAAGGGGCTACTGCTGCCCGGAGAAAAACTGGTTCCGACCAACTGGATCAAGGAGATCGATGGTAGCGAGATCTATCTTGCCGTCGGTGAAAAGATGCTGATGTCTCTGCCAGACTACAATCGTCGGGAGTAGCAAGCCGCCCCCACTCGCCAACGACGTACAGTTTCAAGCCAACTGATTAACGGAATTGGGTCTCCTGGACCATATGATTCGCATTTACAAAGGGGAACGCCATAACGGCAGAGGGACTGATGGAAGTCAACGCTCTTGCAGGAAAGCCAGCCGATCCAGCCTCACTGGTCAATGTCCCTAAACTCGTCACAGCCTATTATACGGAAATCCCTGATCCATCGGTACCTGGGCAGCGGGTTTCGTTCGGTACTTCTGGGCATCGCGGTTCGGCCTTCGAGAAGGCGTTTAACGAATGGCACATCCTTGCCATCAGTCAGGCCATTTGCCTTTATCGAAAGCAGCAGAAGATCGACGGACCGCTGTTTCTCGGGATGGACACACATGCGCTCTCGGTGCCGGCTCTTGCCAGTGCACTGGAAGTGCTGGCCGCCAACGGGGTCGAAGTTATGATCGCAAAAGGGGATGAATATACTCCAACCCCTGCCATTTCTCTTGCCATTCTTACATACAACCGCAGACGCAAGACCGGTCTCGCCGATGGAATCGTGATCACGCCTTCCCATAACCCGCCGCACGACGGCGGCTTCAAATACAACCCGCCAAACGGCGGTCCGGCAGAAGGCATCATCACCGGCTGGATCGAGGCGAAGGCAAACGAGTTTCTAGAGAGCGGGCTGAAAGGTGTGAAGAGGATCTCTTCACAGAAAGCCCTGCGCGCATCCACTACACACCGCTACGATTATCTCAATGCCTACATCGATGAGCTGGCTCAGGTGGTGGATATGGATGCCATTCGCGAGGCGAAGATCAACCTGGGGGTCGATCCACTCGGCGGTGCCGGTGTCCACTACTGGGAGCCGATTGCCGAGCGCTACGGGTTGAACCTCACGGTCGTCAACCAGGCCGTTGATCCCACCTTCCGTTTCATGACGGTGGATTGGGACGGTCAGATCCGCATGGACCCCTCCTCACCGTATGCGATGCAGCGCTTGATCGGCTTGAAGGATCAATTCGAGATCGCCTTCGCCTGCGATACCGACCACGACCGACACGGGATTGTCACTCGAAGCGTGGGATTGCTTCCACCCAACCACTATCTTTCGGCGGCCATCTACTACCTTTTCCAACACCGACCAAACTGGCGCAAGACAGCCGCGGTTGGCAAGACGCTGGTAAGCAGCCAGATGATTGATCATGTCACCACAAAGCTTGGCCGCAAGCTCTACGAAGTGCCGGTCGGCTTCAAGTGGTTTGTGGATGGCCTGTTCGACGGCTCGCTTGGCTTCGGCGGCGAAGAGAGCGCTGGCGCATCTTTTGCTCGTTTGGATGGCAGCGTCTGGACGACAGACAAGGACGGAATGAGCCTGGCTTTGCTTGCTGCTGAGATCACCGCCCGCATGGGGCGCGACCCTGGGGAGATCTATTCCGACCTGACGCGCGAGTTTGGTGAGCCGGTCTACGAGCGCGTTGAGGCACCAGCCACCCCGGAACAAAAGGCGGTACTGGAGAAGCTCTCACCGGAGCAGGTCAAAATCATGAACCTGGCTGGCGAGAAAATTCGGGCGGTCCTCACCAACGCCCCGGGCAACGGCGCTCCTATCGGAGGGCTGAAGGTGGTGACGGAAAGCGGATGGTTCGCGGCGCGTCCCTCAGGGACTGAGGATATTTACAAGATTTATGCGGAAAGCTTCCGGGGAGCGGAGCATTTGCACCGCATCCTGGAGGAAGCACAGATGATCGTCAACGACACTCTGGTGGCGTCCCCACAGCAGCCGGGGCATCTGTCTGAGACAGGATCGAAGGAGATTCTATGAGCAAACAAACCCGTGCCAGCCACCCAATCTACAGCCTTCTACCTATGGAAGTCGAGGGATTCGATTCCCTTGCCGAGCTGGCCCTGGATATGCGCTGGTCGTGGAACCATGCCGTCGACGACGTGTGGCGGCAGCTTGATCCCGCGCTGTGGGAACTCACGCACAACCCCTGGGTTGTCTTGCAGACGGTCTCGCGGAACCAGATCGAGCGTGTGTCTGCCGATCCCATCTTTCACAAGCGCGTCGATGACCTTGTACAAGCCAGGCGGCAGGAAGTAGAGGCGTCCGCGTGGTTTCAGCACAATCATTCGCAGGCCCCCCTGACCTGCATCGCTTATTTCAGCATGGAATTCATGCTGAGCGAAGCTCTCCCCATTTATTCGGGTGGGCTGGGCAATGTAGCTGGCGATCAGCTCAAATCCGCCAGTGATCTGGGCGTGCCGGTGATCGGCGTGGGACTTCTCTATCAGCAAGGCTATTTTCGGCAGGTGATCGACAAGGACGGCGCGCAACAAGCCCTCTTTCCGTATAACGATCCCGGGCAGCTGCCAATCACGCCGCTGCGCCAGCCGAACGGAGAGTGGTTGCGGTTGGAGATCACCTTACCCGGTTACTCGGTCTGGCTGCGTGCCTGGCAGGTCCAGGTCGGCAGAGCAATACTCTACCTGCTGGACAGCAATGACGCGGCGAACTTTCCTGCTCACCGAGGAATTACCAGTGAGCTGTATGGAGGAGGGCCGGAACTGCGCCTCAAGCAAGAGCTACTCCTCGGGATCGGCGGATGGCGGCTGCTCGGTGCACTTGGCATCCAGCCGGAAGTCTGTCACCTGAATGAAGGGCATGCGGCCTTCGCCGTGTTGGAACGCGCCCTGAGCTTCATGGAAGAGACGGGGCAGCCCTTCGAAGTGGCGCTGGCCGTCACGCGAGCGGGAAACCTCTTCACTACCCACACGGCAGTCGCCGCCGGCTTTGACCGCTTCGATCCTGACCTCATCAAGCAATACCTCGGTGGTTACACCGAGCAGAAACTCGGCATCACACTCCACAATCTACTGGCCCTGGGCCGGCAGAACCCGGACGACTCGTTGGAAAGTTTCAACATGGCCTATCTGGCAATCCGCGGGAGCGGGGCGGTCAATGGCGTAAGTCGCTTGCATGGGCAGGTGAGCCGGCATCTGTTTGAGCCTCTCTTTCCGCACTGGCCGCAAGACCAGGTGCCGGTCGGACACGTGACCAACGGAGTTCATATGCCGAGCTGGGACTCGGCGGCAGCCGATGATCTTTGGACGGAGGCCTGTGGAAAAGATCGCTGGCTGGGGACAACGAAGACCCTGGGACAGGACATTCGCCGCGTCTCTGACGCCAGACTCTGGCAGTTCCGCACCGCCGCCAGCGAGTCGCTTATCGTATACGCCCGCCAGCAATTGTCCCTGCAGTTGACCGCCTCAGGCGCGTCGCCCGAAGCAGCTGACGAGGCAAAGCATCTGTTCGATCCAGACGCACTGACGCTGGGCTTCGCGCGCCGCTTTGCCCCCTACAAGAGACCAAACCTGCTGCTGCACGACCCGGAGAGGCTGCTTCGCCTGTTGACCAATCCTCAGCGGCCCGTGCAGCTCATCCTTGCCGGCAAGGCCCATCCGGCGGACCAGGCGGGGCAGGCCTTGATTCGGGAATGGACCCATTTTATCCGACGGCCCGAGGTGCGCCCCCATGTGATCTTCCTCAGCGACTACGACATGCTTTTGACCGAGCACCTGGTGCAGGGGGTAGATATCTGGATCAACACGCCACGACGGCCCTGGGAGGCCTGCGGAACGAGCGGCATGAAAGTGCTCGTCAATGGCGGCATTAATCTTTCGGAGTTGGATGGCTGGTGGGCGGAAGCCTACACGCCTGAAGTAGGGTGGGCGTTGGGGGATGGCCAGGAACATGGCGACGATCCATCCTGGGATGCTGCCGAAGCCGCGGCGCTTTACGATCTACTCGAACGCGAGGTAATCCCCGAGTTCTATACCCGCAACAAGCAGGGCATTCCCACTGCCTGGGTGGCGCGTATGCGGGAAAGCTTGGCGCAGTTAACGCCGCAGTTTTCTGCCAACCGCGCCGTACGCGAGTACACCGAACAACATTACATCCCGGCTGCTGCGGCCTACCGTGAGCGCGCTGCTGACAAAGGTGCAGTGGGCGCGCAGGTGGTCAATTGGCAGCACACGCTGGAACAGAAATGGGCCACGCTACACTTCGGCGATGTGAAGGTTATGAGTGACAAAGGGAGGCACATAGTCGAGGTTGAGGTCTACCTCGGCAGCCTTGACCCAAATAGTGTGCAGGTAGAGCTTTACGCCGACGGGGTGAACGGCGGTGAGCCGGAACGGCAGGAGATGACGCGTGGTCGCGGTCGGCAATTGACGGATGCAAACGGCTGCGTCTACAACGCACAGGTGCCCGCGACACGCCCGGCTACGGACTATACGGCGCGAGTCATACCACAGCACGACGGCGTTGCGGTCCCCCTGGAGGCCATCCGAATCCTGTGGCAGAAGTGATTCGATTTCGAAACCGTCGCTACGTGCAATCGTTCTGGAGATGGGGGTATCATCAGTGAAACAGGCTAAAGCATGTGTCCTGACCATCAATGGCGGCTCGTCGAGCATCAAGTTCGCGCTGTTCGATGCCGACCCCATGTTGCGGCGGATTCTGGCAGGCAGGATTGAACGGATTGGACTGCCGGAAGCTGCGTTTGTGGTGAAAGGCTTGAACAAGGCCGACAACTTCACCCGGTCAGTGACTGCGGCGAACCACACGGCGGCAGTTGGGCTGCTGATGGATTGGGTCGAGGAACGAATCCGACGTGGGGAGTTGACTGCGGTGGGGCATCGCGTGGTGCATGGCGGACCGAAGTACAGCGAACCGCAGCGAGTCACGACGGAGATGGTCGAGGAGCTACACCAGCTTCAGCCTTTCGATCCCGAACATCTACCGGAAGAGATCCTGCTGACGGAGGCATTTCATCGCCGGTTTCCCGATCTGGTGCAGGTAGCATGCTTCGATACGGCCTTTCACCACGACCTGCCGCGCGTAGCGCAGGTGTTGCCGATCCCGCGTCGTTATGAGGCGCAGGGCGTGCGCCGGTACGGATTTCACGGATTGTCGTATGCGTTTCTGATGGAAGAGCTGGCGCGCGTGGCCGGACCGCAAGCGGCGCGAGGTCGAGTCATTCTCGCTCACCTTGGCAACGGCGCGAGCCTGGCTGCGGTCTGCGAGGGCAAACCGGTGGATACCAGTATGGGTCTCACGCCGACCGGAGGCGTGCCGATGAGCACCCGCTCCGGCGATCTCGATCCCGGCCTGGTCCTGTATCTGGCGCGAGCGGAAGGAATCACCCCGAAGAGATTCAATGAAATGGTTAATTTCCAGTCAGGGTTGCTCGGCGTTTCTGAAACCAGTTCCGACATGCAAGACTTGCTCAGGCGCGAAACTGAAGACGTGCGGGCAGCCGAGGCAGTTGCGCTGTTTTGTTACCAGGTGAAAAAATGGATCGGCGCATTCGCGGCGGCGCTGGGTGGACTGGACACGCTGGTGTTCGCGGGTGGCATTGGGGAGAACGCGCCCGTAGTCCGGGCCCGGATCTGCGACGGGCTGGGATTTCTTGGAATCGAGCTCAAAGAAAAACGAAACGTGGCCAGCGCCGCCGTGATTTCCGCGGAGGCCAGCCGGGTCTCCGTCCGCGTCATGCACACGGACGAGGAATGGATGATCGCAAAGACGGTCTGCCGTGTATTGGGTCTGACGATAGCAAAGGAAAACGATGATGAAAACGAAAAAGACTGACCTCACGGACAGACCGCTGTCGACCGAGCTTCTGCAGAAGATGAACGCCTATTGGCGCGCGGCCAACTATTTATCGGTCGGCCAGATTTATTTATACGACAATCCGCTGCTTAAAAAGCCGTTGACGCTGGAACATGTGAAGCCACGACTGATGGGCCACTGGGGAACCACGCCGGGCTTGAACTTCATCTATGTCCACCTTAACCGAATCATCAAGGACTATGACCTGAACGTAATCAATGTCACCGGCCCCGGTCACGGCGCGCCGGGCATCGTAGCCAACACGTATCTGGAGGGCACCTACAGCGAGTTGTACCCGAACATCTCCCAGGACGAACAGGGGATGAAAAGGCTCTTCACCCAGTTCTCGTTTCCCGGCGGCATCCCCAGTCACGTGGCGCCACAGACGCCCGGCTCTATCAGCGAAGGCGGCGAGCTTGGCTATTCTCTGGTGCACGCATACGGTGCCGCGTTCGACAATCCCGACTTGCTGGTTGTCTGTGTCGTGGGCGATGGCGAGTCGGAAACAGGCCCGCTGGCCACCAGTTGGCACTCGAACAAATTTCTAAATCCCGTTCATGACGGAGCCGTGCTGCCCATCCTGCACTTGAACGGCTACAAAATCTCCGGCCCCACCGTGCTGGCCCGCATTCCCCACGACGAGCTTGAATCGCTCTTCCGTGGTTACGGTTACACCCCGTATTTTGTCGAAGGCGACGACCCACAGGAGATGCACCAGCTCATGGCCGCCACACTCGACACCGTGGTCGCCGAGATTAAACGCATCCAACACGACGCCCGCGCCAACGGGTTCACCGAGCGCCCGCGCTGGCCCATGATCATCCTGCGCTCGCCGAAGGGCTGGACAGGTCCGAAGGTGGTCGATGGCAACCCGGTCGAAGGGACCTTTCGCGCACATCAAGTGCCGGTGGAAGAGTTCGCGACCAAGCCCGAAAATCTGAAAATACTTGAGGCGTGGCTGAAGAGTTACCAGCCCGAAGAACTGTTCGACAGGAACGGCAGACTCATTCCGGAACTGGCTGAGCTGGCGCCCAGAGGCGAGCGGCGAATGGGAGCGAACCCGCATGCCAATGGAGGCCTTCTCCTCAAAGAATTGAAGATGCCGGACTTCCGCGACTACGCAGTAAAGGTCTCGAAGCCCGGCGTCGTGCAAGCTGAAGCCACGCGGATCCAGGGTCAGTTCATCCGCGACGTGCTCCAGGTCAACGCCGATGCGCGCAACTTCCGCATCTTCAGCCCGGACGAAACCACATCGAACCGTTGGAACGCCGTGTTCGAGGTGACGAACCGCTGCTCGACTGCAGACATCATTCCAATCGATGACCATGTCGGCCCCGATGGCCGGGTGATGGAGATGTTGAGTGAGCACCAGTGCGAAGGTTGGCTCGAAGGTTACCTGCTGACCGGCCGCCACGGCTTTTTCTCATGCTACGAAGCGTTCATCCACATCATCGATTCGATGTTCAACCAGCACGCCAAGTGGCTCGAGGTGGCAAGCCACGTTCCGTGGCGGCGGCCGATTGCTTCCCTGAACTACCTGCTCTCGTCGCACGTGTGGCGGCAGGACCATAATGGATTCAGTCACCAAGACCCGGGTTTCATTGACCACGTGATGAACAAGAAGGCAAACATCATCCGCGTATATCTGCCGCCAGACGCCAACACCCTGCTGTCGGTCACCGACCACTGCTTACGAAGTCGCAATTATGTCAATGTCATTGTCGCGGGCAAACAGCCGGAACTGCAATGGCTGGACATGGATGCGGCTGTCAAGCACTGCACAGCTGGGCTTGGTATCTGGGAATGGGCCAGCAACGACGAAGGCGGCGACCCTGATGTGGTGATGGCTTGCTGCGGTGACGTGCCCACGCTTGAGACGCTGGCTGCGGTCGAGATCCTGCGACAGCACTTCCCGGAGCTGAAGATCCGTGTCATCAACGTGGTGGATCTGATGACACTCCAGCCACAGAGAGAGCACCCTCATGGGCTGAGCGACAAGGACTTCGATGTCCTCTTTACCAAGGACAAACCGATCATCTTCGCCTTTCATGGGTATCCCTTGCTAATCCATCGGCTCACTTATCGCCGCACCAATCATGATAACATGCACGTTCGTGGCTTTAAGGAAGAGGGCACCACGACGACACCGTTCGACATGGTAGTGTTGAATGAACTGGACCGGTTCCACCTGGTCGGCGACGTGATCGATCGGGTACCAGGTCTGGGTTCGCGCGCCGCCTACGCCAAACAGTATCTTCGCGACAAGCTGCTGGACCACAAGGCCTACATCGACAAACATGGCGAAGATATGCCAGAAATTCGCAACTGGAAATGGGGCCTGGGCAAAGCCGGCAAACATGTGTGAATCCTGTAGGATGCCAAAACAAGGAGGATAGTCCTTATGAGATCGAATGCAAACAAGCCCGGCATTAAAACCAATGCGAAGGACGATCTAAAATCCCTTCCCATGCCGGAACTGCAGGCACAATTGAGGTCGTCGCCGGACGGCCTCAGTCAAGCCGAGGCGCAGAAACGGTTGACCCAATATGGACCTAACGAGATTGAAGAAAAGAAAACCAATCCGTTCCTGAAATTCCTCACCTATTTCTGGGGTCCCATCCCGTGGATGATCGAAGGGGCGGTGATTCTGTCGGGCGTGATCCGGCACTGGGAGGATTTCTTCATCATCCTCCTGTTGCTTGTTTCCAACGCCGTGGTCGGATTCTGGGAAGAACACCAGGCGGGCAACGCCATCGCTGCGCTGAAGGCCAAGCTGGCGATCACGGCCAGGGTGAAACGTGATGGGAAGTGGATCACACCGGCGGCACGTGAGTTGGTGCCGGGCGACGTCATACGCGTGCGCCTGGGCGACATTGTGCCGGCGGATGCGCGCCTGCTGGCGGGAGACTCGGTGGAGGTGGATCAGTCCGCGTTGACAGGCGAATCTCTGCCTGCCACGCGCAAAGCTGGCGAGGCCGTGTATTCGGGGTCGATTATCCGCCAGGGCGAAATCGACGCGATGGTGTATGCCACCGGTGCGAACACCTACTTCGGCAAGACCGCGCAACTGGTGCAGGAGGCGCACACCGTCAGCCATTTCCAGCGTGCCGTGCTGAAGATTGGCGACTATCTGATCATCCTCGCAGTAGCTTTGGTGGTGGTGATTATTGCCGTCGCGCTCTTCCGCGGCGACCCCATCCTCACCACGCTGCAGTTCGCC
>Ga0307445_10002259_pt1 | contig 10618 bp, 8 predicted proteins | sample SalMarSW160330MG_FD_202147 | JGI IMG/M metagenome (GOLD analysis project Ga0307445, IMG submission 202147) | Salt marsh sediment microbial communities from the Plum Island Ecosystem LTER, Massachusetts, United States - SW1603-30 | ecosystem: Environmental > Aquatic > Marine > Intertidal zone >...
GACCGCCTTATTCTCATATTTTGTCGGCAGCCATTTTCTTGATATTTCAAAATCGACGCGGGAAAATCGATCTTCATACATAAATTGCAGGATACAATATTTGATTGTTCTATAGTTATCCCTTTTCCCAATGTAAACGACAATGGAGGTCATAATTCTTTTAATCCCAAAATCAATTTCTATCCAGTGAGGGCCGCGGCTTTCTTTCGAGATCCATGACGTGCTCGTATCAGAATCCATGGCTTTTTCGCCGCTGTATAATTTGCTGTAGCTTGAGCCGGTCGAATAATAAATCTTTTGAGCGGTGTTTTGGCCGGCGATGATATAATCCCTGGTATTTAAATTCCTTTTAGGTATCTGGCCCATGTTCATTGAAAAGAACAGCAGGATGCAGACAGCATTAACCATGATTCAACTCTTTTTAACAACAATTAGTCACAACTATAATATTTTTTCTAGTATAAAACATTTTGTATTGAAAATATTACAAATTGTTTTATTTTATATTCAATTTAATTCACGCCGAGTGGGAATCCCCGCAAATTATTGAAATAATGCAAGAAGAATCCGAAAAAACATTTCAAGACTGGACATATCAAGCTGGGTTTAAAAAATTCTGACTGAGAATCCGATACATTATATAAAAATTTTACCAACCCGAAAAAAATATGATCAAAAAAATTCTTGAAATCATGCCGCCAATCTGGCATTCTTCTTTTCCATGATTTCCAAAATAACCGGAACCATAGACGAATTGAAGCCCACAGAGGTCATCCTCGACGTGCACGGAGTCGGGTACGGGTTGAGCATCCCCCTGTCGACATATGAAAAGATACAGGCGTGCGGCGACGTGACCCTTTACGTGTACACGATACACAGGGAGGACCAGCTCAAGCTTATCGGCTTTTATACCGAAGAGGAGAAAAACATCTTCACCATGCTGATAAATATCAGCGGCATAGGCCCCGCAATGGCGCTGTCGATCCTTTCCGGCATCACCATCGGGAGGCTCATTCAGGCCGTGCAGACCGACAATTCAAGCCTGCTTACCACAATACCGGGTATCGGAAAGGCGAAGGCGGAGAAACTCGTATTCGAACTGAAACGAAAATTGAAAAAGCTCACGCAATATGCCGGCAGATCCGAGGAGAATGTACGCACACCGCGCGAAGACGCGGTAGAGGCGCTTGTGAGCCTCGGGTTCGACGAGTCAAAGTCCTCACGCGCAGTTGACTCGATAATCGCCCGAAATCCTGAAAGCTCGATCGAGCATATCATCAAGGAATCGTTAAAATCCTTAGCCTAGGTCGCCCGATCTTTTATTTTTTTTAACCTTCTTTACAATCCCCCGGGCTGCATACCCGGTGATAAAACCGATTCCAAGCAATATATACACGATCAGTATGAGGGGATAGCTTGCTTGCCAGAACAGTATGTTGACGGATATGGATTGTGTATTCTGTGTTGACAAAATGGTTATCAGCACAATCATTACAATGATAAGTATGGTTTTCAGCTTCATGTTTTATTTAATCCGCCTTCATACAATGAATATTGCAGATTTATCCAAAGGACCAACATACCGCCTTTCATCGATTTTATCAAGCAAATTTATGCCCTGATCGAATTTCACAGTGTATGATGAGTTATCAAGCATGTATAGATATTTCATAACGGGCAACGGCAGGATCTGCCGCAGTCCGTTATATCCTGCAAAATATTATACTTTGTTCATCATTTAAGCGATATCCGCCCAAGAAAGCCTTTATGTCTCTTTCCGTAGGGGGGATACCGCGAAGGAATATCAATAAACCGTGAACGGATCATAATGCTTTTATTGTGGGAAAAAGTATCAAAACTCGCCTTACCATGATAGGCTCCCATTCCGCTCGCTCCCACTCCGCCGAATGGAGTAAAATAATTTCCGATCTGGATCACCAGATCGTTTACGCAAATCCCTCCCGAGGAGGTGCCGTTGATGATCCGTTCAACCGTTTTTTTGTTATTGCTGAATATATAGACAGCCAGCGGCTTAGGGAGCGATTTGATGATCGAAAGCGCACCATCCAGATTTCTGTACGCAATAACCGGAAGAATCGGTCCGAAAATCTCCTCTTTCATCAGAGGCTGGTTGAGGGACACCTCGTCGATGACGGTCGGTTCGATGTAGAGCTGGGAAAGATCGGCCCTCCCGCCGGTTATTTTTACTCCGCTCCTGAGAAGCCGGGTGATCCGGTGAAAATGCCTCTCATTTATGATCCTGCCGTAGCTTTTGCTCAGCTTTGGATTATCCCCGTAGAATTCTCGGATATAGCCCTTTATTCTCTTAAGCAGCTCCTCTTTTACCTCATAATGCACGAGCAGGTAATCGGGCGACAGGCAGACTTGCCCCGCATTGATAAACTTTCCCCACGCAATCTTTTTTGCCGCCATGTCGAGCGAGGAGTCTTTGTCAACGATGACCGGGCTCTTGCCGCCCAGCTCCAGGGTCACCGGCGTTAAATTATTAGCCGCGGCCCGCATTATTATTTTACCGATCTCGGTTCCCCCCGTAAAGAAGATATACTCGAACTTATCATTGAGGAGCTCATGGGTGATATCTACCCCGCCTTGCACCACGGCGATATATTTCGGGTCAAAGGCGGCGCCGATAATGCCGGCAAGAACCTCTGAGGAGCGGGGAGCAAGCTCCGATGGCTTGAGTATGGCGGTATTTCCCGCCCCTATAGCTCCGACCAGGGGCGCAAGCGTCAACTGAAAGGGATAATTCCAGGGACCGATGATCAGGACCATGCCGTACGGCTCGGGCATAATCCTGCTTTTTGCAGGTGAAAACACCCGCGGTGTTCCGGCCGCCCTGCCCGCCGCCCACCGCTTGAGATGAACCAGAGCATAATCGATCTCCTGTAACACCATGCCCAATTCCGACGTATACGCCTCAAAGCCAGGCTTTTTCAAATCCTCCCAGAGAGCCTTAAGTATCCGGCCCTTATTTATAGAAATCGCATCGCGCAATTTCCTGAGCTGTGCGATACGGAACTCAATGTCCCTCGTACCCCCTGAATTGAAAAATTCGCGGTTTTTCTGCAGCAGAGACCTCGTGAGGATCGTTTCCTTGCTTATATGCCGCTGCTGTAATGCGTATTTATGATCTGTTTTAGCTTTATTTGCAACATTCATGAATGCCACCTCTTACATCACATATTTTTAATGACAACTAAATTAAATTAATATACTAAAGCGCGAAGGGTTAATCAAGTGAATAAAAAACTCCGCGTGACGCGGAGTTTTTATGCTAATCAGATTTCTTTTTCTTCGGCTGCGCGCGGCCGCCTGTTTTCCGTTTCCCCATGTGAGTCTGGCCCCGTTCCTGGCGTGCGGACCGGTCCGTTTTTCTCATTGCTGCCGGTCTGCGAGGCCCCTTCGGGACCGGCGACGGACTCCCGGGCTTTTTATATTTCATAACATATATCAGGTCAATCACCGCGGGGAGAATGAAAAGCGCGGCAAAGAGACACAGAACCACGCCGATCAGAAGCACGACCCCGAAATCGGATACGCCCTTGTGCCTCGCGGGGATGATGCTGAATAATCCGGTGATGATCGCAAGTGCGGCGAACGCGAGACCCCTGCCGGTCGTTTTTGTTGCGGCAAATGCCGTTATGTGAGTGTCCTCCCTCCAGCGGTGCACGATCCTGAGCCCGTACACGATGCCGAGACCCAGAAGAAGCGGAAGGCCCGCAATATTGGCCACGTTATAATCAATGTGAAACATGTAGAGGACCAGCTGAAGCCACATCATGCCGAGCACAAGGGGCACGAGCGAAAGGATCACCCCGTCGAAGCGGCGGAAATCCACGATCAGGAGGATCAGGATGATCCCGAACGAATAGACCATCGCCCAGAAGATGGCGTCCGCAGCCTGGCGCACGTACACCCGATGAGTGATCGGGAACCCCGTTACGTTCGGGGTGACGGACTTGAGCTCGCTGACGAACTTATCAAGAAAATTGATGTCCCAGATCGATCCCTTCGGGTATACGTACGCGGCATAGGTCCCATCAGGGCTTTTAAACCGGTTTATGATCTCCTTCGGAAAGGTGTTTTCGGTGATTATCGTCGGATTGAGGCTCTCCCTTATCAACTGGGTCGCTTTTTCAATGCTCGCGAAAAGCTCCTTCTCGAACCGTCGTGTCCTGGCAAGCATATACTCCCTGTCTTTTGAAGACAATTTCGCCTGTACGGTGTTGATATTCTTGATCAGCTTGTCTATCTGCTCCACCAATTTCGCCTGATTCCCCGTAAAGGCCTTGTCCTGGGCCTCTTCAAAATACGATTTCATCTTGGAAAGCACCTCGATATAATCGCTGTTCCTATAATCATTGGGGACAAGATTCATCTTTAATTTGCCCAAAAGCGGCCTTATTTTTCTTATTATTTTCAGCTTTTCCTTCTGATTGGTGGGAATGAACTCCACCAATGAATCCACCCTGCTCACCGTCGGAAGCGCCTTGACCTTCTGGGTGATCACTTTTAGCTTATCAAAATTCCTTTCCGTAATTATTGCAGAAGACATCTTGAAATCGCTGTTCTCTTCCATCTTAAGTTGGTAAATCGTGGATTCGGTATTCCGGGGCATGAGCTTGAGCACGTTGTAATCCATCTTGAGCTGGGTGGCTGCAAAAATGCTGAATAGGGTGACCGCGACGCTGACACCGACTATGACGATGTATAATGTCTTCCTCTCATGCTTGGCCGCATAGGCGATCGTCTGGCGCACGTGATAATCGCGAGGTTCGATGGGAATAAACATCAGCAGCGAAGGCATCATGATGAAGGTCGTTATCATGACGACCAGCAGACCTATCCCCGCGGCAAGGCCCAATTCGGAGAACCCGACAAACTTCGACAATGACAAGGCGAAAAACGCAAGGCTCGTCGTCAGACCTCCCGAAATAATCGACCGGCTTGTAAGAACCACGGATTTGTATATTGCGTCGTTGTATGACAATCCGTTTCCCAGCTCTTCCTCGGTGCGTTGTATCAGGTAGATGCCAAAGTCTATTCCGATACCGAAAAGCACGGCCAGGAAGGACGAGCTGATAAGGTTGAGCCTGCCGATAATTATCGTGATCAGCCCGAGCGAGATGAAAAGGCCGGCGATGGTGGGAATGACCCCGATTATCATTTTCTTAAACGAACGAAAGCCGATCAGGAGTATGAGAGACACTATTATGACCGACAGGATGCCGGCGCTTCCGACATCTGAATAAATTATCTCGGTTTCGGTAAAAACGTGCGCAGGCATCCCCGTTAAGGCGTATTTAACCCTGCCCTTTAAATTCGGATGCTGCTCAAGCGCGTGCTTACACGCCTCCCTGATATTGGATATGAAGGGCCGGAGATAGCTGATTTCATCGCTGTATGACCGAGGCTGAATGAGTATGTACAGCATCTTAAAATCACGGGAAAAAAGATAGCCGCCGTGCTGAAGCATGCGCAATTGGGGAAATTCGTCAAGCGGCAGTTTTTCCGCCAATCTCAGCTTGATCTGGTTCGGATTCGACAGCCACTGATTCCATTCAAGAAAGAGCGCATTGAAAAAAGATACGATTTTCGTGGCGGTATCGATGGATATCTCGGTATTGGGGTCTTTAAAGCTGTCGGTTGTCTCTTTTAATAAATCATAGAGATTCGATATTTTTTGAATTTTATATATGATATTTTTTTTATTCTCGAGGAGATGGAGCATCTTACGCAGATCCTTGCGCGAAAAATAGAGCGGCGCGCTTCGGATGAGCACGCTCGCATCAATCTTGTAAAATACCGATTTGACCCATGTATGTTGCTTTTCTATCTCCGATGCGAAATCGTCCGCACATGCCTTGAGCGCATCACTGTCGCCTTCCAGCACCACGATGAGATTATCGGACACGCCGAATTTCTTCTGGAATGCGAGAAATTTAGCCTGTTCGGGGTGATTGCGCGGTATCAAATCCTGTTGTGAAGATGAGATCTTCAAATGCGGTATGAATGCGCCCAGTATGATACTGATAAGCGCCATTATGATCAGTATGAGCTTGCCCCGCTTCAGAGATTGTCTGAAAATAAAGTCTAAAATCTTTCTCTGCATATTTCACTCATTTATCATTAAATAGCCTTAATGGAAATATTGTTATCTTGCTGCCATGTATCACGCTGTAAATAAATAGTTAGCAGCGGACCGACCTCACTTGCAAGCATTTTTTACATGAAAGATTGAAATAAGGATCGTGCGTCAATAAAAATTAATTGACATTTGTATTATTGTTGACAATCTAACCCCCAAGGGTAGGGCATTGTTCCCTACATTGTTCTCTCATAGAAAAGCGTACGCTGTTTTATAATAAAATTATCCTTCTCTTCACAATATCATTACTCATTAATTGTTGTATGTTATAGTGTCTAACACGGGATTTCACAAGGGAGAAAGTGCATGAAAAAAGCAACTCTGATCTCCACGGTCGTATTGGCGGTATTCATGATTTTGTTGTTTCCGTACAAACAATCAGGATATTGCGATAATAAAATAAGCTTTGCGGTGATATTCTTAGGAGGGCCGGATACCGGCGCCGAGGGTGAAAAAATCATAGAGCAATTTATAAGTTCCCTTACAAAATTGACGGGCCTGAAAAGAAACACGCTGCAGGGAAAATATTTCAATAATATTATCAACGCCAAGGCTTACATAAGGCAGCACAAAAATTCATATATCATGGGATCGCTCGGGTTTTTCCTCGCCAACAGGAAGGAAATGAAACTGGTACCCCTGGCAGTGGTCAAGATAAACGGTAAAGATATAGAACAATATTACCTCATTGCCAACAAGGGAAAATTCAAATCACTTGCAGATCTGAAAGGCACGGTGCTTTCCGGAAACATCCTGTACGAGGATACAACGTTCATAAACAGGATGATATTCGGCGGCAAAATCGATATCTCACAATATTTCAGGCTGAAGCCCACCGGCAGACCCTTGAGCGCCATCAGAAAGCTGATACGTGGAGAGTACGATGCGGTGCTTCTCAATTCAACGCAATATAACAACCTCAGAAAGATTGCATATTTTAATAAAATCCAAATCATCTATGAATCTCCACAAATGCCCGCGCTTGGGCTCATGATGATTGACACTGCCAGGGACAACTCAATCAGAAACAAAATCGTCAACGCGATCTCAAGAATGTGCAATCAAATCGATACGAGAGAAGCGTGTTCGAATTTCGGCATACAGGGCTTCGCCCCGGTAAATGCGGAGTTGATTAATAATGAAATCAAGCAATATGAAAGCGGTCGTTAGCATTGCATTGATATTCTTTTTCAGCGGGTGCCTTTTTCAGAAAAAGATCTCAAGCCAAACAAGGCCTACTCAGATGGCGGGTGAGTCCCAGCCGGACTGGTACGGCGCAGATATTAAATTACTGCCGATTTCGAACAATCCGGACGCATTGGCGGAAATCGCAAACGCACTATGCCTCCGGTCGGCCCCCCTGGGCCAGAAGGTGTATGCCATGCGCCTGGCCGCATATGCGATCGATCAGGATAAAAAAAATAAACACGCGGCCCTCGCGCTCTCCCGAGCGGCCTTCCTCGTCGCTGATACTATTGAAGGTGATGAAAAAGAAATCAAAAAAAATGCCGAAATCGGCGTCACCGCCGCCCGTATCGCCGGCGTTGACGAAAGCAATCCCGAAGCCTGCTATTATTTCGCCCTGAATCAAGGATTGATCGTCCACTCACAGGGTCTTTTTGGAATCAAGAAGCTTCCTGAGATCGTCAATGCACTCAAAATCGCCCAGAAGAACGGATCGATCGATTATGCCGGTCCCATACGCGTTCTCGGGATTCTCTATCTAAAAGCCCCCGCCTGGCCGAGTGGGATCGGCGATCTTGACAAGTCGCTCGACCTTCTGGAACAGGCCGTCACTAAAGAGCCCGCTTTCCCTCAAAACTTCATATTCTATGCCGAGGCTTTGATTGAGGATGACAATCATGAGAAGGCGCTTCAGAATTTGGACATAGCCTACCGGCTCGCCGTTCCCGAGATCTGGGGAATCTATTATTCAAAAAAATGGCGTGCCGATATTGATGAACTGAAGAAAAAAATCAATAAACAATAACCGACATGCCCGGGATCGTAACTCACAGCATCATTCTTAAAGACACCATCGACCTGCTCGCCAAAAAACCAAAAAAAAGCTATCTGCTGAAATCCATAGAGGCGCTCTTCAGGACTCCGGAATACCTTTCTTCCGGATTGTTCGGCTCCATCGGTCCAAACATCTTCGATTATATCCCTGGAGGAAAAACGAAATACAGCTACGGAAATGACATATCCTTTTTCATCCATAACGGCGGTTCCGAAAAAATCATACAATCTATGATCACGCACATCTATTCGTACAAGGACAAAAACACCGAATGGGCGGCGACGCAGAGGGCATATCTTTACGGGTTTATCAGCCATATCGTTTCCGATTCAATCTTCCATCCATTTATCTTTTATTATTCAGGTTTCCCCTCGACAAGCTCGATCAACGAAATTCATCATTTCAGGCATCAAAATCTTTTATTTCAATACCACATAGACAATTATCTTCAATACCATGATGAAAAAACCGCGGGGTATGGATTTAATCTTGATGAGATGCTGAAGATGAAAAAAAATCGTTTTGCATACCGTGTGGAACCGGCCGTAAAATGCCTGCTGCATGATTCAATCAAGGAGTCATATCCAGAAATTCACTCGAAAATCGTTCTGTTAAACAAAAAAACATCCGACGCGCCATGCCGCAAAACGCTCGGCTACCTGGATCTCATACCGTATATGATCAAGATGACCTACTGGTTGAAAAGAAATGAAAGCACCCGCCTCGCGAAGCTCCTTAAAGCATTGCTTAAGAAAAATATACTGTTTTCGGATTTCATGGTTCAATATCCCAAAAATAAAAAGTATGATAAGAATGTTGTGAACAAGCACCGGGAGCGATGGGAGAATCCCGCAGGCAAGCCCGGACTTCACTATGAATCCGTCAATAATCTCCTGTCCGCTTCAGGTGAGCAGATCATAAGGATATGGGAAAAAATTGAATCATGTCTCTACGCGAAAGAAGACATGAATGTCATGGCCGATTTCAAAACAAATACATACACGGGGGACGAGAAATTCGCGTATCGCGACATGAAGGTAAGCCGCCCGATCCGATTGAGCGGGCTTAATTGATGCTTTTCATGACGGCGAGATAATGTTTTTTTGCGAGGCTCTGTATCTCTCCGGGATTCAGAAATTTAACTAAACCCGGATTTTCAATCAATTCATGGTTGCCGGTGTTTTTCGCGATGAATCGTATATAATTCATTGCCGCCACCCGGTGGGGATTTATCGCATTGTAATTTAAATAGCTGTAGAGGACAGAAAGACCGAGCAGGGGATTCGCATACATGGTGCTGCCCAGCGAAAGCTCTTCGCCCTTGACCTGGTCAAAGTTATTATACTTATTGTTGAGGACTTTATGGGTCAGCTCATGGATGATAAACATTTTCCATATCTCGTTTTTTATATTTTTTTTGTCCTTGAATGCACGGGAAAGGCAATATTTGATGTCATCGGTCAGCTGCGACCCTACAAAAAACATCGAATTGACATTTTCGCCATGGAGTATTTTCTTCGCGATATTGTAATCGTTGTCAACCTCGGCGGGATTGATATAAATCATGTTGAAGTAAAATGTTGAATTGCTGGTTGAGAACTCATCGTAGTAAATAAACGGCTGGATGTTGTAAATGCTTTCTTTAATTTCAAAAAAAGGATGCCTGATATTGACAAGCTGCTTTTTTCCGAAAATGCAATAGTCGAGTGATATTCTGTCGGACCAGGATGTTTTGTCCTTTGAAAATTTCAGTATGATATTCCTCGACGCCAGTATGTCTTCAACGCTTCGCAGCTCCCTTGCATCATATTTCCTCGGCTCAAGATAAATCGACAGCAGAAGATGCGCCAGGCTTTTCAATTTTTTATCACGGATCGAATTTAAGTAATTTCTGTATTCTTTAATATGAAATCCCTCGGTGCCCATGATCTTCATCGGTATGCTGTCCTTTTGGATCATATTTACAAAATGCGGATTTTCATTGAATAAAAGGACAACGTATGCGTATAATTTTCCGTTGATGCTTTTAATGTTGACCGTTTCGGAAAAATAATCGTAGTTGTTAGTCGCGGGGTCATAAAGCTGAGCACGGGCACCCGCCATGAGGAACCCAACCGTGACGATCAACACAATACCTGCGGCCCACAGGGGACGCGTATTTACACCATTTCTGAACATGTTTTTAAACCAGAATTGAAAAGTGCCTGCACATAAACAAGTACTTGGCGCGGCTTGTCAACCGAATTAAATCCCTTTTTGCCCTTGTTGCGCACCGATCTTATTACAGCCGTTTCCAGTATCTCCAGCGTACAGCTTCGGGGATTTTGCACGCTGCGATAAAAATATAAAAATAACTTTACTCAATTAGTACTCTTTTTTATTATAATGTTAAATGTAATTTAAATCCTAAATTAGTAAATGTAAATAGT
>Ga0307445_10002260_pt1 | contig 10617 bp, 9 predicted proteins | sample SalMarSW160330MG_FD_202147 | JGI IMG/M metagenome (GOLD analysis project Ga0307445, IMG submission 202147) | Salt marsh sediment microbial communities from the Plum Island Ecosystem LTER, Massachusetts, United States - SW1603-30 | ecosystem: Environmental > Aquatic > Marine > Intertidal zone >...
GTAACGGGGAATACGTTTTACGTGGATAACGGTACCCGGAAATGCCTGCGCTCCGAATACCCGATCCGCATTTTCGTGCATGCCCCTGAAGTAAAACTCATGAGGCTTGCCGGATCGGGGATGATCAGTGCGGAATCCGTTTATACCGATGAGCTGGACCTTCAGCTGGAAGGTTCCGGGGTGATCGACATCAGGGGAATTGATGTCCTGCGCCTGCATGTCCTGATCACCGGTTCCGGGGAGGCCGAGCTCTGGGGCAGGACGGATGTTGCCGGTTATGCCATATCAGGATCGGGCACCATCTCGGCACAGAACCTGCAGTCCAAAATCTGCGTTGCAGATATTTCCGGTTCGGGAACAATTTACTGCAATGCTACAAAAACCCTTGAAGCGGTCATCTCCGGGAGCGGGACCATTTATTACCGGGGCAACCCTCAGGTCAGCACAAAAATATCGGGTTCTGGATCCGTTAAAACACTGAAATGAAACAAACCATCCTGATCGCTTTACTGTTAATATCCCTGAAGGTCGCGGCACAGGACCACCTGAGATCAGCAGGGATACGGGGGGGACTGACCTCCGGGCTGACCTTCCGGGGCTACCTGGATCCGCAGCTGGCCTATGAGGGAATCATGAGTTTCCGTGAAAACGGTCTTCAGTTCACCGTCCTGCGGCAGCATTTCCAGTCCACGCTGTGGAATATCAGTGACGGATTTTTCCTGATATACGGTTACGGGGGACACCTGGGATTTACCAACAGCCATTCATACGAGCTCCTGTTCCGTACGGTCCACAATCCGGACAGGAAATTTTCGCCGCTGCTGGGACTTGACGGGTACCTCGGCATGGAATACCATATTCCGGGTATCCCGGTCCAGGTAGGAATCGATTACAAACCCTTTTTCGAACTGTCCCTGTACCAATATTTCCAGATGAGTGCCTGGGACCTTGCATTTACACTGAAATACAAATTCTAACATAACCCAAAATGAAAAAAGCAATTGCCTTAATGATCTGCATTTCCATGGCCGTTCCTGCGCTGAAGGCACAGGAGACGGATTATGCGAACGACGAATTCAAAACCCTCTTCGGGGACCGGAACGTTTCCTACGGCGGATACGGGGCCCTGACAATCAATTATTCACAGATCCATTCCATGGATGCCATCGTGATCGGCGCCAGGGGCGCATGGATCATCGGTCATGGGATTGCACTCGGAATGGCGGGTTCGGGCTTCATGAACGACTACTCCTGGAATGAGAACCTGGCAGGGGGCAGGAATGTCAACCTGACCGGGGGATACGGCGGACTGCTGATCGAACCCATCATCCTGCCCAGGTTCCCTGTACACATTTCGATCCCGGTGCTCATCGGTGCGGGAGGGATCGCCTATACCTCGACCTTTAATCCATACCCCTATGATTCCCAGGATTTTGATCTGATGGTGGAGGATGCAACCGGCTATTTCCTGGTCGAACCGGGCATTGAGGTCGAACTGAACGTGGTCCGTTTTTTCAGGCTGGCAGTCGGCGGATATTACCGCTTTACCACGGACATCCAGCTCTACGATACCCCAGGGAATGTAATGAATGGCTGGTCGGCGGGCATCACGCTGAAATTCGGTAAGTTCTGAGCAACCATTACACCGGCCAGCCGGTCACTGATCGAGATACATCTGTATGTATTTCCGGTCAAGCTCCTCGGAATCCTTGTAGAAAGTTCTCATTTCAGCCAGTTTTTTCTGCAAATCCTCCACGACCCCGGCGTAGGCCGGATCGTTGAAGACATTCTTCATCTCATTCGGATCCTTCTTCCGGTCGTAGAGCTCCCACTCATCAATGTCATAATAAAAGTGGACCAGCTTGTAATCCCTGGTAACGATGCCGTAATGCCTTTTCACCATATGGACGGCGGGATACTCGTAGTAATGGTAATAGACGGCATCACGTTTCCATTTCTCCTCTTCCCCGCGGAAAAGAGGGATCAGGCTCTCCCCCTGCATATCCGCTGGTGCTGCCACACCCGCGGCCTCCAGCATGGTCTGGGCAAAGTCGAGGTTCTGTACCATCCGGTCAGAGGTACTGCCTTCTGCAATGATACCCGGCCACCTGACCAGGAGTGGCGTCTTGAAGGATTCGTTATAGATAAAGCGCTTGTCGAACCAGCCGTGTTCCCCGAGGTAGAATCCCTGGTCGGAGGTATAGATGACAAGGGTATTTTCCGATAGTCCGCTGGCATCAAGATAATCAAGCAGGCGGCCGACACCCTCGTCCACGGCCGCAATGCAGCCCAGGTAATCCTGCATGTAACGCTGGTACCGCCACTGCATTTTTTCCCTGTCGGTCATTCCCGGGTACTTTTTAATGAATTCCTCGTTCATTGGAAGGTAGACTGCGTCCCAGGCCGCCCTCTGTCCGGGATTCATCCTTCCCACCTCGCGTTCAAACGCTTTTTTGTCCCATCCCGATGCATCAGGGATTCCCAGCTTATCCATTACTTCCGGGTAAATCTTTGAATCCCCGGCCCAGTTCATATGTTTCAGCAGGTTCATTTCCGCCTCTTTTGCCGCCGTACCCCTTCCTTCATAATCATCGAAAAGTGTGGCCGGCTCCGGGAAGGTCTTGTGGATGTATTCCCGGTAATGCCTTTCGGCCGGGAGCCATTCCCTGTGGGGCGCCTTATGCAGGTAGGCAAGAAAAAAAGGTTTTGACCGGTCCCGCTCCCTGTCCAGCCATTCCAGGGTCATGTCCGTGATCAGGTCCGTGGCGTAGCCTTCCATGTGTATCATTCCCTCGTATTTCGTAATGAAATCAGGATTGTAATAGTTCCCCTGTCCCGGAAGGATCCTGAACTGGTCGAATCCTTTGGGATTGTTCCCGAAATGAAGCTTCCCGAACATGGCGGTCTGGTATCCCGCATCGTGAAGCAGCTGGGGAAAGGTCACCTGGGTGGTGTCAAAGGGAAATCGGTTGTCGATCTTCCCGTTCAGGTGGGAATGCTTCCCGGTCAGGATCACCGCCCTGGAGGGTGCACAGATCGAATTGGTCACGCAGGCATTGGTAAACAGCATTCCCTCCTTTGCGATCCTGTCGATGTTCGGTGTCCTGATCAGGCGGTCGCTGTAGGCAGAGATCGCCTGGTAGGCATGGTCATCGGACATGATGAAAATGATGTTGGGCCTTCCGGTCCCTTTTTTCCCGCTTGTCCCGGGTGAACAACCGGGAAGGAAAAGACCGGCTGCCATGATTGCAAAGGTTGACAGGAACAGGACGGTTTTTTTCATTGTTTTTCCGGTAAATATAACATAAAGTCAGTTTTTGCTCTGCCCGGTTTTAAGGGAAAATGGCCAGACTGCGAGACGGCCGAAGTGCTTACAATTTTACTAACCTGTTCTTGTAAAGATTTTTGGACAGGTAGCAGATGCATATTCCCGTGCCTTTCCAGTAATCATCCGTGTCACTTTTCATCAGTTGCATGTGCAGATGCGGCCTTTCCGACATCCCGGAATTACCTGCTTCTCCGATGGGATCCCCTCCATTCACATATTCCCCTTCCTTAACTTTGATACTCCCCTCCTTTAAGTGACCTAATAGGAAATAGTACTGTTCCTTTTTCAGAACCACCGTGTTGCCGGTATTGTAGGGGTACACCCCCGAAAAAGGCGTGTTGTCTTCTATGTTATTGATAACTTTTATAACCGTCCCATCAAGGGGACTGTACAATTTCTCCCCGAAGATCGGGTAATCGTCATTTTCTTTTGGCAGGAAGGTTTTGGATCCTCCGTATAATTTCACAACATCCGTGGCAAATAACATGGATTTGCTGGTATGTTTCTTTCTGTGGACCCTGGAATGGTAGTGGTAATTCATCAACCGGCTGATCCTGGAATTTCCTCCGTCCGTTACCAGGTAGTTGCCCTGTCTGAAAGGAAACTGAATTTCGACTTTTTCTTTTTCGTTTTTAAAAACGACAACGAAGATGCTGCCCAGGATAAAGATCAAATATAATTGCAGCAAAGCCCAGACCGATAACCAGAAATAACCCGGCAACGCCACATCACCCATTGTTAAAGTTACTCCTGAGGATACGAGGATCAACAGCTCGGTAAACACAAAATAGATCCATTTGAACCGGTTCGTAAAAAATTCCCAGTACCCGGCCAGCAGAAGAATGATCAGGAAGGTCTGGGCAATGAAAATGACCAGGAAGTTACCCTGTTTAACCAGAAAGGATGCCAGTACAATTCCTGGCATTAATGCAAGGTGAGTTACCAGTAATTTGATCATTATCTGATATCTCTCTTTCATACCTCTGAAGATGATTCCCGGCTTTTAGGAACAGGACAAAAGTCGATAAAATTTTCGTGCCCCGGTAAATTTTAGATGAAATGCTGGTGAAAGCTTAGTCCCTGAACTTTTCGAGGCCTGAATCGAGCCAGGCGGCAAAGGCCTGCACGTCGAGGTTGTGTCCCCTCGGTTCGGCCAGGGGCTTGCCATCGGGATCTACCAGAACGTAATACGGCTGGGTATTGGTGTTGTAATGGGTGATCTGCAGGTCCAGGTTTTTCCTGCCTAGTGTTTTCTTGACCTTTCCGTCAAATTCGGACGTGAACCATTCCTCTTCAGGGAGTTTCGTCCGGTCATCCACGTAAAGGGCAATGATCAGGTAATCGTTACGCAAACGGCTCAGGACCGAAGGATCTGACCAGACCCTGCCTTCCATTTCCTTGCAGTTGCTGCAGGCATGTCCCTTGAAATCAAGCAGGACCGGCAGGTTATGCTCACGTGCGTAAGACATGCCCTCGTCGTAGTCAAAAAATCCTTCCAGCCCGTATGGAAGGTGGAGAATATCGGAATACCTGGCCCTCGAAAAGGCATCCCCACCTGTTTTACCGTCCGAATCGCCCGCCGGAAGGGATGAAGCATTCCCGGTTCCCAGCCGGAATTCCTGGTTTGACTGCGGCGGAATAAGGCCTGAAATGGAGCTCAGGTTTGCGCCGAACAGCCCGGGGACCAGGTAGACCACGAAACTGAAAGATGCGATGGTCAGTACAAGCCTGGGCACGCTGACATGGGCAAGGTCCGAATCATGGGCAAATTTTATCTTGCCGAGCAGGTAAAACCCGAGAAGGGTGAATATCACGATCCAGATGGAAAGGTACACCTCGCGGCTCATGATGCCCAGGTGGTAGGTCTGGTCGATGGTACTCAGGAACTTCATGCCGAATGCAAGTACAATAAACCCGAGAACCACTTTCACGGAGTTCAGCCAGCCGCCCGATTTGGGCAGACCCTTTAGCCATGAGGGGAAAATTGCGAACAGGGTGAAAGGCATGGCGAATGCCAGTCCGAACCCGAACATCCCCAGGATGGATTTGAGTGCCAGACCCCCTGCCGCTTCGACAAGCAATGCCCCGACGATCGGCCCGGTGCAGGAAAAGGATACCAGCACAAGGGTGAATGCCATGAAAAATGCGCCCAGGTACCCACCCTTGTCCGCCTGTTTATCGGCTGAATTCACCCATTTACTCGGGAGCACGAGTTCGAACATCCCCAGGAAGCTTGCGGCAAAAACCATGAACAGAAGGAAAAAGATCAGGTTGGGGATCCAGTGGGTGGAAAGGCTGCTGGTGAATTCGGCCCCGGCACTGGATATGGAAACAATCACACCGATGGCCGTGTATATAGCGATGATGGATATGCCGAAGATCAATCCCTTCACGATTGCCTTCCCCCGGTTCTCAATGCCCTGCATAAAGAAACTCACGGTCATTGGTATCATGGGAAATACGCAGGGGGTAAGGATGCCCGCGAGTCCCGCCAGGAAAGCGATCAGGAAAAAGACCCAGAGGGAAGAATTTCCCGCTCCGGTACCACCTGCCGGGATGGCGGATTCCCCCATGTCGGTCCCCTGTACGGTCGCCTCAACTTCGGTTTCACCCGGGTCGGTCCCTGCTCCCTGGAGTCCCGCTCCCAGCGTGGTTTCGGCCTGCTGTATGCCAGTGGTTCCTTCGTTTCTGCCAGTTCCATCATTACCGGTAGTACCAGTGTCGCCGGCAGCATCACTGGCATCTGCAGCGCTCCGGCCAAGCATAAAACTGAATTCCTCCTCCCTGGGCGGAAGGCACCGTTCGTCATCACAGCACATGTACTCGAGGCTTCCTGAAAGGGAGAAATTCCCGTCGGTGAGTGCTTCCACCTTCTGTGTGAACACCGCTTCCCTGCTGAACATCGTCAGGTCCATTGCAAAACTGGGATCGTATTTTACCTCTGCTTTGGAAATTTCCTCGACCCCGCCAAGCAGGTGGTAATCACCGGAAGCTTCAAAGCTGAACGAGGTGGGGATGGGTCCCCCCTCGGGTAGATGCTGGGAATAAAGATGCCATTTGTTCTGGATCTCGGCCCTGAAGGTCAGGGTATATTCATTCGGGCCGGTTTTTTCCTGCGAAAATTTCCAGTCCACCGGATCCAGGATCTGTCCCCCGACCTGCAGACCTGAAAATAACAGGAACATCATTATGGCAGGCAGTATGGAGGCTCGGAAAATTAAACGGTGCATGCTCAGTTTTTTTGCAAAGATACCGGTTTGAAAAAAGCATTAAAACCGGGTTCCTGTTAATAAACGGTTAAAGGCCCCGGGAAAGTCCCATTAAACGGGGATCTCCTCGCCGTTCTCAGTGAAAAGCGCGTATTGCAGCATCTGGAAGGAGGACATACCCGTAATTTTAATTTTACATCCGAATTCTTTAGACCATTGCCTGCGGGGAGATTTCCAGCCCTTGTTCAGGTAGGCTTCGATAAACGGATGAACCTGCAGTTCCATTTTTTTTAGTTTGTATTCCTCCACGCGCTCGCCGATCTGGCTTTTCAGGGCATCCATGTAGAGGAGACTCGGGCCTATCTGTCCCGTTCCGTTGCAGGTCGGGCACTTTTCCGTGACTTCGATGGACATCTCGGGGCGCACCCGCTGCCTGGTGATCTGCATCAGTCCGAATTTGCTCAGCGGGAGTATGTTATGTTTGGTGGAATCCTTGTCCATTGCTTCCTTCATCCGGTCAAAGACCCTCTGGCGGTGCTCCTGGTTGTTCATATCGATGAAATCGACCACGATGATACCGCCCATGTCCCTTAACCTCAGCTGGCGGGCGATTTCGTCGGCCGCGGCGAGATTGGTCTCAAGTGCATTGGTAGCCTGGTCCGAAACGGTCCTGGAACGGTTGCCCGAGTTCACGTCAATTACATGAAGTGCTTCGGTATGTTGGATGATGAGGTAAGCCCCATTCTTGAAAGAGACGGTTGTACCGAAAAGTGCCTTGATCTTGCGGTTGATGCCAAGCTGTTCGAATATGGGCTGGCCCCCTGAATAAAGCTTCACGATCTTCTTTTTTTCCGGGGCGATCGTGCTTATGTATTCCTTGATCTCCCGGTAAAGGGATTCGTCGCTGACAATGATGCTGTTGAACGAAACATTCATCACATCACGGAGCAGGGCGGTCGTGCGGTTCAATTCGCTGACCAGGAGTTTCGGGGGATTGACATCAGCTATGTTCTGGAATGCGGATTCGAATTTTTTTACCAGTCCCCTGATCTCCCCGTCAAAGGTCGCCACTTTCTTATCCTCCGCAACCGTCCGTACGATCAGGCCGTAATTCCTGGGTTTGATGCTCAGCAGGAGGCGCTTTAAACGGTGTCTCTCCGCCTCGGATTCAATTTTTGAGGAAATCGAGACTTTGTCCGAAAAGGGGATCAGGACGACATTCCTGCCCGGGATGGAGATCTCGGAAGTAAGCCTCGGGCCCTTGGTCGAGATCGGCTCCTTGACTACCTGAACCATCACTTTCTGTCCCGCTTCAAGCGCATCCGCAATTTTCCCGTCCTTGTTGATGTCCGGCAGGCGCTTGAATTTCTGAAAGGTGATGCCTTTCCCTTTTTTCGAGAGATGAAGTTTGAGGTATTTGCTGAAGGAGCTGAACTGGGGACCCAGGTCCAGGTAGTGCAGGAAAGCGTCTTTCTCATGCCCTATATCGACAAAGGCTGCATTCAGCCCGGGCATTACTTTTTTGACTTTCCCTAGGTAAATATCGCCTACTGAAAACTCCAGGTTGCTCTTGACCTTATTCAGCTCAACCAGTTCCTTGTTTTCCAGTAAGGCTATTGCAATCTCCTGGGAAGCGGCATCGATGATCAGTTCTCGAACAACTTCCTTATCCTTACTCACGTGTGAATATCTTAATTATCGCCGGACAATCAGCCCGGAGATTATACAGTAAAAACCTAAAGACCCATGCAGATCTTTAGGTTTTCTATCATTTCTTAATCCATTAAAGATTTTTCGGTAAGAATGCAAAGGTTCTATTTCCTCTTCTTATGCCTGTTTTTTCTCAAGCGCTTTTTACGCTTGTGAGTTGCCATTTTGTGTCTCTTCCTCTTTTTTCCGCTTGGCATGATAACTACCTCTTTACTTGATTCTTAACCTTGTTTACAAATGACTTAGCAGGTTTGAACGCGGGTATGTGATGCTCAGGAATAATAATGGTGGTGTTTTTCGAGATGTTCCGGGCCGTTTTCTTGGCTCTTTTTTTCACGATGAAGCTTCCAAAACCCCTGAGGTAAACGTTTTTATCCTTTACCAGAGAGTCTTTAACGGTTTCCATGAAGGCTTCTACTGTCTTCTGAACGGTTACCTTCTCAATACCCGTATTCTTTGACACTTCGTTTACAATATCAGCTTTGGTCATTTTTAAAAATCTTTAATTATCAATTAATTACAATAGAATTTCAAATTTGAATTGCAAATATATATTATTTCGGCCTATTTACGAAATGAATCCGATTAATTTTATTTATTTGTCTAAAATTTAGAATGTTTCAGGGTTTTCATGGTGGAAATCAGAAAAAAATTGAGGGACTGGTACATGGGAAACAGGAGGCAGCTTCCCTGGAGGGAGACCACCGATCCATACCGGATCTGGGTCTCCGAAATCATCGTCCAGCAGACCAGGGTTGACCAGGGAAGGGACTACTACCTGCGGTTCCTTGAAAGATTCCCGGACCTGGAAAGCCTTGCCGCCGCAAAGGAGGAAGAAGTGCTGAAGATCTGGCAGGGACTCGGGTATTATTCCCGTGCAAGGAACATGCACGCGGCGGCAAAGCAGGTAAAGGAAGGGGGAGGGATATTCCCCGCTTCCTATTCCGGCTTGATTGCGCTCAAAGGGATCGGTCGTTATACGGCTGCGGCGGTTTCTTCCATGGCTTTCGGCGAACCCAGGGCCGTGGTCGACGGAAACGTGCACCGGGTGCTCTCCCGCCTGTTGGGAATTGAAGAAGCTGCGGGAGGGTACCGTTCCTCCTCCGCGATCTTGCAGGCAGCGGAGAAGCTGATTGACCTGGAGGATCCGGGTACGCATAACCAGGCCATGATGGAACTGGGCGCCCTGGTCTGTACGCCCCGCCAGCCCGACTGTCCTTCCTGTCCCCTGAACGAACATTGCGTGGCGCACCGTGAGGGAAGGACCTCTGAACTCCCGCCCAGGGTGAAGTCCCCTGCCCGGCGCAACCGTTATTTCAATTACCTGGTCATCCGCAGCGGGCAATGCCTGTGGATGGGACCAAGGAAGAAAAAGGACATCTGGAAGGGACTTTACGAATTTCCCCTGATCGAGACCCCACGGGCGATTTCAGCCGGATCGCTGGTCCGGACCCGGGAATGGACAGACCTGTTCGGCAACAACGGCCTCAGGCCCTCCGGTGTGTCGGGTCCCGTCAGGCACATCCTGAGCCACCAGGAGATCCATGCCTGGTTCTACCTGGTCCCGGGTGAAAATCCCCCGGTCCTGTCCGGATATGAAAAAGTCTGCACCGGGGAAATGGATCGCTATCCCGTCCCGAAACTTATCAGCAATTACCTGGACCGACTCAGCGATTAATTTTGTAAATTAGCAGTCCAGAAATTCAAGCAGAAAATGTCAGTGAATAAGGTAATACTCATAGGAAATGTAGGCAAGGATCCCGAAACCAGGTACCTGGAAGGTGGTACCGCCGTATGTTCCTTCCCCCTCGCCACCAGCGAGACATACAGGAACCGTGACGGTGAGAAGATCACCACCACCGAATGGCATAACGTGGTGCTCTGGAGGGGACTGGCAGAAGTGGCGGAAAAATATGTTAAAAAGGGTTCCCAGTTATATATTGAAGGGAGGATCCGCACCCGTTCATGGGATGACAGGGATGGCAACAAGCGTTATACTACAGAGATCGTCGGAGATAACATGCAAATGCTCGGCAAACGGGCTGACGACAGCGGTTTCCAGCAGGAAGCATCCGGACCTTCACAGGCCAACGGTTCGCAGGATCCAGGGTCCCGGGCTTCGTCTTCCAGGACCTCTACTCCCAGTTCAGCCCCTGCCCGGGCAGACGAGGGTAGCCCCGGGGAGGGTAGCCCCGGGGAGGGCGGTCCCGGGCAGGCGAACGATTTCAGCGACCTCAAAGGTGAAACCGGAGGAACCGATGATCTTCCTTTCTGAGTTATTCAATTCAACCTGCAAGCTGTGGATCCTGAGCCTCCGTTAAGTATAACCTTCCTACCGTTTACGGCGGGCATCCTGGTGGGACTGATCCT
>Ga0307445_10002262_pt1 | contig 10613 bp, 5 predicted proteins | sample SalMarSW160330MG_FD_202147 | JGI IMG/M metagenome (GOLD analysis project Ga0307445, IMG submission 202147) | Salt marsh sediment microbial communities from the Plum Island Ecosystem LTER, Massachusetts, United States - SW1603-30 | ecosystem: Environmental > Aquatic > Marine > Intertidal zone >...
AAATGGTATAAGGGTTCTTGGAAAGCAAATTTTTTCTCAGGAATGATGATACCAATTATGTTATTCATTAGCAACTTGGGATATGTAGCTGTCGCTATCCTCGGCGCGTGGTTGGCAATCCAGAACATAATCACTATAGGGGATATTCAAGCATTCATCCAGTATGTCCGCTCATTCACCCAACCCCTCAGTCAAATTGCTAATATTTCTAATGTCCTTCAGCAAACAGCCGCTGCCGCAGAACGGGTATTTAAATTTCTCGAGGAGGAAGAGGAAATCCTCGATGTACCTAACCCCGTGAGGTTAGAGCATGTCAAAGGATTAGTAGAATTCCAAAATGTACATTTTGGATATAATCCAGATAAAATTATCATCCATAACTTCTCTGCGATAGCCCAACCTGGTCAAAAGATTGCGATTGTAGGCCCAACGGGGGCAGGTAAAACCACCCTCGTCAAGTTACTTATGCGTTTCTATGATTTGAACAGCGGGGCAATTCTAGTAGATGGCCATGACACCCGAGATTTCACCCGTGAAGGCCTACGCAGCATGTTTGGAATGGTACTGCAAGATGCATGGCTTTATAATGATTCCATAATGAATAATATCCGCTATAGCCGTCAAGATGCAACCGACGAGGATATATACGTTGCTGCACGCACTGCATATGTTGACCCTTTCGTCAAAACGCTACCTGATGGATATCATATGGTGATCAATGAAGAAACAACAAATGTCTCCCAAGGTCAAATGCAATTACTGACTATCGCCCGCGCAATCCTTGCAAATCCCCCAATTCTCATCCTTGACGAGGCTACCAGTTCCGTTGACACCCACACGGAGATCTTGATCCAGAAAGCCATGGATGCCTTAATGCAAAATAGGACCAGTTTTGTCATTGCCCACCGCTTATCAACTATTCGCAATGCAGATTTGATCCTTGTAATACGGGATGGAGATATTGTGGAGCAAGGCACCCATAATGAGTTGCTAGCCCGTGGTGGTTACTATGCTGAATTATACAATAGCCAGTTTGAAAAGTTAAATAGTATTTAAGGGTATTTTTATACTTATTATTATTTTAGATTCTATGGTTTTCCAATGGTCAACTATGCTATCTATGTTTATCCCACTTTTAGTACGGATAATTCTTTTAATAATCTTTCTTAGTTTCGCGGTTTTATTGATATAAATTTCTCATAAAACATTATTTCATGAGAATAATCCTTCAAATACATTAATCAAGAATGGATTATTGCAGTAAGTGAGGAATCCCATGTATCTGGGGATACTTATGGTTTACATTGCCTTCATCTGTTTTTCTTTATCACTAATCGCCTTGGCTCTCTTTGTAATTATTTTCAGATCTTATAATCGATCAGTGAATTATGAAGAAAATGTCTTGGAACAATTATTTGGGAAAGATTATTTACAATATAAGCAAAAAGTACCTAAATGGATTCCAAAGCTATTTTGATTGCATAAGTAATTATTTTTATCTTTTTTATTTTGATAAAGTCTATATGGAGACTTCATTTTGAGTTGTTTCATTTGACATGGTTTTAAAGAAGCATTTTCGAAATTTAAATTGAATAAAAATATTTATATAATTATGTTGATTATTCTCATATAAGAATATATATTCTCAAATAAGAATATTAAAAAAATTGAAAATGAAGGAAGAAATAAGTCATAAACAATTTGTAATTCTCGGATTAATAGCAGAAGAACCTTGCCATGCATATAGTATTAATCAACGGATAGAGGAGAGAGGAATGAGAAATTGGACAGCAATAGGTAAATCTTCCATATATAGAATAATTCAAGAATTAGAGAAAATTAAATTAGTAAATTTCTTTGAAGAAGAAGTAGATAATCGGAAACGTAAAGTTTACATGATAACAGATTATGGGGCAAGAATTTTAAAGAAGAAGGTCTTTGACGTAATTAAAAGATTTATTGGTAAGAATGATGAGGATTTCTATGTAGCGTTTTCTATGCTTCCACTTCTTTCTAAAGAACAATTGATTGAGGCTTTTTCGTATTCAATAGTATCAATAAAAAAGCATAAAAATGAGTTAGAAGTAATGCTTAAGAGTAATTCTAATTATCCTATCCTGGAGACAGATATCCTATTTTTAGAATGGGTCTTAGAAGAAATCAAAGAAGGAGAAGGTAAGTATGACTCAAAAGTGGTTAATAAATAAATTCGTTCATAGGGTTGGAAGTCATTGTGAATCATCTTCAATGAGAGATCTTTTTGAATTTCATGGTTTTCCAATGTCAGAGCCTATGGCATTTGGATTAGATGCTACGATGGGTTTTGGTTTTTTTGATACAACAAATAGCATTTCATTTATACCAAAATCAGATATAGCTTTTTTCCTTGGAGGTAAACAAGCTACGATTGATTCAAATTCTTTAGCTTGTCGATTATTAGGGATAACTTTAAGAAAGCAATCATATACAAGTGCAGATAAAGCATGGGAAGAATCTAAAAAAATGTTGGATCAAAACAATCCCTTAATTCTAAAAGTTGATCTAGGATACTTACCTTATTTTGAACAAGAAGGAGAGATTCATTTTGGAGGCCATGCTATTACTCTAGCAGGGTATGATGAAGTAAAAGAAATTGCGTATATAGGCGATACAGAATATGAAGGATTTCAAGAAATTTCTATTGAAAAATTAAAGCAAGCTAGGATTTCTGAATATGGACCTAAATTCATGCACCCTAATAATGTACAATTTTCTATGATAAGAAGATCTGATGGAAAGTATCCACCTTTAGCAGCAGGAGTGAAAGTTGCAATTCAAAAAGTTGTAAATAATATGTTGCGACCATCAGTAAATAATAATGGTATTCAGGGATTGAAACAATTTGCTGCTTCAATTTCCTTATGGAAGGAGAAACTGCAAGGAGAAACAAAGGACCCTCAAGGAAAATCGATCTCGCGGGCGAGACTAATGTTTGGATTACTGAATGGTTATATTGAAGAATGGGGTACGGGAGGGTCTTGTTTCAGGAAATTATATCTTGAATTTCTTAATGAATTATTGACTCATCCACAACTTCGAGATGGTCCGAGAGCGTGGAGTGAATCGGACTTTAATATTTTAAAAGAAGTGATCCCTATTATGGATCAAGTGGTTTATGATTGGAACTTAGTAGCTATAACTTTGAAAAAAGCTGCAAATGAATATAAAAATGACTGTTTAGCATATATTAATTTACAGGATTTACGAAATATTGTTTTAAAGATTATAAAGCAAGAAGAATTGCTATTTAAAAATTTATCACGGATAAAAATCTGATCTTTTAAAGTGAAAGATATGAGTGATTGGAAATCTGTATTAAATAGAGATCCTTTAGAATGGTTATTAGAAGAAAATAATCCCTCGGTTAGATATTTTACTTTAGTTAATATTTTAGATAAAGATGAGAAGTCTGTTGAAGTAAAAGAAACTGAACTAAACATAATGAAAAGTGATATTGTAAATAAAATCCTTGATAACCAAAAAGAAGGAACATATTGGGTAAATCGCGAAAATTTTTATGTATCAACGAAGTATAAAGGAACTGTCTGGACTTTTATACTCTTAGCAGAACTTAATGTAGACGGTAATGATTATAGAATTAAACAAGCTTCTGAATTTATTCTAAAAAGCTCTCAAGATCATCGTAGTGGAGGTTTCTCTATCCATGGACATGAAGATAATGGTGGAGTCCATGAACAAGTTATTCCTTGCTTAACTGGAAATATGGTTTGGGCTTTAATTAGATTTGGATATCTACAAGACCCCAGAATCCAACATGGAATTGATTGGATTTTGCAATATCAAAGACTTGATGATGCAATAGAAAGTGCTCCTAAAGGTTGGCCTTATGAAAGGTATATAAATTGTTGGGGAAAACATACATGTCATATGGGTGTTGTAAAAAATTTAAAAGCATTAGTAGAAATTCCTCCAGATAAAAGATCAAATAAAATAAATGACTTTATTGATAAAGCTGCTGAATACATGCTTAATCATCATGTTTACAAACAAAGTCATAATTTAGATATTGTCGCGAAGCAAGAATGGACTCAATTCGGTTTTCCTTTAATGTGGAAAATCGATATTTTAGAAATTTTAGATATATTAACAAAATTAGGTTATAAGGATAATAGAATGAAAGAAGCTATTGATTTAGTTGTGTCTAAGCAAAATGATAATGGTCGTTGGATTCTAGAAAAAACTTTTAATGGACGAATGCTAGCAAATATCGAACAAAAGGGAAAGGAAAGTAAATGGATTACATTATTAGCTTTAAGAGTTTTAAAACGATTTTATAGTTGAAAAATAGGAGTGGAGAATAAATGAGTATAGATATTTTGAAAGAATTAAATCCAGAAAGAATGCGAGAAGTTTTTCTTAAATATACAAGGAAAGCCTTTGAAATGTTACCTAAGATGGAAAATGCATATATTTTAGATATTGGTTGTGGGTCTGGTATCGCAACAATCGAATTAGCTAAGCTTAGTGATGGAGAAATTATCGGAATCGATATTAATCAGGATGCTTTAGATAAATTTAAATTAAAAGTCGAAAATGAAGGACTCTCAAGTCGTATAAAAATATTCAATCGTTCTATATATAATACAGAATTCCCAGTAGAGAGTTTTAATTTTATTTGGGATGAAGGAGTATTACACCTCCTTAATAGCAAGAAGAGTTTAACAGAATGTAATCGAGTATTAAAAATAAATGGGTTTTTGATAGTAGGGGAAGCAATAAAATGGATTAAAAATAACTTGGAAATCTTTTCTAAATGTGGTTTTAATCTCGTAAAAAAGTTTTTATTACCAGAGGAATGTTGGTTGAGAGAATATTATATGCCAATGCAAAAAAAGATCAAGGAATTATGTCTTAAATTTAAAAAATCTACAGAGTTAGAAAAATTGAAACCATATGAAAGTGAAATTAACATGGTTAAAAAAAATCCTAAAGATTATGATTGTGCATTCTATATTTTTCAGAAAGTAAATTAGAAAAAGTGATGAGTTAGAATATGGATGAGATAAAAATTGTTGGTGCAAGAATCCATAATTTAAAAAATCTAAATGTTAATATCCCCAAGGGAAAAATAATTCTTATCACGGGAGTTTCAGGTTCAGGTAAATCGAGTTTAGCATTTGATATTATATTTGATGAAGGGATGAATCGATATCTTCAATCTATCGGCTTTCCGCCTAAGTTTGAAGATGAAAAGCCATTTGATTTAATCGAAGGGTTAAGTCCCACGGTAGCGGTGGAACAACGAACTACGCGTGTATTTAATCCACGCTCAACAGTTGGAACTAAAACAGGAATTTATAGTTTACTGAGAATGCTTTATGCTACTGAAGGTATATTAATATGTCCTATTTGTAAGGAACCCGTTAATGAAAATCTTGAATGTGAATTATGTGGAATGGTTATAGATAGAAAGCAAATCAAATATTTTTCTTTTAATGAACCCTCTGGTATGTGTTTATCTTGTAAAGGTAGAGGGTATACTATGAATATTACTGAGGATTTAATCGTTCAAGATTACAATAGAAATTTAATTCAAATAACAAAAGCGGGTTCAGCTGTCTTTGCTGATCAAATTAGGTTCGTTGAACAATTACCAAGGTTTTATGATTTTGACATCACAACACCATATAAAGACTTACCAGAAAAAGTAAAGCAAGTCTTTCTATATGGAAGCGGTAAAAAATTACCTTTTGAATGGGAATCAAAAACATTTACTGGAATTTTAGAAAGAAAATTTGAAGGAATCATTCCACATGTACAACGTGCTCTTACAGAGTCAAAAAGCACATATAGAACACAAAAAATTCATAAAAATTTTATGTCAAATAAAAAATGCGAACAATGTGATGGTTATCGAATAAATGAACAAGCCAGAGAGATTAAAATTTCATCTAAACATATTGGTGAGTTAGCTATGATGACTATTGATGAATTAATGGAATTTTTGGAAGGTTTAAATGAAATCCATGTAAGAAGTCCACAGGGTAAAGCAATGTTAGGTAGTTTATTAGAAGGCTTAAAACGCATGATGAATGTTGGTCTTTCATATTTGCATTTAAACCGTTCCTTACCTACATTAAGTGGTGGTGAACTTCAACGATTATCTCTTATGACACATTTAGATGCCGGTCTTAATTCTCTAATTTATATATTAGATGAACCTAGTATGAGTTTACATGAACTAGAAAAGGAATCTCTAATTAATGTATTAAATCAATTAAGAGACTTAGGAAACTCAGTCATAATTGTTGAGCATGATAAACGCTTCATTGCTATTGCTGATGAGATTATTGATATCGGCCCTAGAGCAGGTGTTAATGGAGGTGAAATAATATATCAAGGTTCTTTAGAAGGTATAAAAAGAGTTAATGAATCATATACGGGACAATTTCTTTCAGAGAAAATAGTACTACCTCAAAAAAAGTATAATACTCATCATCCTATCGATGATGATATTAAATATTTAACTTTAATGAACGCAAATACTAATAATCTAAAAGATATAAATGTTAAAATACCTTTAGGATTAATGGTGGGAATTGCAGGTGTGTCTGGTTCCGGTAAGAGCTCTCTTATCTTAGATACATTGGTTCTCTTATTAAAACCATATTTCAAGAGGGGTGCGAAGAAAGAGCAAAAAAAAAAGGATGAAAATGGTGTAGAAGAAGAACAAAATGATGAAGAGTTATTAGAATATTCTGGACACGTAGAAGGATGGGAAAATATCGATGACGTTGTAGTAGTTAATCAGAAACCAATATCACGGGTACGTACATCGACTCCTTGTTCATTTATAGGAATTTGGGATAAAATTCGTAACCTATTTGCTAATACAGCACAAGCTAAAAAGCGAAAGTTTTCTTCAGGACATTTTTCTTATAATTCTGACCGTGGTCGGTGCCCTGCCTGCAAAGGTCAAGGAGTACAAGATCTTCAAGTATCATTCCTAACAAGTTTTACAATTCCATGTAAGGAATGCAAAGGATTAAGGTATAAAACAGAAATACTTGAGGTGAAATATAAGGGTAAAAATATTGCCGAAGTGCTTGAATTAACTGTCAATGAAGCCGCAGAATTGTTTAAATCAGAACTAAACATCTCAAAAGTATTAAAGATATTGGATGAGATAGGAATGGGATATATTGAGCTTGGACAACCTGCCCCTACTTTAAGCGGAGGAGAAGCGCAACGAATAAAATTAGCAAAGGAGTTAGGGAAAGTAAGAAAAAGTAATTCATTATATATATTAGATGAACCAACAGTTGGATTGTCATTTTATGATGCCGTAAAGCTTATGGAATTACTTACTCGATTAGTACAAGAAGGGAATAGTATCATAATTATTGAACATGATCTAGAAATTCTCTCATTTTGCGATTATATTATCGAATTGGGTCCTGAAGGAGGTCCTAAAGGTGGAGAAGTCATTGCTATAGGATGTCCCGAAGAAATTAAAAAAAATGGAGAATCTAAAATTGGTCTATATTTGATCTAATCCAAATAAATAAACTTTATAACTCATATGATAATTCAAATCTGTGGAGCAAGTGAAAATAACCTAAAAGATATAGATGTAGATATAAATGATGGTTTAACTGTTGTAACTGGAGTTTCTGGTTCTGGTAAGACTTCACTAATCATTGATACCCTCTACAAGGAGGCTCGTCGTCGTTTCTTGGAGGTATTCTCCGTAAGTAAAGAAGAAATATATTTAAATCCCGCAAAAGTTCGATCAATTACTGGACTTGGTCCTACTATTGCTTTAAAGCAAAATTTATTAAATCGAAATCCAAATTCAATAGTAGGTTCGGCAGCAGGGATATTACCTCTATTAAGAATTCTTTTTGTTAGATACGGTGTGAGGAAATGTCATGTATGTGGAACTGAACTGTCTGTATTAAAAGAAGAGGAGATTATTAAACAATTAGAAAGTATTGCAAAAAAAGAATCTGTTAATATTTCAGCACTTTTAGTAAAAAATGTTAAAGGGAGCCATCACACGCTCCTTAAAATATTATCAAGCAAGTTTGATCAAAACTCAATAAAGATTAATGGCGTATTGTGGACTGGCCAACCTTTAGATTCCAAAAAGAATCATGATATCCAAATTTCTATTGCCCGAATTAATAAAAATACTAAGATTCATGAAATACGTAATATTTTTAAAAATGTTTGTGCTTTAGGAGCTAACTCATTAATTGTTGAAGGAAAAACAATTAATAGTCTTATATCTCAAGTGCCTGTATGTGCAAATTGCGGAACATGGTTTGATGAGCTAGAACCAACACATTTCAAGCGAAATTGTCCTCATTGTAAAGGAAAAGGATGTAAAGAATGTAATCAAACAGGCTATCATCCATTTGCTTTAAGAGTCACTTGGTCAGGATTTCTTTTTCCAGAATTTCTTAGTAAATCAATAGGTGAATTATTCGAATTATTTACTCATGAGAAATTAATGGCTTCAGATCGTTTAATACAAGAGATCTCCAGAAGGATATATGCGCTGAGTTCAGTAGGACTTAATTACTTGACTCTTGATCGTGTTTCTCCTACCCTTTCTAGAGGTGAATCTCAAAGAGTTCGATTAGCCATTACTTTACTAAGTGAATTAGAAGATATAACCCATATCCTTGATGAACCTACCATTGGTCAACATCCTGCTGATGTTGCAAAACTAATGCCTATACTTACAAAATTAGCTGGCCCTGTTATTTATATTGAGCACGATAAAAGAGCTTCAGCTGCTGCGGATTACGATGTTGATATTGGTCCAGGTGCTGGGAATGAAGGTGGTAATATAATATTCACTGGAACACCTACCGAACTTTGGAAGGTAGCAACTCCTACTGGTAAGTTTTTTAGCTCAAGAGAAAAAGTAAAAATCCCAAAGCATCGAACAAAACCTCAATTGTTTTTAATGATAGAGAATGCCAACATGCATAATTTAAAGAATATAAACGTTAAAATCCCATTGAACCGACTTTCGGTTATTACTGGTATATCTGGTTCAGGAAAGAGCACCCTAATAGAAGATGTATTATATTCTACACTAAAGGAAAAAAAACCCGTTGGTTGCGATGAAATTAAAGGCCCAAAAGTGAAACCTATAATGATAGATCAAGGACCTATAGGAAAAAATCCAAGATCAAATCCAGCAACATATACGGAAATTGCTGATATTATTAGAAAGTTATTTTCTAAAGTTACTAAATTTAAAGCTACCTACTATTCATTTAATACACCAGAAGGTCAATGTCCAACTTGCTATGGAATGGGTGCTCTCGAAATTAAAATGAAGTATTTACCTTCTAATTGGATAACATGTCCAGATTGTAATGGTCAAAGATTTTGTGAAGAGATTCTTAATGAAAAGGTAAAATTTGAAGAAAAAGAATATTCAATTGCAGAATTTTATGATTTGCCAATTTCAGAAGTTAAAAAGATTTTTGATAATGAAAAGAGATTATCTAATGTAGAACTTAATACTGTTAAGCGAATGTTAAAAGCTCTCTATGATATCGGTTTAGGATATATGTCTCTCGGTCAACCCTCTCCAACTTTATCTGGGGGTGAAGCTCAACGAGTTAAATTGTCAAAATATCTGGGGAAGAAGGATTTGAAAGACCATTTAATTATTTTAGATGAACCCTCCACAGGGTTACATCCACAAGATTTAGCAGGGCTATTAACGATTTTGGATGGATTGATTCGATCAGGGGCCACAGTAGTAATAGTAGAACATAATATCGATATTATAAGGGCTGCTGATTGGATAATAGATCTAGGCCCAGGTTCTGGACCTAATGGGGGAAATATATTATATCAAGGATCTCTAAATGATTTCATGAATATAAAAGAATCTCTTACAGCTTTAGCTCTTAAAGAAGAGGAAAAAATTCAGCCTTTAAGTGAAAAAGAAAAGAAAAAAAGAGAAAGTTCAGAAGAAATCATAATTCAAAACGCACATATTCATAATCTAAAAAATATAAGTGTCAAGATTCCAAAAAAGAAATTTACTATAGTTACAGGAGTGTCAGGATCAGGTAAATCCAGTTTAATTATGGATACACTTGAAACAGAAGCGAGACGTAGATATTTTGAAACTTTATCAATGTATGAAAGACAAAGTATTAAAGAAAGTACTGAAGCTCTAGTAGAAAATATTAAAGGTTTAGGTATTACAGCATCAATAATACCGGAAAAAATTATACATGGTTGGCTCTTTAATCTTCGAAATACAGTAGGAAGGATTACTGATATAATACTCCATCTAGCGAATATATTTTCATATATGGGAAAACAATCTTGTCCTAAATGTAATCAATGGATGGAAAGAAATGAAAAATGGTATTGCAAAACATGTAATATTTCAATAACTTTGGCTAAACCAAGACATTTTGTATCTACAAATTATTCTGCTGCTTGTCTTAAGTGCCATGGAATAGGGTCATTTCAAGTTCCTAATCCAAGTAAGTTAATAATTCACCCTGAAAAACCCATATGCAATGGCATGATGTATTCGCCAGGATTTTTCCCAAAAGGTTTTTTATGCA
>Ga0307445_10002264_pt1 | contig 10608 bp, 7 predicted proteins | sample SalMarSW160330MG_FD_202147 | JGI IMG/M metagenome (GOLD analysis project Ga0307445, IMG submission 202147) | Salt marsh sediment microbial communities from the Plum Island Ecosystem LTER, Massachusetts, United States - SW1603-30 | ecosystem: Environmental > Aquatic > Marine > Intertidal zone >...
ACTGCAGGATCACAGACGAATAGACACTTTCTACAGTCACGAGGGTCAGTACTTGCTCCTGTATGACATTTTGAATGGTCGACTGTGATTTTTGTTTTCTTCACCATTTTGATCACCTTAGTATTTTCCTGCCTGACCCGGTACGTCCTCTCTTGGAACTAAATTGAGTGCATCGTGCTTGCAAGCATGCCTACACACACCACACCCGAAACACTTGTCTAAGTCTACAATGACTCGTTTAATTGATGGAAGATAACGCAGTGCATTGAACTGACACATGGAAACACAGGATTTGCAGCCTTGGCAATTATCTATGTCAATATCGATAACATATTCACCCTTGTAGACTGTTCTTAGATCGAAATCGTTCCTTAGCCTCAGACCACCGCATTCGGGAGTTTCACATGAGCAGATCGCATTAATGTAAGGCACTGGTTGGAACCATACAGATGCGATGTATCCTTTCTCATTTTGCTCCTGAAGTGCCTGAATTGCTTCTTCACGATCAAGTCTGTACTTGACACCCTCCGGGATGTATCGAGTGTGTTTTTCGATGACTTCTGAAAGCTGACCGAAGTTGATACAGACTGCGTCCTTTACTCCTCGCTGCATCCATCTGCAGACACAGTAGTTCTTGATGATAGGTTCGGCAGCTAGATTTCCAATAATGTGCTGTGCATCTTCAAGGGGAAGCACTTGGCCAAAGTGTCCATCTGCTCGAACAGGATTTCTGTTCTTTTTCTCACTATGGATTTGACCCTCAACCACTTTGCGAATCACTCTGCCAATGATTGGCATCTTCATCTTATATCCCAGACCGATGGAATTGAATCCCATGATCTTTCGGATAAATAGAGTTTCCATGTTCTTCCATTGTTCTTCAAGGTATTCACTGGCATTGTACTCATCAGCCAGCTCATTTCTGTAGAGCCTAGCGTTATTGTACCACTTGCCGCCATCGCCGTGTTTGAAGCACCATTCGCACATTGTTATCGCCTATGGAGTTTCTTAGATATTTTACGAATACAATTGCAATATTTAAGACTCCCTAGTGTGTTTTGTAATTCGCTTAAGCCAAAATTATTAACTCTCAATCTATACAAGTTTATCTGTGGAGGGTTAAAGACGTGCATCGACAACAATCCCATATTACTTCTCTATCTATCAGTTCATTGAGCGTGGTTTGGGTAATCGCAATAGGATGGTTGGTTGGATTGACCCCTATTGTCTGTACAGAATCTTCTGTCGTAGCGATTATACAATCATCAACGCCTTCAGGGATACCAGACACTCATGGACCATCAATGTCAATGGGGCTTATTTCTGGTAGCGAATCCTTGATGCGTGGTATCAATATGGCTTGGTACACAAATACAGAGACCGCTCAGTTCACTCTTGATGATGATTCAGTAGTTGAAGAAGATATCACACCGTACTGGTTCAGTATAGGATTTAATCTCGATATATTACGGGTTGATTTAGATGCACTGCAAAAAATGGGAGTACGCCATTTGAGAATTTCAGCTCTAATTTTCCAATTTCTTGTCTGGGATGATGAATTTGGAAGTATGGGACTGAATGGAACGATTATGACCATATTCGATTCATTCTTGCAAGAGATACAGAGTAGAGGAATGGTTCTTACGATTTCCTTTCTTGGACCTTTCTGGACCTATACAGAGCATCCATCTCTGATGAAGTATTTTCGAATCTTCAATGAACCATCTGGAATGAACCAATGGGCGCTCCATAATCTGGGTTTGTCAATGGTTGATTTTGCTCAATATTATAGAGATCGTACTGAAATTCACACGTGGGAACTCGTTAGTAGTTTCTCAAGATTCACTGAGTGCCTTTCAAACTCCCAGACTGGCTTTGGCATAGTGATTAATGCCACATCAATCTTTGATTTTATCGAATCTGTTGCTGAGGATATCAAGGCTATAGATGATTTGCACTATGTTACAGTGAGTGATGGATGGCCTCCTGATTTTGAGGAAGATTGGTGGACTACAGGACTGGTTCCAGATGAATATGAAGGAAGATTGCGAAATCTTACTGACATTATCGCTCTATGTTACTACTCTGATGATACAATTCCCAACCCAGTTGGTGCAAGGATGAAGTGGGGAGCAATCGTTGAGATTGCATCAACTCAACCATATAATCATTCAAGAGAACTCAATAGTAAGATTCTACTGAATGCATATGCTGAAGCCATAAACAAGAGCTATTCGGCATTCTGTCCCTGGGAGTTCTCCCAAAACGTGATAGTTCATGAAGAAATCAACACTATAACAAATCACAATCGTCATGATTGGACATGGGATGCATTATTGTTATTCTCACTCTATCGGAATGATTCAGTGAAATTCATCAATACTACGAATTGGTACGTGTTATCTTCTGAACCACAGTTTGACTCGTTTGGTAGGATTGGCTTCACATTATTCCATCGACCTGAAAGGGCATATCCAGCGCCTTTTGGTTTTGAAGATGGACGTAGCTATGATCCTGCAGACGGCGGTACTATAGTCACTATTCTTTCTCGGAATCTTCTAATCGGTGATGCTCTCATCATCAACAAACAATCAGACTCTGATGAACCAATGTATAATAAAGAAGAACTAGGGACTTGTGAGTATGCAACATCTTTGGCAACCATATATGACGTAGGGCATGTTGAGGAAACAGGAATTCGAGTAGAGAGTAATCTTACTTGGGAGGTTACTGTTGAAAGATATGATAATCTCCAGATTGTAATGAATATGAATACTACTGGCCCTGTTAATATCGAAATTGAAAGTGGAAACTTCACTCTCATTGAAGGCAATAATTATGCTGTATCATATACCGATAGGATTACAGGAGTCGTGTGGGAAGAAATTGTAGAAGCTGATGATAATAAGACCATACACTTGAGCTTGGATGCCAACTCTGTAACCATTAGGATCACACCATATCTAGATGTTCTTGGCTTATTCTCAGTAGGAATGAGCGCATCAGTGATTATCATCTCGGTTGTGATATACTTCTTCATGGATAGAAGAACTCGAAAAAACAAGTAACCATTCAAACAATACCCATAATCCTTTTCTCGAAGATTATACATAGAGAGAACATCGAGGAGTTCCTAAATGATTAGACTGATTGGTGTCCTTACCCAAGGCGGAGTTCCAATAAAGGTCAAGAGCTCGATGGATGCAGAGGGGGAGCTTATTCTTGGCCCACTTATAGAAGCAGCAAAAGCACTAAGTAACGTCATGGGTAGTGGAGAGGTCAGGAAACTTGGTTTTCAAGATAATACATTGATCGTTACTGAATCACACAAAGGTTACACAATTGTTGCGCTTGTTAGTAAAGCAGAGGATTACATGGATAGTCTTCTCAGAGTTATTTCTGATGCAATTGATGAATCTGATATTGCCCCAGCAGATGGTATTGTAAATGATGGTCACATACGCATCATCGATGAGATTGTTGAAACCTATGTGAGAGACCATATTGAAGCAGGATTTCCAGAAACTCTGGCGATGGTGTGGGAGCCTATTGTTAAGGCAATGAAGAGAGATGACAAACTGTCAAAGACAATAGAGGAAGTAGACACACTACTTACAAGGTCTGAGCAAATTGAGAAATGGAGTGAGTTCAAGTCAGAAGTGAGTGGTTCTCTTGAAGATGCTCTAGAATATGCTCTTCAAGGTGAATTCGATCGTGCATGCGCAATATCTATAGATATAGAGGGAGCACTTGCAGGAGTTTTCTGCATTAAGATGGGAGCATTGACTCATTCTATGACAAAATCTGTATCACCAGCCTTGGCGGAATTAATAGATCGATCCTCACAACTTCCTGATGATTACCCATTCACAGATATAGCAAGAACACTGGTAGGCTACATATCAGGTGGAAAGATTCCAGCTGATTATTCACGTGCTTTCCGGGAAGCAATCAAACGATTTGAATTTGTAGACGATGCAGAACATTTAATGTTAGGCATCCTCTTTCTTGATGCTCGTGTTGTAGATTATCCTAAATTTGCATCAAATCTGATTAATTATTACAGAGGAAAATCAGAAATTGTATGCTCATTCATCGAAGCAATGAATGAGAGAGGTAAACTATTCGATAAAGTCTATTCGATTACGAGCTATGATGGGTTTCGTGATGAACTAGGTGCATACAAATCAAATATCAGAAGTATTTTGGGTAATATCAATTGGGTAATGGATTCAGATTTACTGTGGGAGCTAAAGAAAGAAGGTAAGGGTATAGAGATAGGAATAACGGCTTCACTTAAACTCCAAAACTATATTGCAGTACTCACCGCACTTGCTGAATCACCTGTACTCACGATTGGCGAGCGAAGGGAGATACTCGAAGAAGTGCTGATGCTCTATGCAGATTACTTTAGAGGTCTTATGAGGTCGGACATTCCACTCTTTGCATATACTTTGGATAGTGTTTTTCAGAGTATGAGTGTTGCTCAAGCGGAGTACTATTTCTTAGCTACAGGCGAAATCCGGAATCAACATATGGATCACTCTATCGAATTTGTCTCAGATATTTTCAATGTTATAGATGAAGAGTGGCCAAAGTCACGAGTACGTTTCTCGTTATTTGTTGTCGCAAATTCTCTATGTCCTGTGCTGACTAGATCTAAGACAATGCCAGAGGTTGCTGTAAAAGTTGTTTACCTGGCGATGCGCTTGCTCGATATCAATACTGTTGATGCTTCGCAAGTGACTAAACCTGAAACGTATGCAACTTATTTTGGAAATACAATATCTACTCTGACGTCAATAGCATCCCAGATATTGGAAGGAGAGGAACGAAATACAGTTCTCAAGAGATGTGTAGAGATTATCTTAGATATTCAGGAGTGGTTTGTATCCAAAGGTGTGATTTGTCGAGATGATATAATCACTGCAAGTTTTCATTCAACACTGGTTTTGGATATTTTAGACGATAAAGAGTTAGAAAAGGTAACAAACAAGATTATTGCACTAAATAGAATTGCAGTGCAAGATACCAAGAAATATGACTACGAAGTAGCAATGATGGCTAGCCCTTTCATCGAAGTACTAATCTGCGCATGGAAGAAATTGGGCAGTGAAAAATATCTCAAATTAGCTAGAGAGACCTTTGACATAGCGCACACTGCTTGGATCAAGTATGATTTTCATGAGAAAGCAGAAAACTTCAAGAAGAAGTATGGAGAAGTGTGGCGCTGATTTTCAATACAGAATATTGTGCTCAATATAGAATTTCAATAATGTAAGTGCCTCACCCCAACCAGCTGCACATTCCAACATAGCTGCCCTCCCACTGGAAGTATTATGATAGCCGAACTCGCGGAGATGTATCACAGTTCCTTCTTCAACTTTTTCAAAGATCATCTCAATAGTTGTAGCATATGTTGGATTATCAGCCTTCCATTGGAATACAAATTTCTCAGGTCGCTTCGCTTCTAATACCTTGCCAGGAGAATTTAGGGTATATTTATTCGGGCCCCAATCTTTCCAACGAAATACGATATCACCACCAGGGCGGGGATCCAATTCCGAGTTATATGTAAACCACGCATTCAATCCCTCAGCACTAGCTATTCCGTCATAGACCTTTTCTGGTGCTGCACGAACAAGAGTGGTCTGACGTATTTCTTCATCGATTATTTCTGTCACAGTATCACTCTCTATAATTAACAATAGTTATTAATCTTATAAATTGATTGGCTTGTAAAAACTTGCGTCGGATTGTTTCATGAATACTGTTCTATTCAGTGTTTATGAGGGACTCCCTATAATCACAACACAAGGACAAGACCTCATGCAATGGGTTATTCCTGGCGCCATGATTGGTAGTGTAGTTATGGCGATTGGAGTAATTGTCTTTATAATAAAAAGAAGATAATTCATCCCTGGGAGTGGTCATTAATCTACCACTCCCAAATTGAGATTTCAGTAGTAGATCGAATTAGTCTTCTGATGTTTCATTTTCCGCAGGTTTATCGTACACTATCTTTGAGATTTGTGGTTTTTCTACTTCATCCGCACCCATTCAAATTACAAATCCCTTCACGAAACTACCTGATTTTATTCTAGCAAATTCATTCAATAGAACTACAGGAATACGGAATGCCATAATTAGTATTGGAATACCGATGGTCCAAACCATGCTGAACTTGATGGCTACATACGTGAATCTTTGAAACGATGGGATCAGACTGAATCCAATTTGGCAAACAATGTCACTATAGTATCAAAACGAATCTGGAAAGATGAACTCAGTACCAGAGCTGTATATTTTACTTCGCGTTAAGGGGAAATAGTACACGTGCATCACGTTCAAAGAACTCACGAGTGCCTATGTAGTGCTGTCACAAATTGTATGGACTGACACTGACTCATTACCCAACAAGATCTGGAGATTCATTCTGTTTACTGGGTTGGTCGCGCATTGGAAACCATCCAGCCCAAAACAAAATTCCAAAACAGATGAGAGAGATTATTGCCCAGGATCCGTATGATAGTAACTCATAGTAACTGTAAGAAAGACTGAGGATAGGGAACATGCAAAGATCGATAAGAATCCAAAATACAAAGATTGAAACCGCAACAATTCCGCCCAGGAGTTTCTTACCTCTAGTACTAGCTTGGAGCATGGTTTTCACTCGCTGTATCGCTGAATGTAATAGTTTTGTATATTATCCTATGGTCATTTAATGTTGAACATGAGAAAAGCATCTTGCCTAGTAAATCCATAGATAAATTCAACCTTGATAGAAAAGCCATACCGCAAACATGATAGCAAAATGTGAAGCATAGTTATCGATTATTTCATGGAGGTTGAAGGCGTGCCAATACGTTTCCTTTCAAGAATATCTGAACATGATAAGAAACACCTTGGATTTTTTGTGCCAAAGTATGCAACAGACTTCTATCAGTTAAAACCTGGACTTTACAAAGGTGGTGTGAGCCTGAAGCATGGAGATGTTACCAGTTGTCCTATAAATCTGGTAAAATACAAACATACTCTAAAAGGTAGATTGCCACCCAATGTTGGGAAAAAAGGTGTAATATCAGAAGTGTGGATATATCGTGATACTTGGATTGCTCCTAAAGAAAAGTAGTAGCGTGATTTCATTCAAATTATAGAAAAAGAAAGTTGGAGAGACCTTTCCAGGTCTCTCTTGAACAATTTTGCTTTCTAGAGGCGTTCTTTGACGAGGCTCTCAACAACAGTTGGATCTGCTAGGGTAGTAACATCACCAAGATCGTCAATCTGTCCAGCTGCAATTCTCTTGAGAATTCTTCTCATGATCTTGCCTGAACGAGTCTTTGGTAGCGCATCAGCCCACTGAATCTTCTCAGGTGTTGCGATTGGACCCACATCATTACGAACGTGTGCTCTGAGCTCCTGACGAAGCTCTTCGGTCTTCTCTACACCCATCTTGAGGGTAACGAAGCAGTAAATACTTTCACCCTTAATTTCATGCGGAAATCCAACGACTGCGCATTCCGCTACTGCAGGATGTTTGACTAGTGAGGACTCAATTTCAGCAGTACCGAGTCTGTGACCGGATACCTTGAGAACGTCATCAAGTCGACCCATAACAAAGAAGTAACCGTCATCGTTGAAGCGGGAACCGTCACCAGTGTAGTACATTGGCTCACCGTTCTCGGGATTCTTAAACTGGACCCAGTAGGTGTCAATGAATCGTTTGTGGTCACCGTAGACTGTCCTCATGAGACCAGGCCAAGGTTTCTTCATGCAAAGATAGCCACCCTCGTTAGCACCAACAGTGACACCATCTTCTGCAACAATAAGAGGATTAACTCCGAAGTACGGGAAGGTAGTGCTACCAGGAATTGTAGCATTAGCACCAGGTAGAGGTGTAAGAATAACACCGCCTGTTTCAGTTTGCCAATACGTATCGACGATCGGGCACTTACCTTTACCGACAATATCATGGTACCACATCCAAGCCTCGGGGTTGATAGGTTCACCAACAGTACCGAGTAGGTTCAAACTGGACAAGTCGTATTTCTTGACTGGATCGTCACCAAATCTCATTATTGCTCTGATTGCTGTAGGAGCTGTATAGAATTGGTTGACTTTCCATCGCTGGACTTCTAACCAGAAACGTTCCATGTTCTCAGCTTCTGAACTGGGAGTTCCTTCGAACATCAAGGTTGTTGCACCAGCTGAAAGGGGTCCGTAGACAATGTAAGAGTGTCCAGTGATCCAACCAATATCAGCAGTGCACCAGTAGATATCACCAGGGTGATAATCGAAGATGTACTTGAAAGTGTGTGTGGTATAGGTCATGTATCCTCCAGTTGTGTGAAGAACACCCTTGGGCTTACCAGTTGATCCTGATGTGTAGAGAATGAATAATGGATCCTCAGCGTTCATCCACTCAGGGTCACACTTGTCATCGACTTTTGCGTATTCCTCATGGTACCAGACATCTCTGCCTTCAGTCCATGGAACGTCAATTCCAACTCTCTTGACAACAAGAACCTTCTCAACAACATCTAGGTCTGCAACTGCACTATCTGCACCCTTCTTCTGTGGGATTACCTTACCAGAGCGGTAGTAACCATCAGCTGTGACAAGCACTTTACCTTCGCAATCAATGATTCTGTCCTTGACTGAGTCAGCACTAAAACCACCGAAAACGATGCTATGTACTGCACCAACCCTGACACATGCAAGCATGATGATTGCTAGCTCTGGAATCATAGGTAGGTACATAGTAATTCTATCGCCCTTCTTCACACCGAGGTTCTTCAGGACGTTTGCTGCTTTGTTAACTTCGCTCAGGAGTTCACTGAATGTGTAAGTCTTTGACTCATCAAGGGGTTCACCCTGCCAGATCAAAGCAATCTGATCACCCTTGCCTGCCTCGACGTGTTTGTCAAGACAGTTGTAAGCCATATTAGTCACACCATCTTTGAACCAGGAAAATTTGATGTTCGCCATATCGTCCCATTCAAATCCCTTGGTTGGCTCTTTCTTCCAGTAACAAAGTTCCTTAGTTGCTTTAAGCCAAAATTCGTCAGGATTTTCGATAGACTCCTTCCAGATCTTCATCCTTTCCTCATGGCTTTTTACATAAGCCTTATCGACGAAGCTCTTTGGGGGTTCGAATCGCCTTTCTTCCTGACTATAAACTGTAATCTTCTTATCTTCTGACAAAATCGGTCACCAAATCCGGTCGATGATTTAGCCGTCCGACAAAAGAGTACCTATATGAAGCTTGTCCAATCGATGTATTTTGTAAAGAACGGTTTCCGTCGATGTTTCTGGATGAGATGTTGAATTGAGTAAATTCAGAAAAAAAGGAGAAGGGAGGCCAAAGGAAGAATCCTCGACCTCTCAACTTGATCATTTACGCTTTGCTTTGAGAATTAGGGTTAGAAATACTGCAATGATTGCAAGAATTCCAGTAATCAAGAAGGCCATTGAGTATCCAAACAGCTGACCGAATGTGCCAGCAACAAGGGCTCCGACTATACCTGCAATACCATAGGCAGTGAATACAACACCGTAGTTCTTACCAACGTTTGCAGAACCAAAATAGTCTGCAGTAGCTGATGGAAATAGTGCAAAATTGCCTCCAAAGCAGAAACCTACTACAGAAGCTATTATTGTTACTACTATCCATGATGTTCCTGTTGGAACAAATGCAAATGCAAACATTGCAATTGCTAGAACGATGAACATCAAAATGAAGGTAGAGATTCTACCAATCATATCAGAAACTTTACCCCACACAATTCTCCCAGCAGCATTGAAGATGGACATGATTCCTGCTATTAATGCTCCAAGAAGAAGTGTAGCAACAATAGGATCGATTTCCTCTGCAGCAGATACAACATTTCCAAGTGTCATAAGACCTGCAGTTGCAGCGAAGATAAACATGAGCCAGAGAACCCAAAATGTGCTTGTTCTGACCATTTCACCAGGCATCATGCCGGTGCCAGCACCATCAGCTGTTGTAGGTGGTGGTGTGAATCCTTCAGGAAGCCATCCAGTTGGTGGATTGATAAGTAATTGTGATCCAATAACTACAAAGATGAGATAGATTACACCAAGTACAATCAGAGGCATCCCAATTACACCGCTAAAGAATGCGATGAGGTATTGTTCAACATAGTTGAATATTAGGGCACCACCACCGAAACCAGCAACTGCAACTCCAGTCATCAGACCTTTCTTGTCAGGGAACCATTTCACAAGAGCAGCAATTGGACAAACATATGCAAATCCAATTCCAGCGCCACCAATAATACCGTAGGTAACAATAAGGTACAGAGTGCCTTGTACTATATCAGCTCCAAACCCAAGAATATCCACTAGTCCTGAAAGGATTACTCCAATTCCTAGTAAGATACCACCAATTGTAGCAACTTTTCGGGGACCAGCACGATCTTGCCATCTTCCAGCAAGAATCATGAATAACGCAAAGGATGCAAGACCAGCTGCGAATGGTAAATTCGACCAGAGCTTGTCCCATCCATAAAGACCACCATCAACGATATCCTTGTACAAAGCTTTTTGGAATATACTCCATGCATATATGGAACCAAGGCATAGCTG
>Ga0307445_10002267_pt1 | contig 10605 bp, 9 predicted proteins | sample SalMarSW160330MG_FD_202147 | JGI IMG/M metagenome (GOLD analysis project Ga0307445, IMG submission 202147) | Salt marsh sediment microbial communities from the Plum Island Ecosystem LTER, Massachusetts, United States - SW1603-30 | ecosystem: Environmental > Aquatic > Marine > Intertidal zone >...
CGCCCAGCAGTAAAGATACTTTTATTTCTTCATCAGGATATTTTTGATATAGCTTTTTCATCATTACAGAAATGTTTTTTGCATGCTGATCAGCCAGGATTTCGGTTGGTGCCATTATTGCAGCCTGAAAACCGTTATCAACTGCAATTAACATTGCTATTAATGAAACGATTGTTTTTCCGCTTCCGACATCTCCCTGTAAAAGTCTGTTCATTGGTTTTTCAGAAAGCAGGTCACTCTTTATTTCACTGAGGACTTTTAGCTGTGCTTTTGTGAGTTCAAAAGGTAGAGTTTTCAAAAAGTTGTGAACAAGATTTGTCCTGATGCTCAATTTATTTCCTGTAAGTTTGGTCTGATAATTCTGCTTTCTCAATGCAACGAGTAATTCCAGGTAGAACAATTCTTCAAACTTAAAACGGCTTTGTGCGGAGTTTAGTTTTTCGGATGATTCCGGGAAATGATAATTACGTATTGCTTCCGGTAATCCAATAAGATTATTTTCTTTAATTATTTCTTCGGGAAGAGTTTCTTCAACCAAATCAACATAATTCTCTACGGCAAGATTGATGATTCTTCGCAAACTTAGATCCCCGATGTTACCTGACTTAAGTTCTTTCGGGATTCTATAAAATGGAATAATTTTTCCGGTATGGAGGAAACTTTTCTCTTCTTCCTCAGTTAACCTGTCAAAATCAGGATGGATAAATTGCAGAGCACCAAACTTAGATTTATCAGGTTTTGCAGAAACTGCAAATGTATCCCCCTCATTAAAAACCGAATAGAAGTATTTTGTCCCGCGGAACCACACGCATTCAAAAAATCCTGTTGGATCTCTAAACTGGACTTTAAGTATTTCCTTTTTACCGAATCTTTTCTTTTCTTTTTCAAATACTTTACCTATTACTGTTAATTCGCCATCATATCCATTCATTATGTAACCGTAAGCTTTCGCTGCAGTTAATAATGTTGTACGATCAAGGTGACGTGAAGGAAAATAATAAAGCAGATCGCGGATGTTTTTAATTCCAACTTTTGCGAAAGATTCTGCTCTTTTGGGTCCAACCGACTTTAAGTATTGGACTGATTGATCAAGTAAGTTTTTGGAATCAGATTTCATCAGATGAAAAATAATCTATCGAAATACCAAACTCAAAAGAAGCAATTAAATCTTTTAGTTAAATTATATTTAATTTTAGTAAAGAAAATAAGGAAGGAAATAAAATTTGGAATGGGAAAAGCTTTTAACCGATTTACGTCTTGAAGAAAAAGGTCCCTCAAAACAAAAGCTACATGACGGGCGAAGTGAATTTCAGAAGGATTTTGACAGAATAGTTTTTTCTCCTGCGTTCAGAAGATTGCAGGACAAAACTCAGGTCTTTCCCTTACCGGAAAGTGATTTTGTTCATACAAGGTTAACACACAGTCTAGAGGTTTCCTGTGTTGGGAGATCGCTGGGAAACCTAGTTGGTGAAACGGTTGTTAAAAGAAACTCTTTCTTAAAAAATAAATTCACCAAGTTCCATTTTGGTGAAATTGTTGCCGCTGCCTGTCTTGCTCACGATATTGGAAATCCGCCATTCGGGCATTCGGGTGAAGATGCAATCGCAGAATATTTCCGTAGCGGTAACGGACAAAAGTTCAAATCAAAAATTAAGGACGAAAAAAAATGGACTGATCTTATTCAGTATGAAGGAAATGCCCAGGGATTTAGAATTATTACCAAGCTTCAAAATCCTAAAATTAAAGGTGGATTGCAGCTTACTAAGTCAACGCTTGCTTCTGTAACAAAATATCCGAGAGAATCTTTTATAAACATTAAAAGTAAATCTTTGCTGAGTAAAGCTTACAGAAAGTACGGATTCTTCCAGTCAGAAAAAGATTTATTTAAGGAAGTAGCGAATGCAACAGGTCTTAATTCTCAGAAGGATGGAAAAGTTTATTGGTGGTGCCGTCATCCGTTAGCATTTCTTGTTGAGGCAGCCGATGATATATGTTACAGGGTGATGGATCTTGAAGATGGTTTCAGACTTGGTTTCGTTAACTTCAAGGAAACGGAAGAAATGCTCATACCATTAATTAACAAGCAAGCGTTAAAGGGCTATAAGGAAAAAGATGAAAATGATAGGATTGGATATTTGCGGGCAATTGCGATAAGGGAACTGGTGAATGAGCTGGCAAGCGTATTTCTGGATGAGGAGAAAAATATTTTACGGGGAAAATTTGAGGATGATCTGATCAGTGAGATTAGAAGAGCGAATGCACTCAAGAGGATAAAGGATATATCCATGAAGCAGATATACAAGTCGCGAAGTGTTGTCGAGCGGGAGGTTGCGGGTTATGAAGTCCTAGGTGGATTGCTTGATACTTTTATCAGCGCTTACAACCAGGCATACGAAGAAAAGGTATCTGCAAAGAATAAAGCTGTCTTTGCACTTCTGCCGGGTAGAATTGCGGAAGAAATTCCGGACGATCTTTATCTTCGTCTTTTGAGAATAATTGATTTTGTTTCCGGTATGACAGATTCCTTAGCTGTTTCACTCTTCCGAAAGATAAAAGGAATTTCTCTGCCAGGTGGAAGGATAACTGAATAACTAAGAAACGATCATTGAATTTTTTTTATGAGCTGGATATTTGGATATTTTGGAAACCGAGAAAGACATCAAATCGATTCGCCAGAAACTCCTATTCATTCTTATCAAAGTTACAACCTGATCCTTTACGCAGGGGGAAATAATCAAACAGTATTTCATAAATCGGATACTTTAAATTCAAGCTGCTGGGCTGCTGCCGGTGTTGGACTTAAGCAAGCGGGTGACGGATACAAGAATTTAAATTCAAATGATTGGGATAATTATTTAAGTCCTAAAGAGATTAACTTATCTGAAGTAAATGGACACTATGTTGCATTAAAGTACTTTGACACTGAACTGAAATTCTTTACTGATGAGTTGGGACTAAGAGAAATATTTCTTATAAAGCTTTTAGAAGGTTGGGGATTTACAACCAGAATTGATTGGTTAAAACATTTTATAGATCCTGACTTTGACTTGCAGGAGTTCGGTGCAAGGTGGCTTCTGCAGAATCAAATCTTCCGAAATAGTATATTTAAAAATGTTAAACGACTTGTGTGTGCTTATGCGACTATAAAGAATAATATTCTTGAAGTTGAAGATAATCCATGGCAGCCTGATTTTGAAATTGAAGGTGGAAAAGAAAAATTTGAATCTACTTTGAAACAACTCCTTTCATTTGGAGATAAGAAAGTCTCTTTAAGTTTATCGGGAGGGTTAGATTCCCGGCTACTGTTATCTTATCTTCTAAATAAATACTCCGAACAATGGGAGACGCACACTTTCGGTGATCCAAATCATCCGGATTCAAAAATTGCCTCAGAGCTTTTAAAATCTGTAAACCTCGAAAACATAATTATAAATGAGGCTCTACCTTCTAAAGAAAAGGCAATGGAGCTGTTGAGAAACTTTGCGCTGCAATCTGTCGTGACAAGTCGAATCAGCTCAATTTTAAACTTAAGATTTTACGATCTGATAGCAGCAGAAAATAAAATAATTATTGACGGTGGTTTCGGAGAAATGTGGAGGAGAGAGTTCGCAAACAAATTTTTATTATTAGGCAGGAAGGTTTTATTGGCAAAGGATATCGAAAAATCTTACAAACTTTTCAGCCACTCTAAATCAGATATATTTTCAGAGGATGTACTTAAAGAAATGAAAGTTGGCTCAGTTTTTCAAATTGAAAATATATTTTCAGAGCTACCTGATGCAAATGTAATAAATCTGGAAAACTGGCTTGATATTTTTACAATCCGGGCAAGATTGATAAATACTTCCGCGCATGAGCAGGCAAGAGTCGATAATTATGCAATTTCTTTCATGCCGTTAATTCAAAAAGATATCCTGAATATCTTATTCAGTTTTACCGTTGAAGAAAGAAAGAACGGAAAACTCTTTAAGGATATTATCAGAAGAAATGCAATAGCCTTAACAAAATATCCGTTGGTAAAAGGAAACATTACCTATCCATTTGGTGCATCTTCCTTGTCAGCCAGGGTATGTTCAAAATTAAAAAAGAAAACCGGGCTATTTTATAAGGATCAAAGAATTGATGAACTATTAACTTTGATTAGAGATTTTATTTTAGATTTACTTCATTCGGCCCAAGTCAGGAATTGTGAACTTTATGATCGCAAGAAAATTGAGCGGTTAGTAAATGGGTTTTCTTCTAACAGTGCTGAATTTAATTCTGAAATAGATTGGTTTCTTTCATTCGAATTATTCAGGCAGGGGATATCAAAATAGTTGTTACTGAGTATTTACTCAGTCTTCATATCTCTCGTCATTAAGTCGGTTGTTGCCTTTATCGGGTCTTTATCTTCAAAAAGAATTTTGTAAACTTCATTTGTTATTGGTGTTTCGATATCTATTTTACTAGCAAGCTGGTTTGCGGATCGAGTAGTTTCAACTCCTTCAGCAACCTGTTCCATTGACTTTAAGATTTGCTTAAGTTTTTTTCCTTTTCCAATTTGTTCTCCCACGAATCTATTACGGCTGTGCCGGCTCATACAGGTAACTATCAAATCACCCATTCCCGAAAGTCCGGCAAACGTTTCAGGTCGTGCACCCATTGCCAGACCGAGTCTTGATATTTCAGCTACACCTCTGGTCATTATTGCAGCCTTGGTGTTATCTCCAAAACCCGCACCGTCAATTATACCAGCACCAATTGCAATAATGTTTTTAAAAGCTCCTCCAAGCTCCACACCAAGAATATCTGTTGAAGCATAAATTCTAAAGTAAGAAGTCATAAATGCTGCCTGGATTGTCTTTGAAGTTTCTATATCGGGAGAGGCTGCAACAACAGCGGTCGGCACTCTTTGGCTGACTTCTTCAGCATGGCTTGGACCGGATATAACACCAATCTGGTTCTCACTTATATGCGGGAAAATATCTTTTATCAGCTGTGACATCGTCATCAAGGTGTTTTTTTCAATTCCCTTTGAAACGCTTACCAGGATTGCATCTTCAATTTTATGATAATTTATATTTTTAACCACTCCTCTGAGAAACTGAGATGGAACAGCGAGTACTATTAGATTTTTATCATCGGTTGATTCTTCTATATCATGAGTGATGATTATTTCTTTAGGAATTTTTATTCCTGGAAGGTAATCGGTATTAATACGTTTTTTAATTAATTCTTTGGCGTAACTTTTTTTGTATTCCCAGAGAGTTACGTTGTGACCGTTGTAGTGGAGTAGAATTGCAAGGGTAGTTCCCCAGCCGCCGGCGCCGAGAACCGAAATTTTCATTTAATTACTTTTACGTTTCTTTCTGAAACTAAATTTATTTTCATTGCCGTTAATTATTCTCACCAGATTTTTTCGGTGAGTAAAAATAACAAGCACAGTCACACCAATTATAAATGGAAAGAGTGTGCTGTAACCGGGAATATCAACGTGGAAAAGATTTTCCCTGATAAATAAAGTTGATGGGACACTTATTGCTGCAATAATAGATCCAAGCGATACATATCTTGAGATAAAAACTACTAACGCAAAAATCCCAACGGCAATCAGCATATCAATTGTTATTAACATTAAAAGCATACCGAGTGCAGTAGCAATTCCTTTTCCACCTTTAAATCCGGCAAAGACTGTCCAGATATGTCCAATCACGGCAGCCATTCCAGCAATAATTTGAACTAAAGTAAAATCATCAAATGGAGAAACGTTTTCAAACGGAAGGGGACCATAAAATAATCTGGCAATAAGAACAACCGCAATGGAACCTTTAAGTGCATCAAGAAAAATAACTAACAAACCTGACTTCCAACCCAACACACGCATAACATTCGTCCCGCCGGCGTTCCCGCTGCCATGTTCCCTGATATCAATTCCACCGACCATTTTACTTATAATAATACTGTTCGGAATTGATCCTACCAGGTATGATAGTATTACTATAATTGCTAATAACAACATTTATTTACCATAAAATTGAGTTTAAAACCTAAAGAATTAACAGTTAATAAACAACGAAAATTCGTACCATAAAATAATCAACAAATTGAGCATATTGGATGATACATTAATTAATAGGGTTCAGGAAGAAGCAGTATTTTCTACGTAAATAGTCAAAATGTTTTTTTTTGAGGCTGGTTTTAATATATTTGCGCCTCAAATTAAAGGAGTTGATATGGCTAAACAACAATCTTTTGCAGATAAATTAAAAAAGAAGAAAAAAAGCGATTTAATTTCCGTAAAGCTAATAAAAGCTATGAAAACAGCAAAAGGGAATTATAAATTTAATGAAAGATTCGTACAGATAGAAGATATTAATAAAATTACGGAAATAAAGTAATCATTAATTATCTCGGTTTTTAGTTCAAAACAGAAACGCGATGGATTAAAAGTTTATCTGTCGCGTTTTTTAATTAATTTGCTTTTCTGCTATTCCTTTCTGAAAAGACTCAATGACCAGCTACCTTCCAGTTCAAGTAATTTTTGTTTTACATCCAAACCGCCACCATAACCGACAAGGTTTCCATCAGAACCGATAACGCGATGACATGGAATAACTATCGGCAGAGGATTAGCACCATTTGCTGCAGCCGCAGCTCTGATTACTTTTTTATCTCCAAGATTTATTGCAAGCTGATTATAAGTAATTGTCTTTCCGTAAGGAATTTTTAGAAGTTCGTTCCAGACTCTCTTCTGAAAATCAGTCCCGATTATATCTAATGGCAGTTCAAATTCTCTTCTTTCTCTTTTAAAATATTCTCTCAATTGTTTATAGACTTTATCGATTTGCGAATTTTTAGTATTTACTTCTTCTATACCAGCAAGCTCTTCTGATTTTTTATTAATCAGAATTTTTCTTACTCCTATTCGGGATACTATAATTTCAAATTTAATTCCGCTAATAGTTTCTGATGCAAAGTATAATTCTTCTGCCATAAATATTTTGTTTTATTTGTTTGAAAATAAAAAAGGGAAGAAACCAAAACAGATTTCTTCCCTGTAAATTTTAATGAAAATGATCTTAAGCAGCAACTACAGTAATTGAAGGATTCACATCTCTTCTCAACAGTCCTTCAATTGCCATTAGTGTTCCCGTAATTGAGCTAGGACAGCTTCCACAAGCACCTTGATATCTGATCTTCACTGTAAATCCATCAATCCCTAGAACCTGCAAACCTCCGCCATCTCCGGCAAGTGCTGGTCGTACTTTATGATCAAGCAGATCGTTTATTTTTTTGAGTAATGCATTCTCCTCATCTGCTGTGGGAGCTTTAACTGTTTCTTCAGGAATTAATTTCGGATCAAATGTTTTAAGGAAATCTATAAATGGTCGTTGGATTTGTCTCCAGTCAGCCTGGGGTGATTTCTCTATCGTTACAAATTTATCCATATAAAAAACAGAGACTACACCTTCAAGTTCAAATATTCCTGCAGCAAACGGATCATTTTTTGCAGATTCTTTATCGGGATACTGCCTGGTCTCGTAATTAAGCAGTTTTTCATTCAAAATGAATTTTAATGCGTGAGGATTCGGCGTCAGATCGACATCTTGAACCATTAACATAATTACCTCTTTTTTGGACACAAAATTAAGCTAACTAGGCTTTACCTTCAAGTGAAATTAAAATGTATCTATCTTGTTCCCAAGTTAGACAACTGGCATTTTCTTAAAATAAGTTTAACTTTGCCCCAAAATCTTTAATAAAAATTTATTTATGGCTGAAAAGAAAAAAATACTCATCGTTTTTACCGGCGGAACATTTTCGATGAAAGTTGATAAGAAAATTACCGGCGGTGCTAGTCCACGTTATTCAGGTGAAGAGCTTTTAAAGAAAATTCCCGAAGCAAAAAAGCTGGCTGATATTTCGTGTTATGATTTCGGAAAATACCCCGGACCTCATATGACTCCGGAGATAATGATTGAACTTTCGAAACAATTAAAAAGAAAGCTGGCAGAAAATAAATTTGATGGGATTGTTATAACCCATGGAACAGATACTCTGGAAGAAACAGCATACCTTATTGATCTTACAATTAAAACAGAAACTCCAATTGTATTTACCGGCTCGATGAAAAACAGCTCCGATCCTGATTGGGATGGACCGAAAAATCTTTGTGACTCAATCAGAGTTTGCTTAAATCAAAATTCGAGAGGTCTGGGAGTGCTTGTTTGTCTGCACGGAGAAGTGAATGCAGCAAGCGAAGTAACCAAAATTTATTCGGATGAATTTGAATCCTTTCAAAGTCTTGATTTCGGTTCACTCGGTTTTGTTCAGAATGAAAAGGTAATTTATAACCGAATCCCGAGATACCTTGAAATAATCAATACTGAAAAAGTAAACAGCAATGTTGACTTGCTAACAGTTTATTCAGGGATGGATGAAAAGTTCTTCAAGTATTCTGCAGATAGCGGCACAGATGCATTAGTTGTTGAGGCACTCGGTATCGGAAATGTTCCTCCGCTAGCATTTGAAGGAATTAAATATGTAGTTGAGAAAGGAATTCCTGTTGTTCTTGTTTCCCGCTGTCCGGCAGGTGAAACGGATTACATTTACAGCTATCCGGGTGCAGGAAAACATCTTCACAAGCTGGGAGTTATTTTTACAGATTACCTGAACGGACAGAAAGCGAGAATTAAACTAATGCTTGCCTTAACTAAAGCAACCGACAAGAAAACTCTTACAAAGCTTTTTGAAGGGAAGATAAAAGAGATTTAGAAAATTGTTTATTAATGCTCTGAAATTAAAACTTCCAGATCTACTTTGTGCACGTGCTCTATTCCTCTTCCAAGAAACGACTCAGCAACTTCTTTAAATTTTGCAGGAATATCGCTCACATAATATTCCTGGCTACCAATTGTCCCAGAATCGGAAAGTAAATTAAATTTCTCTAATTCCAGTTTAATAAGCTCAGAAGAAGCCACTCCGGAATCAATCAATGATACTTTAGAACCGATAACTTTCTGAATTACTTCTGTGAGAATCGGGTAGTGGGTACAACCGAGCACCAATGTATCTATCTCTATTTCACGAAGTTCTTTTAAATATTCTTCCGCAATTTCATAGGTCGCCCGGTGCTTTATCCATCCTTCTTCTGCAAGCGGAACAAAAAGTGGACACGGTTTTTCAAATACTTCTACTTTATCGTTCAACCTTTTAATTTCTTTTGAGTATGCAAGGTTGCTAATAGTTGCTTTGGTTCCGATTACTCCAATTTTTTTATTGTGCGTTTTGTTCAATGCCATTCTCGAGCCCGGTTCAATCATTCCGATTATCGGGATATCAAACATTTTTTTAAGATCTGGAATTGCAATTGAAGAAGCAGTGTTGCAAGCAACCACAAGAGCTTTTATATTTTTCTGCAAAAGAAACTTTGTATCCTGAATAGAGTATTCTATTACAGTCGAATTTGATTTTGAACCATAAGGAACTCGTGCAGTATCACCGAAATAAATAATATTTTCATTTGGCAACGTTGAGGCTAGCCTTTTAACTACTGTCAAACCTCCGATACCTGAGTCGAAGACACCAATCGGTTTTTGTTTATCTGTAATGCTCAATTCAATCCTTATAATAATTTGTCAATTGCTGAAGTTAATTCGTTTTTAATAAACTCATAATCGTTGGGAGATATTTTTTTCCCATTCCTGTCGAGCACATAAAACGCATCAACTATTTCATCTCCCTGTGTAGAAATTTTCGCAAAGAAAATATTTAAACCGAGTTCGTTCATTTTACTTGTAGCATGATAAAGAAATCCTAGCCTGTCAGGTGAGTGAACATCAATTATTGTATACTTTTCGTGATTTTCAAATGCAACTTTTACATTTCCTTTTTTCTTAAAGAGCTTGTTCTCAATTCGCCACCATTTTGTTTTAAGTGAAGCAATTTCTTTGCTCAGCTGCATCAGTCCTTTTACAACAAGATTCAGATCCTCTTCAATTTTAACATAGGATTCAACTTCCAGCTTTTTATGAGATGTGAAAGAGGTCACGTTGAATGTATCAATAACAATTCCGTCTTTGCGAGTGAAGATTTTTGCATCGTGGATGTTAATATCATTTATCGTCAGAACACCGCATAGCTTGGAAAGCAGTGAAGGAAAATCTCTAGTAATAACAGTTATACCTGTATAACCATTTGAATCTGAGAAGAGTACCGAGACGGAAGAACCCTTATTAATTTCCTCAATATGCCGCGCGATTTCTTCAGCTGCAAAATGATGTGAGTATGCTATATCATCAATTGAATCAATATGATCCTGGACAAGCTCCTCTGATATGTTTGGCGAATACTTGCTTATTTCTTTTGGAATTGAATAGGTAGTTGAAATTAAAAGTTCTTCACCTGAAATTTTTTCCTCTAGCATTGCTTTTGTTTTTCTGTAAAGTTCAGCAAGCAGCTCACTCTTCCAGCTTGTCCAAACAACAGGATTGACAGCAGAGAGATCAGCATAAGTTAAAAGATAAAGCTGATCGAGCTCTTCAATTGAGTTGAACCGTGAAGTGAAACTATTAAGTGTCTCCGGATCATTTAAATTTCTTCTGAATGCTGTTTGCTCCATATACA
>Ga0307445_10002270_pt1 | contig 10602 bp, 8 predicted proteins | sample SalMarSW160330MG_FD_202147 | JGI IMG/M metagenome (GOLD analysis project Ga0307445, IMG submission 202147) | Salt marsh sediment microbial communities from the Plum Island Ecosystem LTER, Massachusetts, United States - SW1603-30 | ecosystem: Environmental > Aquatic > Marine > Intertidal zone >...
CCCGTCCGTTTAAGGGGCTCACCTTCAGGGAGAGGGCCACCTCCTCCGATCCGAACCGATGATAGGATTTGGCCTCCTCGAAAGCTTCGCCGGTGTAAAGCACCTGATAGCAGACCTTTTTCCACCTGGTCTTCTCCTCCGGAGGAACCAGATCCAGAAGGGGTTGATTCTTCAGCGATTGGCGATCGGAATCGTCCTTCCAGCCCGCCTTCTCGAATATCTCCAGGGAGGTCTTGTTGGCGATGGTTATGTTCAGGGCGTTGTCCACCACCACTATCCCCACCGGGGTTTTGTTGACCACGTTATCGCTGTAGATCTTCATGGCCAGCAGGTTCTCATACAGTTTGGCATTCTCGATGGCGATGGCTGCCTGCCCGGCAAAAAGCTCGAAAAGATAGAGGTCGCTCTGGAGGAAGATATTGCTCTTGGCGCTGTTGTCCAGATAGAGTATCCCGATGATCTTCTCCTTGCTTTTGAGCGGGACGCACATGATGGATTTGAGATCCAGCTCCACCACGCTTTTCTGCTTGGAATACCTCTCATCGTGCTGAGCGTCGGAGGTATAGACCGATTTGCCGGTGGCAGCCACGCTGGAGGCTATGGACATGGATATGCGAAAATCCTCCTTGGAGAGGGATTCCTTGCAGATGTTGTGGGCGGTCTTGAACTGCAGATTACCCTCTTCATCCAGCAGCATCAAAAAACCGCGTTCGGCGCGCAGAAGCTTGATGGCGCGCCGCATCACCATCTGCAGGATATCGTCCAGAACCAGGGTGGAATTGATGGCCTTGCTGATGTCCAGCAGAGCTTCCAAGTCGTCCCTTCTCACCCGGGTGGGCTCGGTGCTTCCGGGTTTGTCCTCATCCAATCTGGGTTGAGCGGTCTTCACCTGCTCGAAGATGGATTCCATCTGAGCCAGAGTGTCGTCTAAATCGATCTCCGGTCTCTTCTGCTTGGAAGGTTGCTGGTTGTTCTCTTCCGGGATTTGGGGACTGATTAAGGCCCCGCTTTTCCCGGTCTTGAGTTCCTTTTGCGAGTGTGAACCTGACATGCCGATTACCTTTCGGGGTCGGTTTTTAGATTGAGATTCCAGTTCCTTTCTATTATCGGTTAGCAGAACCCATTGCTTAAGTCTTAAAAGGTCCGCAGTTTATAATTCCCGGCGGGCGAAGACCGCAATTTCGCGCGTCAGGAGAATGGGCAGAAAATCGGGGTCTACCATAGCCCGTGTCTGATCCCCATGAAGGTGAGGTGATTACCTGACCGACAGATCGCGCCAAGAGTGACTGGAATGTATCTGAAGGCTGGCAGAAGTGGTTATATTCACTCCGCTTCTCAGAAGCCGAATCTGCCGGTAGGGGAGAGGCTTACCGGAGTCGCGAGGTCAGGCTGCAAGAGTTGCCTGCCCCCGGATCGTCTGGAGGAATAGGGAACTGTTGATGGAAGGTCTGCTGGTAAGGATCTGCTTAAGCATTTAGTCGGAAGGGCGAGGATTCGGGTAAGAAGGAAGGTCGGAAACGAGGTGTCTGCGGTCTATCTTAGTGGTTTCCCGTCGCACATTGAGGAAGAACCTGCTGAGAGCGGAGGTCAGATTCGAGATCACCAATGATTCAGAGGAATTCCCTACTCCTTGAGTTTCACTATGGTCACCCCGGCTCCGCCTTCGTTCCACTCTCCCAGCCTGATGCTCTCCACCCGATGATGATGCGACAGGAATTCCCCGATCTTCTTGCGAAGTGCTCCGGTGCCTTTGCCGTGGATCACGGTCACGGTGGTGAGTCCGGCTAAAAAAGCGTTGTCCAGATACTTATCCACGATGTCAAAGGCCTCCTCCGCCATAAGCCCCCTCAGATCGATCTCCGACGATACCTGGGGAAGACTGTAGGATGAGGTGCTGACGTACTCCTCTGCCGGCTCGATCTTCTCCCGGTCCTCGATCCTGGTCAGCTTCTCCTCCTCCACGTCATAGGTGATGCTTCCCACCAGGACTTTGAACTTCTTCGACTCCTCATCCTTGGACAGCACTTCTCCCCGGATGGCCAAAGGCTCGATCCAAACCAGATCACCTTTCTTAATGATGCCCAACTTTTTGGTGACCTGGGATTCGAACTTCTTCAACTCCTCGGTCAAGGATGCCTTCTTTTCCTCGACCACCTTGTGAGCTTCCTTGACCACTTCCTTCTGGGCCTGGGTTTTCCTGATCTGGGCCACCAGTCTCTCCAGTTCGGCCCGGGTGGATTCCACCATCAGCTTCGATTCCTGCAGGGCCTTGGTTTTGAGCTCTCTCTCCCGCTCCTCCAGCTTTTTCATCCGATCCTGATAGAGATTCATCAATTCCTGGGTGATTTTCTTCTGCTCTTCGATGGCCTGGCGGTTTTCCCGGACCTTCTGCAGATTTCTCTCCAAATCCTCCAGCAGCACTCCCAGATCCCTCTCCTCGCTGCCCAAAACCTCCTGAGCTTTTCTGACTATGCTTTCAGGCATGCCCAGCCTTTGTGCTATTTGTATGGCATAACTGGAACCGGGATAGCCGACGTTGAACCGGTAGGTGGGAGCCAAGGTTTCCTTGTCGAACTCCATGCAGGCGTTTCTGATCTGAGGATAATCCTGAACCAGCATCTTAAGCGCGCCTTGATGGGTGGTGATCACCGCCCGGGCCTCCTTCTTGACTAAGTCGTCGATTATGGCCTCACCCAAGGCCACGCCTTCTTTGGGATCGGTGCCGCCGCCCAGTTCGTCCAAAAGGATCAAGCTCTGCGAGTCGGCGTTGACCACTGCTTCCTTGATATGCAGCATATGGGAGGAAAACGTGGACAAAGACATCTCGATGGACTGCTCGTCGCCGATATCCGCATAGACCCGGCTGAAGGCGGCGACTTCCGAGTCGGGCTGGGCCGGTATATGCAGTCCGGCTTGGGCCATCAGGGTCAAAAGACCAACGGTTTTGAGCGCGACGGTCTTGCCGCCGGCATTGGGCCCGGTTATGATCAGGGTAGTGAAATCCTGTCCCAGGTTCAGGGAGAGCGGGACCGGCTTGCCCCGATCCTGCGATATCTGCAGCAAGGGATGTCGCGCGCCGATCAGCCGAATCCGACCCTCCTGGTTTAAGGTGGCCGCGCTGCCGTCGTAGTCGAATGAAGCCTGAGCTTTGGCATGTATGAAGTCCAGCTCCTGCAACACCCTGGTGGTAACGTCCAGGTCGTCAACTTGATCCCGAATCAAGCCGGAGATGGCCAAGAGGATTCTCTCTATCTCCGCTTTCTCCTCCAGGGCCAGCTCTCTTAGCTGGTTGTTCCACCTCACCACCACCAGAGGTTCCACAAACAGAGTGGCACCGCTTCGGGAGCGATCGTGAACGATGCCCCGGCTTTGGAAGAACTCGGATTCATCCATGGGAACGACGTATCGCCCGTCGCGGATGGTGATGATGTCGTCCTGCCTGGGACCTTTGACCTTGCGCGCGCCGATCATCTTCTCCAGCTTGTCCAATATCCTGTTCCGCAGGGTCTTCTGCTGGTGGCGAACGTCGGAGAGCCTCCCGGACGCAGAATCCTTGATGTCTCCGGTAGGCTCGACCGCCGAGTTGATGGCGGCCAGTATCTCATCGAAGCTTCTCAATTCCGAGATGAGAGAGCTGATCAAGGGGTATTTGTCTTTTTTGTTCCTAAAGAACTTAATCAGCGATGCGGAAATGGTTACCATCCCAGCCAGATCCAGAAGCTCCTGAGGCTCCAGGTATACGCCCTGGGTTCGCACCCTCTTGAGCGAGGGCCGGACGTCCTGCATGGACGATAGAGGAAAGCGCTCCTGGAAAAGCAGAATCTCCTTTAGCTCGGAGGTCTGTTTGATCTCCCGCTCCGCTATGTGCACGTCTTTGGTGGGGAATAGGGAGCCAGCCAGCTCCTTTCCCATCTCGGAAAGACAGCGTTTGGAGATGATCTCTCTGATTTTGTCGAATTCGAGAACCTTCAGCGTATGCTTGTCCATTCGTCTCCGATCGGCAGTCGCATGAAGAAAAGAAATCCCAACAGGATAGTCCCGAGAATCAGCCGATGCTGCTATCCCTGTTGGGAAGCAAACTTGTGCTTTGGGCCATCTTTCGCCAGGTTACGATCCGAAATAATCCTCCATGGACTTGATAATTCTGGAAACCGAGGGCGTGCCCCCGGTGGACCCACCCCAATCCTTCGCCGATTTCCCCGGCTTGACGGTCAATGCCCTTTTCACCTGTTCCACCAGGCTGGGGTGCTGGGGATGTAAGGGCGTACTTTCGTCGTAGATCATGGGAACCACTCCTCTCATTCCGGGGGCGAAGAAGGAGCTGTCGAGCTTGGCCACAAAGGTGTCGGGCAGCGGCAGGAATATGAGCAAAAAAAGCAGCACTCCCAGGACAATCCAGCCCTGGAATATCCCCATGATGGCTCCCCCCACCTTGTCCAAATTGCCCAGGGGTTTGAGGTCGGCGAATTTGTAAAAGAAATAGCCGAAAAGCTTGATGCTCACGTACACCAGCACGAAGACCACGATGAATCCCACGAACACCACCATCACCGGAGAGACCCGCATGTGCGAGAGGAACTTGGCTGTGACCTGATCCATGTAGTTGATGGAGAAGGTGACTCCGGCGATCAGCCCCAGAGTTCCCATGATTCCGCTAAAAAGACCTCTCCGGGAGCCGATGATGATGGCCGCCAGAAGCAGAACCACCAACGCGATATCAATCCAGTTCATATCTTCCCTCGCTTTTTTTCTCGTCGGCCGCACCAGGCGGTTGCGCAGGCAGAGCCGACCAGCGTGCGCTGCCCGGCTTCGTCTTCCTCCACGAGCGGGCTGCATCACCGGCCAAAAAAAGACGACACGCCGATTTCAATTCTCTTTCGGTCAGCGCGTCGTCTGTGAGATAGTGATCCTTCCAATGCTCATTTTGCACCCGAAACGTAGTGCAAAGAACGTCAGCTTGAAGGCTACATTATCCGGTTCTCTTCTTGAGACTTTGTGCTGTTTTGCGAATCTGCGATTCTTTGAAGCTCAGCGGAGACCATCTGGTTCACCATCCTGCCGTCCGCCCTTCCTTTCACCTTGGGCATGATCTCCTTCATGATTAAGCCCAGGCTGGAAGGCCCGGTGGGCTTGAGCTGTTCTATGGCCTGCTCTATTATCCCCCGGAGGTCCTCCTGGTTCAACTGCTCCGGCAGATAGCGAGACACCACCTCTGCTTCCGCTTTCTCCCGGGAAACCAGATCTTCTCTTCCTCCTTTTTGGAACTGCTCAATGGATTCCTTTCTCTTCTTGATCGACGAAGAGAGTACTGATATCACCTCTTCATCAGAGAGCTTGGATCCTTTTTCTATCTCCTTGTATCCGATCTCCGACTTGAGCATTCGAAGAACATTGAGCCTCAGCGTATCTCTTTTTTTCAGAGCGTCCTTCAGGTCCTGATCGATCCTCCTTTTCAGAGATGAATCCACCTGGGGCTTTGCCTGTTGGTCCATGGATGTTATTCGCCTCTTCGCCTACTTTTTCTTCTTGCCGCAGCCGATTTGCGCTTGCGACGTTCGGAGGGTTTTTCAAAGTGCTGGTGCTTTTTGACGTCGGCCAGGATGCCGGCTTTCTCACAGGACTTATTGAACCTGCGGAGAGCCTTCTCGAAGGTCTCGTCGTTCCGAACTATCACGTTGGTCATCTCATCTCGAACCCCCTTTCCATACCATAAATTCACCAACTCCTTTCCAAATTAAGTATAAAACAAGGCTTGAGGCTTGTCAAGTGAGATTTGCATCCCACCTCAATTTTTAACTCTCCTACCACGACTCCCCGTCCCAAGTCACAAGCCACTACTAATCAAGGAGTTATGTGGGTACGGTGCGGAGTTAGGACTCACGGCTGGCCGTAAAGTCTGATCTGCAACGGTCTGCCGCCACAACTCCCTGAAACAGTGAATATTACGTCTGGGGATCAAAACTGTTTGCGACCGTCCCTTTCCTCTTTTGTACCAAGATGTTACGTTTCCCGAACACGATTGACGGGAATATTGGCCAGGACAAGATCGGGCCTCAGAGGAGTCTCCTCCGAAAGGAGGAGAACCAATGTAAGGCAGCCTCTGGATACATTGGGGACTTGACGATAGATTTTAGGATCAAACACTTATGCGAAGACCATCACTGGCGAAACTGAGCCTGGTTAAACCCATCTGGGCTGCCCGTTGCAGAATTTCTTCCTGCTGGTCTTCCAGTTCTGGTGGGATGTGAGTGAGGATAGTCGATTTCACACCTTTCTCTGTAATGAGAGAAAAAAGCTCTGACAGATCGGGATGCATGCATTCGGTAATCAGGATGTCGGCTCCCACCACAATCTCGGCTAAATCTCCTACCGTCTGAACGTCGCCCGAATATACAATCTTTTTGTCGCGCAGCTTTAAGATGAAGCTAAAGCTCTGCATCCGGTTTTCCAACCCCAAATCCTCAATGGCTGTCTGGTTGGCAGTGAGATGACGGTTGGGATGAGCCTCAAGGCTCAGATCCTGAGCCTCGAATTTGAAGCCCGATGTAATGGGAAAAAAGGAAAGTCTGAAGTTGAGTTTTTCAGGAAACAGGTAACATGTGTGGAGGAAGTGCTTCACGCCGGGGAGGGCTTCTTCCGGCAAATAAACGTCCAAAGGGCTTGTCCGATGCAGCAGGTACATCAACTGAATCAGGAGAAAAAGTCCTCCCACATGGTCCACGTGCGAATGTGAGACGAAGATCGAATCCACCAACAACGGATCGATCTTGTATTTGAGCAGGGAAAAGCTGACTCCCTCACCGCAATCCACCAATAAATTGATCTTATCGGTTTGCAGGAGAAGCGAGGAGCAGTAGCGGCTTGGGGAAGGCATGCCGGAAGATGATCCCAGAAACGTCAAGCTTGCCCAGGTCATGTTAGATTTTCCTTCTGCCGTGAGGTATTTGTTAGTGAAAAAGAGGAAAAGCCGCGGGCATCGACAGTCTGAGCGCGTTGGAGTTCGCTACTTCCGGTAGGCCAATCGGCCGGCTTTCCTGAAGTAGTCCACGGTTTGCGCCAACCCCTGATCCAGAGTCACCCGTGGTTTCCATTTCAAGATTCTCCGGGCCTTGGAACTGTCCAGTACGCTTCTTTGCTGTTCGCCGGGCTTGGCCGGAGAGTGGATTTCCTTCTGCCCAGATTGGGTCTGGCTTCTAAGGATACGGAACACGGAGTTGACGTCGGTTTCTATTCCCGTTCCGATGTTGAAGATATCGCTTTTCGGGTGTCGAAGAGCTAAAGCATTGGATTGGACCACGTCATCCACGAAGACGAAATCCCTGGTCTGTTTGCCGTTTCCGTTGATTACGGCGCGCTGCCCCGACAGAAGCTTCTGCGCGAAGATAGCCACCACCCCCGCTTCTCCAAAGGGATTCTGTCTCGGACCATAGACATTGGCATAGCGAAGCGATACGTATTCGATCCCGTGGGTCTCCCGGTAGAAGAGGAGGTACTTTTCTATGGTCAGTTTGGCTACCCCATAGGGGGAAAGAGGATTTGCCGGATGCTTCTCATCCGCCGGGAAATAGTCCTGCTCTCCGTAGATGGCCCCGCCAGTAGACGCGAAGACCACCTTCTTCACTTTATGCTTGACACAGGCGTTGAGAAGGTTCAAGCTGCCGTTTATGTTCACCTCGGCATCGAAGATGGGATCAGTGGTGGATTTCCTCACGTCTATCTGGGCGGCGTGGTGGCAAAGGATGTCCGGTTTGGCTCTTTCGAGTATCTTGTCGATAACCGCGCTTCTTATGTCTGCCTTAAAAAATTTTGCCTTGGGATTGATGTTCTCTTCGAACCCGGTGCTGAGATTGTCCACGACCGTTACCTTATGGCCTTCCAGAACAAGCCTATCTACGACATTCGATCCGATAAAGCCTGCTCCGCCGGTTACAAGTATTCTCAAAAGAGCTCCTTCCTGATCCGAAAGCTTTGCGAAATCGGCTTACCAGTATAATGGGATGGACAATGAAAGTCAATTAAAAGAAAATCCAGAACCGCGCAAAACCGGACTCTGGACTTTCAATTCCTTCAGTAGTTCTGTATTGTGCGCACTTATCTCAGAAGTACCATCTTTTTGGTCTCCTGGTAATTTCCCACAGTCAATCTGTAGAGGTATATACCACTGGCCACATCTTCACCAGCGGAATTCTTGCCGTCCCAAGTGACTGTGTGGGTTCCTGGAGTACAATACCTCTCGAAGCTTCGCAGGCGTTCTCCCAGTACGTTGTAGATAGTCAAGCGAATGTCGGTGCGATGAGTGACTGAGAAAGAAATGATGGTCTCCGGATTGAACGGGTTGGGGTGATTCTGACCAAGCGAGTATTCTATCGGGTAAGCCTGCTCAGCAGTCGGTTCCTCAACGCCGGTATAGGTGAACGGAGCTTCATAGACATATAGAGATCCTGCGGATGCAATGCATATCTCGGCGGCACCGTCCTGATCCACATTCCCCAAGACCAGATTACGTATCGCCGGAAGTTGACCACAGAATGCCAGGTCGCTACCGTCGATTCCGCTCTTGAATCTGATCACCCCGTCACTGTAACTTGCACAAACCGCTTTCTGTGACTTGCCGGGGAGCTCATATATTGCCAACCCGGATATGTAGTGAGGCCAGACGGAATCCACCACAGACCACAATGTGTCGCCAGTCAGCGCATCAAAACAAGTGAGATTGGCCGGTCTTGTTTCACCTTCACCACTCACAGCTCTCCAGCCCACCATAATCTGGCCGGCGCCGCCTTCGAGCAGGTGCCCAACCGCAAGGGCGTCCAAAGAGGCCTCATGGTGGGTTTCGAAGTCGTCATAGTACACCTGACCCAGATGGACATTGATCAATAAGGGACTTTCCTGGTATGCTACCCTAAGGGTCAAAGTGTCCAGTTCTCCGTTGTAGCCCCCGTGATAGTCTGTATTACGGAGATACGCCTCGCCAGAGATCAACTCAGGATCACCATCCCCATCTACGTCGATTGCATCAAGTGCTTGCACCATTCCGGAGCGCACGCTGTCTGACAACGAGAGCTTGCCACCGCCGTATGCAAGAAGGTGTCCCTCGGTGAAGAAAGGCCAGAATACCAGAGCATAGGTGTCGTCGTCATACTCCCATCGGGTTCCAGCCATCACCGTGCCAGTGTCTGAGGCTCCCAAGTTGAAAATGCCCACTGCAGTGACAGCTTGGTCAAGCCCGTCCACAGCGGTCGTTGAACTGAAGTCCGGCCCGTTGAGAATGCGAAGGTATCCTTCGCTATAGGATTTACCCCCAGACGTCCATCCGCCCGCAGCTATGTCCAAATGACCGTCTCCATCCCTGTCTCCAGCTCCAACTGATAGGATGGAACCAGGCAACCCGGAGCTTCGCCAAATCATGGTCTGGCTTGATGGAGAGACGATGCCAATCCGGGCAGAATCGGAGTCGAAACCGATCAGGATTTCGCTGGCACCATTCAGGTCGAAATCTACCAGCTTGATGTCGGTGGCGGAGACGGGATAGGCCCATTGGAGCTGTAATTCCAGGGTATCTATACCAGCGGATATGCTTACACCAGGCAGAATAGCGGATAAAAGAATCCCGGAACAGATCAGTCCGAGAGCTGCGATTGTCGAATCCGACTTTACTCGCACTAGATAAAACCTCCCGATAACGAGATGTCCCCAGAGATAAGAAAGTCTGCTCTAATTTCAAAGTAACACGCTGATTTTGGAAGTCAAGAAATTTCTGAATGAGATAACAGAATCCATGCAATAAAAAGACCCCAGGTTTGGGGTCCGAGGAGCCCCGCAGGGCTGCGGGGCTCCTGGAAGGGGCTGTTTTACTTGAAAGAAGGAAAGAAATGCAATGTTCGTTATAGCAAGGTACGTGCCAGATGTGCAAAAATTTGCCACTCGGCCGTTCTGGGATAACTAAGATATTAAATAACAATGTGTTATGAAATCAAAGGAAGGTCACAGGTAGCAATCATCCGTACTCCATTCATGGCATAAATTCGAAGATTCTTGCGAATCTCCGAAAATTTCTTTGGGATTCGGACAGGTATTGACACCCCTAACTGACTCATAACGAAATCGTTACACCGCGAGAATGGTGAAACATTAATGGAGGCTTTAGATCGCCGTTTCCAGGCCAGCAAATCAAGTTTTTACGGCTGTTCCACTTACAGTCACCATCAGCATGCCTTCCCGAACCGTCTCGTAATCAAGATCAACGCCCACCACTGCATTGGCGCCAAGACTGAGCGCTTTCTCCTCCATCTCGCGAAGAGCAATCTCCCTGGCTCTGGCCAACTCGCTTTCGTACGCGGCCGACCTGCCTCCCACAATGTCAGTGATTGACGCAAAAAGATCCTTGACGATGTTGGCACCCATTATCGCCTCGCCTGTTACAACACCAAGGTACTCTTTTATCTCCTTGCCTTGAATCGTTGGGGTCGTGGTGATTATCATTGGAAACCTCCTCTTCGGTTCTGGTCCAAGATGAAGTATGAACTGGATTCCTTCTACGGCCTGGAGGTTGACTATGTTTCAAGCCGGGTCGGCGATCTTGCTCCGACACTATCAAAGGCG
>Ga0307445_10002272_pt1 | contig 10600 bp, 4 predicted proteins | sample SalMarSW160330MG_FD_202147 | JGI IMG/M metagenome (GOLD analysis project Ga0307445, IMG submission 202147) | Salt marsh sediment microbial communities from the Plum Island Ecosystem LTER, Massachusetts, United States - SW1603-30 | ecosystem: Environmental > Aquatic > Marine > Intertidal zone >...
GGAGTTGGTCGATCAACCGGAATATTCTTTGGAGGATGCCGTCAGTCTGTTGAAAAAACTGAGTTTTGTGAAATTCGATGAATCCGTGGATATTTCTATGCGTTTGGGCGTGAATCCCAAGCATTCCGATCAAATGGTGAGAGGCACGATCATACTTCCTCATGGGACTGGGAAGTCGAAGACAATATGTGTTATCGCTTCCGGCGAAAAAGTCAAGGAAGCTGAAGATGCAGGAGCGGATCATGTGGGTTCGGAAGAGCTCGTGGAAAAGATAGCCAAGGGCTGGGCTGAATTTGATTCCGTTATTGCGACCCCTGATATGATGAAGAGCGTTGGTAAGCTCGGACGAATTCTCGGACCGAAAGGGCTTATGCCGAATCCCAAAACAGGGACAGTCACTTTTGAAGTTGCCAGAGCCGTGAATGAAATAAAATCTGGACGTGTGGAGTTTCGAGTCGATAAAACGGCCATCATCCATTCTCCCGTTGGCAAAGTATCTTTTTCGGAAGAAAAACTTGTCGACAACATCAAGGCTTTTCTCCATGCCGTTATGCAAGCCAAGCCCTCATCAGCCAAAGGCAAGTATGTCAAAAACATCTTTGTATCCTCAACCATGGGTCCTTCTGTTCGAATATCAGAGGCCGTTCTCGAAAGATAGGAGATTGTAGGATGAATGTAAACAGAGAGAGAAAAGAAAACCTGGTCAAAGAGATAAACGAGAATTTTTCCACGCATGATTCCTTTTATCTTCTTGATTTCATCAATATGCCGGTTGCAAAAACGATGGAATTGAGGAAACAGTTGCATGACAATTCCTTTCCGATAAAAGTGGTGAAAAATCGTTTAGCTTTAAGAGCGCTGACAGAAGATTTGCCCGGAGATCTGAAACAATATTTTACCGGTCCTACTGCGATAGCATTTGCATCTGAAAATCCTCTTCAGTTGGCTCGGATGCTCAGAGATTTTTCTAAAGAGCATAAAGTTCTGAAATTTAAAGCAGGATTGCTGGAAGGGCAATTCCTGCCGAAAGATAAATTCGAGGATATAGCCAATCTAACATCACGAGATGATCTAATAGCCAAATTAGGCTTTCTGATGGCTAATCCTTTGATAAAACTTTTACGGACTTGGCAAGCACCTATAGAAAGTTTAGGTCGGTTGTTGAGTCAACTCAAATTAAAAAAATAGGATTGGAGGTAAAAATGCCCAAAGCACAAACAAAAGAAGCCAGTGAGACCACGACTGAGAAAAAGGGAAAAACAAAACTCACAAAGGAACAGTTTTTCGAACATTTGGATAACCTCACCATTCTAGAACTCGCCGATTACATCCAGGAATTCGAGGAAAGATATGGTGTGAGCGCTGCTGCTGCGGCCATGCCTATGGCCGTTCCAGGTGCAGGAGCCGGGCAGGGAGAAGCTCAAGCAGAGGCAGAAAAATCCGAGTTCAATGTTGTTTTGACCGCCGTGGGTGACAAAAAGATCAATGTCATCAAGACCGTCAGAGAAGTGACGAGTCTCGGATTGAAAGAGGCCAAAGATTTGGTGGATAGTGCACCCAAAGCAATCAAGGAAAATGTTCTGAAAGAGGAAGCTGAAGAAATCAAGAAAAAATTCGAAGAAGTGGGGGCCACAGTCGAACTTCAATAATTTTTCTCGGGAGCTAATATGAAAGAAGAAACCGATCATATTTATCGCGAAAGGCTCGATTTTTCTAAGATCAAGAGTACCTTTCCGATGCCTGACCTTTTGGCTATTCAGACGCAGTCTTATGCAGATTTCCTGCAGATGGATTTATTGCCAGAAGAAAGAAGTGATGTTGGGTTGCAAGCGGCGTTCAAGGATATTTTCCCTGTGTCCGATTTTAAAGAAACCACTCAGCTCGATTTTATCAACTATTCTATCGGCAATTGGGAGTGCAAATGCGGACGATTGAAGGGTGTCGAGAACGCCAGACGAAAGTGCGAGGCGTGTGAAACTCTATTGCCTCCTGATGTCAAACTGACCGAGAATGATATCTGTCCCTACTGCGGATCCATAAAAAAGATCCAGGTGTCGTTGTGCGACCACTGTGGAGACAATGTTAATCTCAAGCTAAAGTACACACCGAAAGAGTGTCTCCAGAAAGGATACACTTTTTCCGTTCCTCTCAGGATCAAGGTGAGACTGATCTCATGGGAAAAAGACGTAACCACGAAAGCAAAAAGACTGAAACACATCAAGGAACAAGAAGTGTATTTTGGCGATTTCCCGCTTATGACCGACAAAGGGACCTTCATTTTCAACGGAATCGAAAGAGTGGTCGTGAGTCAGCTCCAGAGATCTCCCGGAGTTTTTTTCCGACCGGGAGACGCGAAAGGCTTTTTTATCGGGAAGATCATTCCTTACAGAGGAGCTTGGGTGGAGTTCGAGTACGACACCAAAAACATCATGTATGCCCGGCTCGATCGTAAGAAAAAGTTTTTGGCTACGGTGTTCTTGCGAGCGCTGGGTTTTGGGTCCGATGCAGAAATTCTCCGCCTTTTTTTCAAGGTTTTCAGGATCGTGCCTGAAAGCGGGAATCTCTACTGGGAGATTTCGGAAAATTTGATCGGGAAGACCTTAGGAAGCGATATCGTCAACCCCGCTTCAAAAAAGGTCGTATTTCGCTCCGGGAAAAAAATAAAAGAAGAAGATCTGGCAACCCTGGAGAAACTCAAGATAGATAAAATTTTGCTGTCCAAAAAGGAATTCCAGGGGTCCGCTTCCGTTTTGGCTGTTCCTGGCGTTCTCGAGAAACATGAACGTTTGGAAGAAAAGATATTCGAAAAGTTAAGTGCGACAAAAGATCCTGTCGAGATTTTTTTCCCTGACGAAAATGAGGCTGCCGACCTTCTCCTTTACACCCTCAAAAAGGATAATAGCACGGATACCAACCAGGCACTCGGTGAAATTTACAAAAAACTGAGGCCGGGCGAACCACACACGCTCGAGAGTGCTCACGGCCTATTCCACAATCTATTTTTCAATCCGCAGAAGTATAATTTTTCGAGGATCGGCCGCCTGAAAATGAACATCAAGCTTGAAATGGACACATCCTTGGAAGAAAAAACGCTGACGCCAATGGATTTTGTCCAAGTCATCAAGTATCTTATTCGCCTGAGAGGGGGAGAAGGGGAGGTGGATGATATCGACCACCTCGGAAACAGGCGCGTTCGATCGGTTGGAGAATTGGTCGAGAATGCGTTCCGTATCGGATTAACGCGGATGGAGCGCACGATCAAGGAAAAGATGACGGTCGCACAAGATCTAGCTTCGGCTATGCCCCAAGATCTGATCAATTCCAAACCGGTCATAGCGGCTTTAAAGGAATTTTTTGGCAGCTCGCAACTCTCCCAATTCATGGACCAGATAAACAGCTTGGCGGAAGTCACGCACAAGAGAAGACTGAGCGCTTTAGGTCCTGGGGGATTGAGCCGGGAGAGGGCTGGTTTCGAAGTGAGGGACATCCAAGGATCTCATTACGGAAGAATCTGCCCGATCGAAACCCCAGAAGGGCCCAACATTGGGCTTATCTCCTCTCTGAGCAGCTATGCCCGCGTGAATGAATTCGGATTTATCGAAACTCCCTACCGTAAGGTTGAAAGCGGCAAGGTTATTGATTACGTTAAAATTCTCCATCCAGGAAGCAGTTCGCTCAAAGTGGGACAGGTGATCACTAAACAGGAATTAGGTAAAGTATCTGCCCAGTTGAAAAAAAGCAACAAGAAGGAACTTCCCTTATCAGAGCCTTATTGTTTCTACCTCACAGCCTGGGAAGAGGAACGTTATAACATTGCGCAGGCCAACGCTCCTGTCGATGATAATGGTAATTTTATCAACGATTTGGTGAGCGCCAGACAGGCCAGTAATTTTAAAACGCTTCCAAAGGATCAGATCAACTACCTGGATGTTTCTCCCAAACAGCTCGTGTCTCTTTCCACTTCGCTTATTCCCTTTTTGGAACATGATGACGCTAATAGGGCGCTCATGGGTTCGAACATGCAGAGACAGGCCGTACCTCTCCTCAAACCGGAGGCCCCATTGGTCGGCACCGGTCTTGAACTTCTCGTGGCTAAAGGCTCAGGGGATGTCATCCAGTGCAAACGAGCGGGATTTGTAGAATTCGTCGACGCCGACAGAATTTTGATCAGAGTGGATGAAAGAAATGGAACCAACAAACATGAGGTCGGAACGGATCTTTACATCCTGACAAAATTTTTGAGAACCAATCAAAACACATGCATGACTCACCGCCCGATCGTGAGAAAGGGAGACCGAGTTGAAGAGGGGCAGGTTTTGGCAGACAGTTCTTGCACCGATCTCGGTGAGTTATCCCTCGGTCGAAACGTGTTGTGTGCTTTCATGCCGTGGAGAGGATATAACTTCGAGGATGCCATCATCGTCAGTGAAAAACTGATCAAGGAAGATATATTCACCTCCATTCATATCGTCGAAGAGTCTCTCGAGGCGAGGGATACAAAATTAGGTCCTGAAGAAATTACCAGGGACATACCCAATGTTCCAGAAAATCTTCTCCGGAATCTGGATGAAAACGGGATCGTCAGGATTGGCGCCCACGTTAAATCCGGAGATATCCTGGTTGGAAAAGTGGCCCCGAAGGGGGAAACCCAACTTTCACCAGAGGAGAAATTACTTAAAGCTATATTCGGGGAAAAAGCGCTGGACGTGAAAGATGCTTCTTTGTATTGTTCCCCAGGCGTTGAAGGCACGGTTATCGATGTGCGGATCTTTTCTCGTCGGGGCACCGAAAAGGGGCCCAGAGCCAAAGCGATCGAGGGTGATGAAGTCAAGAGAATGAAGAGGAACCTGGATGATGAGATCAGCATTCTCGATACCGAGGAATGGAGAAGAATCAAAAACATTCTGAAAAACGAAAGTGTCAGTAAAGATCAAGAAATAGATGACATATCTCTGAAAAAGGGTTCGAAACTGACCGAAGCGATATTGGAAAAATTGGGGCCCAAAAATGTTGCAAAACTCAAGCTCAAAGCTAATGCCAAAAGGGAATCCGAAGTCAAGGATATAGAAAAAAAAGTCAGGCGGCAGATCGAAGCTCTCAAAATGGGCGTAAAAGAAAAAATCGACGTGTTTAAGAAGGGAGATGAGTTGTCGCCGGGTGTTATTCAGGTCATCAAGGTTTTTATCGCCATGAAGCGAAAATTATCCGTCGGAGATAAAGTTTCTGGCCGACACGGGAACAAAGGAATCATCGCGAAGATCGTTCCCGAAGAGGACATGCCTCGTTTGCCTGATGGAACTCCTGTGGAGATCGTTCTGAATCCGTTGGGCGTGCCATCTCGTATGAATGTGGGACAGATTTTAGAAACTCATCTCGGCTGGGCAGCCCGTAGCCTTGGCCTGTGGATTTCTACCCCTGTTTTTGATGGGATTTCAGAAACAGAAATAAAAGAATTGTTAAAAAAGGCCGACTTGCCTCAATCGGGAAAACTCCCCTTGTATGACGGCATAACGGGAGAATTGTTCGATCACAAAGTGACAGTGGGATTCATTTACATCATGAAACTGTATCACCTGGTAGATGATAAGATCCATGCTAGGTCGACCGGTCCCTACTCCCTGATCACACAACAACCGTTGGGAGGGAAAGCCCAGTTCGGTGGTCAAAGATTCGGGGAGATGGAGGTTTGGGCATTGGAAGCTTATGGAGCTGCTTATACCCTCCAGGAACTTATGACCGCAAAGTCGGATGATGTGGAGGGGAGGGCCAAGATTTACGAAGCTATTGTCAAGGGCGATCTAGATTTTACACCAGGACTGCCGGAATCGGTCAACGTGCTCATTCGAGAACTGCAGAGCTTGTGCTTAAACGTGGAGTTGGAAAAAGCGGAAAAAGAAGAAATTTTGCCATGGGGAATCGATGTTCCTCAAATCCTAAAAGGAGAGAAATAATGGATACCAGGCATCCATTAGGAGGAAAACCAAAGGTGGATTTCGATCGAGTCAGGATAAGCATCGCCTCGCCAGAGAAAATCAAGAGCTGGTCCTGGGGCGAAGTGACCAAACCAGAAACCATCAACTACAGGACATTCAAACCGGAGAAGGATGGACTTTTTTGCGCAAAAATCTTCGGCCCCATCAATGATTTTGAATGCCTCTGCGGAAAATACAAACGGATGAAATACAGAGGGATCATATGCGAAAGATGCGGGGTGGAAGTTACTCGCTCCAAAGTGCGCCGAGAGCGTATGGGACACATACTTCTGGCATCCCCTGTGGCTCACATCTGGTTTTTCAAAGGTACCCCTAGCCGCATAGGGCTCGTTCTGGACCTCTCGATCAAAGATCTGGAAAAAGTCCTGTATTTTGAGTCCTACATAGTCATAGACGTGGGGGATACGCCTCTTAAGGAAAGACAACTCCTAACCGAAGAAGAATATAAGGAAGCTCAGGAGAATTTCGGAGATAAATTCAATGCTTCCATCGGAGCCGAGGCGATAAAAAAACTTTTAGAAAGAATCGATATCAACAAAGAAGCCGAAGTACTGAGAGAGTTGATGAAAACAGAAACTTCCCAGCAGAGAAAACTTCGGCATGCCAAACGACTCAGAGTGTTCAAAGCTCTTAAGATGTCTGGGAATCGTCCAGATTGGATGATATTGGATGTCATCCCTGTCATCCCTCCGGATCTGAGACCTCTGGTCCGATTGGATGGTGGCCGTTTTGCGACTTCTGACCTGAATGATCTCTACAGAAGGGTCATCAACAGGAACAATCGGTTGAAAAAGTTGATCGAACTTCGTGCTCCAGAACTGATCATCCGGAATGAGAAGCGGATGCTCCAGGAAGCCGTCGACGCCTTGTTCGATAACGGGAAGAGGGGTCGCGTTCATCTGGGAGCGAATCGAAGACCATTGAAATCGTTAAGTGAGGCACTCAGAGGGAAACAGGGACGATTTAGGCAGAACCTTCTTGGTAAACGCGTCGACTATTCTGGCCGCTCTGTCATCGTTGTGGGACCGGAACTGAAATTGAACCAATGTGGCCTTCCAAAAAAGATGGCCCTCGAATTGTTTAAGCCCTTCATTTTTCACAAACTGGAAAAAGAAGGTCTTGTTCCCAGCGTAAAAATAGCCAGAGAGTGGCACGAACAGGAAAGGCCGGAAGTTTGGGATTACTTGGAAGAAGTCGTCAAGGAGCATCCCATCCTTCTCAATCGGGCACCCACGTTGCACCGGTTGGGGATCCAGGCTTTTGAGCCGGTTTTAGTCGAGGGAAAGGCGCTCCAGATCCACCCTCTTGTTTGCGCCGCTTTCAATGCCGATTTTGATGGAGACCAAATGGCGGTTCACATTCCTCTTTCGGTCGAAGCGCAGATCGAAGCTCAAACTTTGATGCTGGCCACGAATAACATCCTGTCACCCGCCAATGGACGTCCGTTGGCTATTCCCAGTCAGGATATGGTCCTTGGGTGTTATTATTTGACTTTGGAAAGAAAATCGCGAAAAGGTGAAGGGAGGGTATTTTCTTCGAAAGAAGAGGCGTTGTTGGCTCTTGAGAATAAAGAGATCGACCTTCAAGCTGCTATAAAAGTTAGATACAAGGGTCCCTTCATGAACCTGTCCATATATTATGATAGCCAAGCGGTCCTCACATGTCCTGTGTCAAATATCGACAACTCCGTGGTTGAAACGACGGCGGGAAGGCTCCTTTTCAATGACGTCGTTCCTAAGGGAATCCCCTTCATTAACGGGATTCTGAAGAAGAAAGGCCTGGAGAATCTTGTCTATTATGTTTATCTGAATCTGGGTCTTCAGGCGACAATAGTGATGTTGGACGAATTGAAAGAGCTGGGATTCAACTATTCGACATATGCTGGCTTCTCCTTAGGGATCGACGATTTTATTATCCCTAAAGATAAGGCAAAATTGATCGAAAAAGCCCAGAAAGAAGTCCAGAGAATTGAATCGCTCTACAGGGAAGGGACGATCTCGGCCGGAGAGCGTTTCAATAGGGTTGTGGAAATTTGGGGTTTGACGACAGACAGAGTCTCCAGCGCTATGATCGACACGATGCGCGATGTGAGTCTTGAAGGAGATGAGTTGAATCCTCTGTTTGTGATGGCGGATTCCGGTTCCCGAGGAAATAAACAGCAAATCCGTCAACTCGCTGGTATGCGAGGCCTAATGAGCAAGCCCTCTGGAGAGATCATGGAAACGCCGATCATCTCCAATCTGCGCGAAGGATTGAATGTGTTGTATTATTTTATTTCAACTCATGGAGCCAGAAAGGGATTGGCAGACACGGCTTTGAAGACAGCAAACTCGGGATACCTGACAAGAAAACTGGTCGATGTATCCCAGGAAGTTATCATCGATGAACATGATTGTGGCACGCTAAAGGGAGTGAATGTCAACGCTATCGTCGAAAACGGTGAACTGATCGAGCCCTTTGTCGATAGAATCGTGGGACGGACTTCATTGGAGAAAGTGCTCCATCCGGATACCAATGAGACCATCGTCGCTATTAACGAAGAGATCACCGAAGAAACTGCTCAGAAGCTGGAAAATTTGGGGATCGAACGCGTGAGAATTCGTTCCCTTTTGACATGCGAATCTAAAAAAGGAGTGTGCCAGCTCTGTTATGGCCGGGATATGGCTGCAGGAAAACTGGTCGAGCTCGGGGAAGCTGTGGGGATAATCGCTGCCCAATCCATTGGTGAGCCCGGGACACAGTTAACCATGAGAACTTTCCATATCGGCGGTATCGCCATGCGGGGTGCTGAACGATCGAAACTCGAGGCAAAAAATGATGGCGTTGTTCAGTTCAACAATGTGAAATTCGTCATGAATAAAGAAGAAGTGGTTGTCGTCGTCAACCGGAATGCCAATATAGCCGTTTTGGATCACCGCGGACGAGAAATGGAGCACTATCAGGTTCCTTATGGAGCCAAAGTCCTTGTGCAGGACGGAGATGAGGTCAAGGCCAGACAGGAATTTGCTGAATGGGATCCGTTTTCGAGCTTCATTTTGACAGAGGAATCTGGCCAAGTTTTGTTTCATGATGTCGTTCTCGGTCTGACGATGGAAGAGGTTCAAGATGAATTCACGGGTTTGATCACCCAAGTAGTTATCGACCCCAAGGATGAAAAACTGCAACCTCAGGTCATGATCATTCATCCCAAAAAGAAGGATGACCGAGGTAAACCTGTGGTGCTGAGGAAATACTATCTCCCGGCTGGAGCTAATCTTGAAGTTAAAGACAAAGGGATGGTTTATGCGGGAGATATCCTGGCGAAAATTCCGCGAGAGGCAGCCAGAACCAAGGATATCACGGGAGGCTTACCTAGAGCGGAAGAATTATTCGAAGCCAGAAGACCCAAAAACCCTGCTGTTATTTCTGAGATCGATGGCGTCGTGAAGTTCGGAGGACTTGTTCGAGGGCATAGAAAATTGACCGTCCACAATGAAAAAGGAGGAGAAAAAGAGTATTTTATCCCGAAGGGCGCCCATTTGAGCGTAGGAGAAGGAGAAAAGGTGAAGGCGGGCACTCCTCTGATGGATGGTCCGGTCAATCCCCATGACATACTGAAGGTTCTGGGTGAAAAGGAATTGGCAGAATATCTTCTTAGAGAAGTCCAAGAGGTGTACAGGCTCCAGGGAGTCGTTATTAACGATAAGCATATCGAGACCATCATCCGGCAAATGCTCCGTTGGGTCAAAGTGGAGGAAGTGGGAGATACCGAACTTTTGGTGGATGAACAGATAGACAAATTCGTTTTCCAGGAGGAAAATGAAAAAGTCGTTCGTAATGGCGGGAAGCCTGCCAAAGCCCGACCCCTTTTGTTGGGGATTACCAAGAGCGCCTTGAGTACAGACAGTTTCATTGCTGCCGCTTCCTTTCAGGAAACGACAAGGGTGTTGACAGAAGCGAGCCTCTACGGAAAAGTGGACTATTTGCGCCGCTTGAAAGAGAACATCATTATGGGAAGATTGATCCCGGCAGGGACGGGTTACAGGTTTTATCGCAATGTGGAATTAAGAGAGGAGATCGAGGCTGAATCTCAGGAGGAGGTGGACCTCACGATTCCCAGCTAAAAATTGCTCTAAATGCCTCAAATTCCTTGACATAGAAGTTTGATTTTGCTATTATCCACCCATTCGCAGAGGGAGTCTATCCCTGAGGTGCGAGTGTTTTTTATTTATCTTATATTAAAGGAGTATGTGTATTGCCGACTGTAAATCAATTGGTTAGGAAAGGGAGACTGGCCAAGAAGTACAAAAGCAAATCTCCCGCGCTGGAAAAATGTCCCCAGAAGCGGGGCGTGTGCACGCGTGTATTCACAACGACACCAAAGAAGCCCAATTCAGCCATGAGAAAAGTGGCTCGAATAAGGCTCACAAATAATATTGAAGTTACAGGCTATATTCCTGGTATAGGCCATAACCTTCAGGAACATTCTATTGTTCTTATCCGAGGTGGAAGGGTGAAAGACCTGCCAGGAGTTCGGTATCACGTCATTCGTGGGTCGCTTGACTGCGAGGGTGTTCAGGAACGGACGAGGGGAAGATCCAAATACGGAAGCAGGAAACCAAAACAGA
>Ga0307445_10002274_pt1 | contig 10600 bp, 9 predicted proteins | sample SalMarSW160330MG_FD_202147 | JGI IMG/M metagenome (GOLD analysis project Ga0307445, IMG submission 202147) | Salt marsh sediment microbial communities from the Plum Island Ecosystem LTER, Massachusetts, United States - SW1603-30 | ecosystem: Environmental > Aquatic > Marine > Intertidal zone >...
CCTAAGCTTCACAAGGCTAAACTTTGGCGGAAATACAAAGTTTATGGCTTTCCCAAAAAGAGTCTTGAGTCCGCCTCGAATAGATGGCCTTCTCGATGAACCTTCATGGGCTGAGGCTCCTTTGGTAACAGATTTCATCCAGTTCGAACCCCATAAAGGAAGTCCCGCTACGGTCCGAACAGAAGTTCGCATCGCCTATGATGATGCCCACCTATATTTTGGATTCATATGTTACGATCCGGAACCTGACAGACTGGTACTGGGGACTCGACGAGATGGTTTGCTGATGGGGACAGACAGCGTGACCGTGACTTTGGATACTTTCCACGATATGCGCACAGCCTACTATTTCCGGACCAATCCTCTTGGGGTTCAGCATGACGGCAGGGTGTCAGACAATGGCCGTGTGGCTGACACGAACTGGGATGGAGCGCAGAAATAGCGATCCCGTTAACCACGATAAAACACCGGTCTGGATTCAATCAGACTTGGGGATTCCAAACCAGCCGGTATTTTCCCCGGAATCTGGAAAAAAGCTTTTGGACAGGGCCCTTGGAAGACTACCGAAAGATGGACGGGAATGGCACGCTGAATGGCTTAGATCTCTCCCAGTCGACTCGCAGCTTGCAGCTTATTCCTCATGTTATCTCTCGATTTGAGGAAGAGAAAAAAACAGACTTGGAAGCGGGTTTTGATGCCCGGTACGACTTCACACCTTCTGTTTCCGGTCATCTCTCCATCAATCCAGATTTTGCCACGGTTGAAGCCGACCTAGAGCAGGTCAACTTAACCCGGTTCGAGCTCAATCTCCCTGAAAAGCGGAATTTTTTCTTGGAGGGGAACGACGTTTATGATCAAAGGATCCAGCTCTTCTATTCGCGCCGCATCGCGAATATCTACGGCGGAGCGAAAGTCTATGGGAAAGAAGCCCGTAGCGAGTTTGCCGTTTTATCTGCTCAGACCAAGGAGGACGAAAACGGAGAGGATTCCGCCAATTTCACGGTATTCCGTTTGAAACAAGATATCTTGAATAATTCCACATTGGGGGTTTTGGCTGCCAACAAAATGATAAACGGCCGAAACCGAGGCACGGTCGGTTTGGATACGGCTCTTTATTTCACAGAAACTTTCAAGTTCACAGGCCAGCTTTCTCTTAGCTACGGCGATGCTGGCAAGACTGATTTCGGACTGTTCCTCCGGCCAAGCTACGATTCATCCTCTTTCCATATCCATTTTCGCTATTCCTATCTTGGACGGGATTTCGGGGACAATGTCAATGCTGTCGGATTTATCCCAGATGACAATCGTCACGAGCTGGATTCAGCGATCCAAAAGATTTTTTGGCCAGGCGGATCAATTTTTGATCGCATCGATTACAGTTCGAACTACAATATCTATTGGGGAATGGATAAAACTCTCCGCAGCTGGGACATCTGGCAGGCTCTTGCCTTTGACCTTCAGAACACGATCAGTTTCAAAATTCGGCATGAAGAGGAATACAAACTATTCGAGAAGGATTTCCGCAACAGGGATACTCAATTCATTGCTGGATACAACATGCGGGAGTGGGAATCTGTGGTATTGAGCTATGCATTCGGGAAAAACTTCGATTCGGATTTTACTCTGGTCAACGCTTCCTTGAGCCGTAAACTTACTCATGATCTCTCATTTACATATGGGCTCTCCAAGTTATATCTGAAACCTGATCCTTCTGGACAGAGCACTTGGATACATTCCGTACATGCGACTCAGTACTTCCACAAAGACCTATTCCTGAAGATCTTTTTCCAGACAAATTCGGCCATCGACAAACGCAATATCCAAATTGTTTTTGCCTACCGTTTCCAGCCTCCCTTTGGTCTTGTTCAACTGGTATACCAAAAGGGAAGCGGCCGTTTAGGGGAGAGGGGAGATCAAGGGCACACCTTGTTTTTTAAAGTGGCTTACGTGTTTTAAAACACTTAATATTGTATAATCTTTGTGGCAAAGGAAAGTCTGGGCGTGAGGTAGAATGATGAATACGACAAGGCCTAAATTATGGTTTCCAAAGATCCTGTTTTTATCCATCATCCTGATTGCATCACTGATAGATGCAAAAATCGTGTCTGGTACAATATCCGATCAAGAACGTTCATTCCAAGTCGAAGATTGGGAAAAAGCCCTAAATCAGCGCCAACCGCCGATCAAGATCATGGATGCGATCGATCTAAAACAGGGGATCGTCATAGGCGAGATTGGGGCTGGTACAGGAAGAATGACGATGTGGCTGGCGGATCGGGTGGGGGAGTCTGGAAAGGTGTATGCAAACGATATCGACAGAAGCTCTCTCGATCATCTCAGGAGGAGATGCAGAAGAGACGGATTCAAGAATGTCCAAACGATCGTCGGGCGCATGGATGATCCTGGATTTTCCCCAGGTTCACTGGACATCGCTTTCATGATCAATGTATACCACCATTTGGCCGATCCTGTGTCTCTTCTCCGGAATCTCCGTCCGAGTTTGAAGCCCGGCGGCATACTGGCAATCGTGGAGTGCGACCCGGATAAAGTGACCTGGGGAGATGAACACGGATGTTCTCGAAAAGAAGAGATGATCGGGGATCTTAAAAGAGCGGGATTCGAAATCGTTCGAATCGAGACATTTTTGGATGAAGACAGCCTTTATATCGCCAAGCCGGTTATTTCCTATTGATTTTTAGCCTGCAGGCGGTATCTTCGAAAGACATCTCAATATCCAAGCTGCAATGTTGTGCCCGATGTTCCATTATGGTTGCTAAAAGCTGGGTGTACTCTTCATAAGAAAACTTAGGAACGGCATGCCCTCGCTTCAGGACTTCTAATGCAGTGAGAGAGGAGCAGAAGACCTCGGCTTCGTCATAGCTGGCTTGAATAACTTCACATTTCGAGCCATAAAAATTGGTCTCCATGATAACGAAGTATAAAGCGAACTGGGCTGCTCCCTCGAGAAATGGCAACCACGCATCCATTGCGACTTTGTATCCCGGTCCATCCAGAAAAAAATCGATGGCTTTTTCCTGGCCTTGATGTTCTTTTAAATAAAAATACACCCATGTTTTGAAGTTTAAATCCATTTCTGCAGTCATGAATCTTCTTTTTTCTGCCGGGATCTCATAAATTTCCGTGTAAGGGAGAGTCGGGACAGAATACAGAGGAAAACGGATGCTTTCATTGTGAGTGATTTTCCACATCCCTCCCTCTTTTTTGAGTGTGAAAATGAACAGATTTTTGGCCGGATTGATGAACAGCTCAGCCTTGGCTAAACCACTATGTAGTATTTTTATATGAGCGATCTCCATCGGAAAATCCGCTTTGTACTGGCTATAGACTTTGGCCAGAGATTCATAAAATCCTTTAAAAAAGGGATAAAAATCCTCTGTCGTTATCAGAGGTCCCACTTCAAAAGCTCCTCTTTCGACCCCGTCCTTGAAACGTTCCAGTGTCTCTCTCACCCTCTGTTCTTCCTGGGAGCCTGTTTGGGGACTATAGGGATAAAGCCAATAAGAATGGGAAAATATACAAATAAATGCGATGAGACCGAATGTATAGACACAAATCTTTTTCGCCACTTTGGTGTTCAACTCTATCATTCCTCTCAATTGTGACACTTCATTTCATGAATACTTCTGTGTAAAGCCAATACAGGAATCCCACGGTGTACACAATGATCAGAATCCAGACGATGATCCCGATGGCTTCGCTGATATTTTTAAGGAAAGATGATCTGTCCTCGGTTTTTTTCCCAGCCTGTGAAACCATATAGGCGATCGCGATGATCAACAGGAAATACAACCACTTGCGCATAGGATTCTCATGCATTATTCGAGAAACATCGGTATTAGTCAAGTGGGGTTTTCTTGTTCTATTTGACAGGCAAAAAGGGGAGTGATAGTGTCCTTTTCTTGAACGCCTGATATAAAGGGCGAACTTTTGGAAGGAGGATAGCGTGAAATTGTCGAAAAACTTTGAGATCATTTTTTTATTCGCTTTTGTTCTATTCTTTTTGAATCCAATCTATGGAACGGAAAGATCGCTCTTTTCCATCGATGATTACCTTTCAGTTGCGTCTATGAATGTGGAAGACATGACACAAGATGGCCAATGGCTGGCGTGTACCGTGAGCACAAGAGGGGACAACCTTCCTCGAGACAATTACAGATATGGCGATCCCACCTATGTTGCTCCTTTTCAGCTCGAAGTGATTGTAATAAACTCACAGTCTGGAGAACAGATCAAACTTTACGAGGGGAAAAAACAGATCAGATCTTTAACCTGGTCGCAGGACGGGAAAATGCTTGCTTTTTTCCTGTATGAAAACGGGGCATATCGGTTATCCATATGGTATCGTGACTCACAAAAATTCGAAAATGTCGAGATAGCTCAAGATTTTTCTATTGCATCTAACTCCGATCTTGCCTGGTCTCCCGATGGAAATAAGCTCTTTTTTTCTGCGAGAGATACGGATTGGGAGAAGAAATGCGAGGATCTCTTTGCATATGCGACAAAAGGCCCCACTATTATCCATGATTCAGAGGAGCCGTTCATGCTATGGGATAAAATGCGGAATCGACTGGGAAACCTCATCATCCCTGTCAGTTGGGAAAGAATTGAAAAAAAAATTTCAGAGATCTTGCCTGAAACCCTGCTCAATTCTGTTCGCATTTCTAAAGATGGAAAATACATGATATTTGAACGGGATGTGACAGAAAAAACCGACTATGATGTCATTTTCGGAACCACGAATCAACTTGAAATCATGGCTCTGCCAGATGGCTCTCCCCGCGTGTTATTGAAAGAATACAAGCAGAGGCGTTTGTCCTGGAATAAAGAGAGCACGATGCTGGCTTATGCGGACAAAGGGGATATATTTGTGATGAGCATTGACGAAAAGGAGCCACGCAATCTGACGGGAAAAAAGGAAGACGAAAAAGAACAGAAGGGGGAAACAGAGGAGCGGAAAAAGGGAGAAAAAGTTAAAAAAAACGGAAAAACAAAACAAAGATTCAATGTCCTGCGCTTTAGTCCAGATGGGAAAAAATTGCTGTGCACAAGTTCGCCTCCTGAATCCGAGGATGAACAACCCTACCGACAGACAACTCCTCCTCAGCAATTCTGGCTGATCGATATCAAAACCGGTGACAGGCAAATGGCCTATGAGTCAACAGAGGATCCCGATATACGGCCCTCTCTCCAGGTTGTTGACTGGAGTCCTGATGGCAGATCAGTTTATTTCAGCTATTCAGCACCGGATAAATACGATAGAGGGCTCTTAAAGTTCGATCTGAAAAACCGAGAATTTATGGATTTATTGCGGAGCGATCATCTCTACAGAGGATGGAGAATGTCAGAAGATGGGCAGTTTTTTGTATTTTCCGATACGGATGGAGATTATCCTGCGGAATGGTATTCGACAGATGTCAAATTTTTCGAGATTAAAAAACTGACGGATTTGAATCCTCAGCTAAAGGAAAAAGCGGTGAGCCACACAGAGCTCATCTCTTACAGGGATACGGATGGTAAAAATTTGTATGGAGTGCTCTTTTATCCGGCAAACTATGAAAAAGGCAAAAAATATCCGCTGATAACAGAGGTCTATGAGAGCTATTTCGACAATGGATTCAACTCAACCTTGAACATCTTTACTTCTGCCGGCTATGCTGTCCTTCATCCTTCTGTTCACTTCAACAGAGGATATCCCGGTGAAGCCTGGGAAAAAGGCGCATTATCGGCCATAAACAAAGTCATTGATATGAGCGTGGCCGATCCCGATCGACTTGGCATTCAAGGGACAAGCTACGGAGGATATGCAACAGTTCTCCTGATTACGCAGACAGATAGGTTCAAAGCGGCTATCAACAACTCGGGCAAAGTCAATATGGTCAGCTTTTACACGCAAAGCCCTCGATTAGGAGTCCGAAATACCCATGCTCCTGAAAAGAGTCAGGACAGGATCGGAGGAACGATGTGGGAATACCCTGAACGGTATCTGGCTCACTCGGCCATCCTTTATGCTGACCGCATCAATACGCCACTGCTTTGCATCACTGGCGATCAAGATCCAAATGTGGAGGCCCTCCAATCACAGGAGATCTACTATGCTTTGAGAAGGTTAGGAAAAAAGGTGGTTTGGCTGCGTTATCACAACGGGGCCCACGGCGGTCCCCAAACGATCGATGAACGCAAAGACATGTATCAAAGAATGCTTGCGTGGTACGATAAATATCTGAAAGCGGACCTAAAAGAGAATAAAGAATAATTTTTGTCAGCGATTCCAGTTGACCGAGTATTTTTTGATGACGTTAAAACCGTCCTCATTTTCATCCGGGGCATAAGCCTTCCCATTTTTCCAGATACTGACATTGATTTTCGAGGTGAATTGGGCAATGAATCGTCCTTCTGAGTCGAAAATATCGTGGACGAACTCGTCAGCTTCTTTTCCTTTCTCCCAGGTTCTGACAATAATTCGACCTTTTTCATCCAGTGTGAATGATTGGAAAGGCGGAAACAGATTGGGAAATTCGAACATGTCTCTCAAATTGATCGGTGCTGCGTTGGGGACACTATCCAGCCTGCTCAAGATTTCTTCCTTGTCCTCCTCTGTGATTTTCTGCGGCTGGTACTCTTTACGGATGGATTTCACATGTTTTCCTTCTGGGGTGTACACGTCGATTTCGTACTCACGATTCCGGCCGTAATAGATGTTCCCGGCCCTATCGAACTGAAAGATGAGGATCGCGTCCATCAAGTTGATTTTCTTGCCCGAAAGGGGATTGGGGAATCCAACCTTGTCCAAAGAAAACAGGGGATTCATGTCAGTATCGAATTTGCCTATATCGTAAAACATTTCCTGTCCTTCTAGCTTCATTTCTCTTCCCATAAAATTTCCCTGAGGATCCATCAGGAGGGTAACCAGTGCCAAGCGTGTGGCATAGGAAACATCCCTGATATATTTGCCCTGTTTTGTGAAATAAACCATTTTCCTTCCTAGCGCATCATTGATTGCCAATCGATTTTCGGGAGCTAGAAAAATACCGGCCGGCATTTGAAGTTCGCCGGGACCCTGTCCTTTTTCGCCAAAGTCACGAAGGAATTCCCCAGAATCATCGAACACTTTAATTTTTTGCTCCTTGAAATCGAGGGCATAGATGGTTCCGTCATCGTCCACCACAAAACTGGAAAGCTGAGAAAATGCCTTGTAAGGATCATCCGACTCCCCGATAACTGCTTCCAATTCTAATGTCATTTTTGTCGGGATGCCTTTAGGGGGATCGGGCTTTTTCTTATTCTGGATGACCTTATAATCAGCGGCAGTACCGATTTTCTGTCCATAAGCAAATGATATAGATCCCGTACACAAAAAAATACAAACTATCAGTCGGAGTCTAGTTTTCATGATGTGCCTCGATATATATACGTCATTATACGAAGTTTTTTGCAGAAGATCCGAAAAATAATAAAAATTGATTGACTTTATGAATTAGTAGTTATATATTTCTAACATATTGTTACTATATTATAACATTAGGAGACGCTGTTGAAAACATCTTGGATCAAATATTTGGGTTTTCTCGGGCTTTTAGGCTTTTTGGGAATCTTTACCTCCCATTTAGGTTTTTTAGGATTCTTCGGATTTTTTAGCTTCTTTTCCTTTAGAAAAATCCTCAATGATGAGCGTTTGGAGAGTAACATAAGCAAAGCTGGAAAAAATGCTTTTGTCGTTTCGGTTCCGGTATTCGTGATTTCTATTGTTGTTGCCGTGTTCCTGAAGGATCTTTCCGTATATATGTATGCTTTTATCGCCACAGTTGTCCTGCAAATTTTGACTTTTTCTATTTCCCTGAGAATGTACGAAAGAAGAGAAAAATAAGAATGATATTAAGGACAAGGATCAAGGAATTCAGAGCCAGGCATGATCTGACCCAAGAAGACCTTGCTAAAATCGTCAATGCAAGAAGAGAGACGATCATTCATCTAGAAAAGGGGAAATACAATCCATCGCTTAAGCTCGCTCACGATATCGCCCAAGCACTGAAGGTTACAATCGAGGAAATCTTTATTTTTGACCAGGATAAAAGCGAGCCGGGAAACAAAGGATAATGAAAAACCTGAGGATATACGGAGAATCGCCATTTCAGATTGCAGTCATCCATGGGGGGCCTGGCGCACCAGGGGAAATGGTGCCGGTAGCCCGGAAGCTTTCTTCATCAGGCGGAATTCTTGAACCGCTTCAAACAGCCAAAACCATCAAAGGACAGGTCGATGAGCTCAAGGATGTCGTGACAAAGAAGGGCGATCCACCCATGTTATTGATCGGATGGTCCTGGGGGGCCTGGTTAACTTACATCTTTGCTGCTCAGAATCCGGCTTCGGTAAAAAAGCTCATCCTTGTAGCGAGCGGTCCATTCGAGGAAAAATATGCCCAAAACATCATGAAAACTCGACTAAATAGGCTGAGCGAACAAGATCGGGCAAAAACCCTTCTTCTGATCCATGCGTTGGAAGATCCTGTTATGGAAGACAAAGACAATATCTTGAATAGGTTGGGAAAATTGATTTCCAAAGCCGACTCGTATGATCCGATTCCCCACAAAAGTTATGTTTTGGGATGCCGGTATGACATCTATCAGGCTATTTGGAAACAGGCTGAAGAACTGCGAAGCAGTGGGGCCCTGTTAGAATACGGGAAAAAAATCCGCTGTCCTGTCGTCGCCATCCATGGCGATTTCGATCCCCATCCTGCCGAAGGGATCAGACGCCCTCTTGGTCGGGTCCTCGAGGATTTCCGGTTTATATTGGTGGAAAATTGTGGCCACACGCCTTGGATCGAACGAAGGGCAAAAGAAAGATTTTATGATATATTGAGGGCGGAATTAGGAAGCCAGACACAGTGAGGAGCCTTCTTGGATGATCTGCCGAAAATGCCACACAAATAATCCTGGATCTTCCTTTTATTGTGATGAATGCGGCCACCCCCTTATCCGAAGACCGGGCATAAAAAAGAAATCCATATCTTGGCAAGTCCTTGTTATAGGTCTTTTTGCCCTTCTTGTCGGAGGATATTTCATCGCTAAGATTGTCTCACGATCACCCGCAAAGGACAGGCCATCTGATGCATCGACCACAAGGGCAAGAGCTCCTCAAAATGTCATTGCCGATAACAAAGAACAAATTTTGCTCGCTGGTGAAGTTGTCGTAAAAGACCTCGGTGGAAGAGAACGATCTCGATTGACTACGGTTGTTTTTGGTGACAACTGGATCGCTTTACCTGTCTTGTCCCTTCTGGAAGGAAAAACCCTGGTTTTTCAGAGTGGGGGATCGGAGGAGATCCAGATAAAAGCGGGTATCTGGACAACTGGAGATCCTCTTATTCTACTGAAACTCGAGACCGGTAGAAAAGGGAACTCCCCAGCGCTTTTTCCCTGGAATCAGACTGAACCTCTGGAATGGCGCTCCTTCGTCGAAAAAGGCTCGCTTTTTCCTGTGGACATCATCTCTCCAGAAAAAAGAGGGACATACTTCAGCTTTCCATCACCAGACGTTATACAAGGACCTGGTGTTTTCATGCAAGATGGCCATGTCGTGGGTTGGTCATATCCAGAACAAACAAACCATGGATATCTATGGGCAGGACTTCCAGGAACAGATCTTTCTCCCCATTTGCAGGTAGATAGGTTTTTCCATAACCTTGTCCCGCAATGGCGAGAAACACATTTCAATTCTGTCTTGAAAATGGAAGAGAGCCTATCTGTTGTGAGGAGGTTAGAAGCCTTTGCCGAAGGATTCTCTATGGAGTCTCCCTTTTCCGAGGATGATATTCCGTATGAGCTCAAGCTGGAATCCATCGTCGATCGAATGCACAACATTTCCTCGGAGCTCATATCGAATGGATTCGCAAAAGATGTCGCTCGCATATTGGATGAAGACATCCTTATCGGAACTCAGAATTTTTCGCTTGTGAAAGATTCTGCATTAGCCAGGGTAGAATCCCAGGACTACATTAAAGCCATTCGATTTTTAGAGAACATAAAAAAAAATATGTTAGAAAAAAAAAGATGGAGTATATCAGGGATCGATAGATTCCATGCTCAACTGTATAAAGATTGGCTGAGAAATATCCTGGAACAAGGAGGGTACTACAGCGGGATGGTTGCCTTCGAGGAAGCCAAACGTGTCTTTCCGAACGATATCGAACTTCACCTCTTGGGAGTGGAAATCGCACTTGCTGATAAAAACTGGACGAGAGCCAGAGAGTTGCTTCAGATGCGAGATTATCCGGAGGCCATGCGGGATTGGGCCGGAGAATTGGAGAATGAAATCCAGGAAGTGCAGGAAAACGAAGGAGCGGTCACGATCCGGTTCAATCCAGGATCCGGTCATATTCCTGTGAAAGTCCATCTCAACGGGAGCTATTCTTTCCGATTTATTCTCGACACGGGCGCTACGATATGTTCCATTCCGTCCAGTGCCATGGATAAGTTGCGGTTGACTGTCGATCAAACAACTCCCATCAGGCTTGTATCGACGGCAGGAGGCATTGCCGAGACTTTTGAGATCAAACTCAAATCTGTCGAATTGGAAGGTT
>Ga0307445_10002276_pt1 | contig 10599 bp, 10 predicted proteins | sample SalMarSW160330MG_FD_202147 | JGI IMG/M metagenome (GOLD analysis project Ga0307445, IMG submission 202147) | Salt marsh sediment microbial communities from the Plum Island Ecosystem LTER, Massachusetts, United States - SW1603-30 | ecosystem: Environmental > Aquatic > Marine > Intertidal zone >...
CGCCATACAATGACAGACGACAGGGAAGGGGACCTGATGCGCAGAGCCACGATCACCGGGTGGGGGAAGTACGCTCCGCCGGCGGTGTTGACCAACGCCGATCTCGAGACGGTCATGGACACCTCCGACGAGTGGATCACCTCCCGCAGCGGGATCAAGGAGCGCCGCATCAGCCACGTCGGGACGTCCGACATGGCGGCCGCCGCCGGACGGGAAGCCGTCGCCGCCGCCGGTCTCGCGCCGGAGGACATCGACCTGGTGGTGGTGGCGACCTGCACTCCCGATCGGACGGTGCCGTCGGTGGCGTCGTTCGTCCAGAAGAAGATGGCTCTCGTCAACGCCGGAAGTCTCGACATCAACGCCGCCTGCAGCGGCTTCGTGTACGGGTTGGCGGTCGTCAACGGCATGGTGGCGACCGGCGCCGCCCACCGGGTGCTGCTCATCGGCGCCGAGCGGCTCTCCGCCCACCTCGACCTCGAAGACCGCGCCACCGCGGTGCTGTTCGGGGACGGCGCCGGCGCCGTGGTGCTGGAGGGCACCGAAGGAACGGACGGGGTGTTGGCGGTCAACACCCACGCCGACGGCACCCTCACCGAGATCCTGGCGATCACGGGAACCGGGACCGAGCGAGCCTTCGACCCCACCGTCACCGAGGCGATTCTCATGGAGGGGCGGGAAGTCTTCCGCCACGCCGTGACCCGGATGGGGGAGGCCGCCATCGAAGCGATCACGGCGGCCGGTATGGGTGTGGAGGACGTCGACCTGCTCATCACCCACCAGGCCAACATCCGCATCATCGACGCCACGGCGCGCCGCCTCGAGCTGGCGCCCGAGCAGGTCTACGTCAACATCGCGTCGTACGGCAACACCTCCGCCGCCAGCATCCCGATCGCCCTCGCCGAGGCGCTGGAGCAGGGCGTGGTGGACCCCGGCGATGTCGTGGTGTTCGCCGCCTTCGGCGGCGGTCTCACCTGGGGCGCGGCCGCGGTGCGGTGGGGGGAGCGGGTCACCCCGCTCGGCACCGCCGATCACGAGATCCCCGGGACCGACGCCACTGCCCTCGAGCTGCTGGCGGCTCGGGTGAGGAACGGGCGTCGATGAGCAGGGTCGCCCTCGTCACCGGAGCCTCGCGCGGCATCGGGCGGTCGATCGCGGTGCTGCTGGCCGCCCGCGGCCACCATGTCGCGGTCAACTACCGGACGAACGCCGGCGCCGCCACCGAGGTGGTGGAGGCCATCGAAGGCACCGGGGGAGAAGCGCTCGCGGTGCAGGCCGACGTGAGCGACGCCGACCAGGTCACCGCCATGTTCGCCGCCGTCGAGGAACACCTCGGGGCGGTCGAGGTGCTGATCAACAACGCAGGCGTCACCCGCGACGGGCTGCTGCTGCGGATGCAGCCGGAGGCATGGGACGAGGTGCTGGCCACCGACCTCCGCTCCGCCTACCTGTGTTCCCGGGCCGCGCTGCGGGCCATGGTGAAGGCACGGTGGGGACGGATCGTGTCGATCGGGTCGGTGAGCGGGGTCGCCGGCAACGCCGGCCAGGCCAACTACGCCGCCGCCAAGGCCGGTCTGATCGGGTTCTCCAAGTCCCTTGCCAAAGAGGTCGGATCCCGCGGGATCACCGTCAACGTGGTGGCGCCCGGCTTCATCGAGACCGACCTCACCGCATCGCTCGCCGCCACGTCGGCAGAGCGACTGCTCGAGAACATCAGTCTGGGCCGGTTCGGCCGGCCCGAGGAGATCGCTTCGGTCGTGGGCTATCTTGCCTCGGACGAAGCGGGCTACATCACCGGTCAGACCATCGTCGTCGACGGTGGCTTGGCGCTCTGAGGACCATCGATCCCCCAAGGAGGGCTCACCCATGGAACGTGCCGAGATCGAGAGCAAGCTCGTCGACCTCCTCGTCGATGAACTGGGACTGGAACGTGACGACATCACCATGGAAGCGCGCTTCGAGGAGGATCTCGAAGTGGATTCGCTCGGCGTGGTCGAGCTGCTGATGGCGCTGGAGGACAACTTCGACGTCAAGATTCCCGACGACGAAGCGGAGGGGATCACCACCGTCGGCCAGGCCGTCGACGTGGTGAGCGCCAAGCTCGGCGCCTGATCGGGGTGCATGACGTGAACGCGCGACGGCGGGTGGTCGTCACCGGTATGGGGACCATCAACCCGCTCGGCTCCCAGGTGGACGAATCGTGGGGGAACCTGATCGCCGGTGTCTCCGGGGTGGGCCGCATCAGCCTCTTCGACCCGGACCGGTTCGCCTGCCAGATCGCCGGTGAGGTGAAGGACTTCGACCCGGAGACCTACATGCCGCGGCGGGAGGCCCGCCGCTACGACCGCAACGCCCAGTTCTTCTGGGTCGCCACCCAGCAGGCCCTGGCCGACGCCGGCATCTCCTACGAGGAGGACGATCCGGCGGCGGAGCGGGCCGGCGTGGTGTTCGGCTCCGGTACCGGCGGCATCACCACCACCCAGGAGGAGGTCGTGGTGCTGAAGGAGAGGGGACCGGATCGGGTCTCCCCGCTGGCGATCCCCAAGATCATCAGCAACATGGCGGGCGGGGTGGTCTCGATCGCCTTCCATCTCTACGGCCCCAACATCTGCACCGTCACCGCCTGCGCCGCTTCCGCCAACGCCATCGGCGACGCCGCCGAGATCATCCGCCGCAACGCCGCCGACGTGATGGTGGCGGGAGGGACCGAGGCCGGGATCTGTGAGCTGGCGGTGGCCGGCTTCGCCTCGTCGCGGGCGGTGAGCACCCGCAACGACGATCCGCCGGCGGCGAGCCGCCCCTTCGACGCCGACCGCGACGGGTTCGTGATGGGGGAGGGAGCCGCGGTGCTGATCCTCGAAGAGCGGGAACACGCCATCGCCCGCGGCGCCACCATCTACGCCGAGGTCCTCGGCTACGGCATGTCCGCCGACGGCTACCACATGACCGCGCCCCGGCCCGGGGGAGCGGGAGCCGCCCGCGCCATGCAACACGCCCTCGACGACGCCGGGATGACGGCGGCCGACATCGGCTACATCAACGCCCACGGCACCTCGACCCAAGTCAACGACGCCACCGAGACCCTGGCGATCAAGACCGTCTTCGGGGACCATGCCCGGCGCGTCCCGATCTCGTCGACCAAGTCGATGACGGGTCACCTTCTCGGCTCGGCGGGAGCGATGGAGGCGATCGCCTCGATCCTGGCGATCCGGGAGGGAGTGCTGCCGCCGACGATCAACTACACCACTCCCGACCCGGAATGCGACCTCGACTATGTGCCCAACGAGGCGCGGGAGGTGTCGATCTCGACCGCCATGTCGAACTCGTTCGGGTTCGGGGGACACAACGTGGCGTTGGTGTTCGGCGCGGCCTGATCGATCCGGCCGGTCAGGAGTCCTCGCCGGTCTCGCATCCCACGGTGGGGGGTGGCCGCTCCTCTTCGATGGCGCGGCGGTACTCCTCGAACGAGCGCAGCGCCAGCGCCATGACGAGCCCGATTCCCACCATCGCCCCAACGCCGGTGAGGGTCGCGGCGACGGCTTCGAGCCCCCCGCACCCGTCGGGACGGCACAGGGTGTGCACGATGCCGGCACCGAGGAACCCGCCGGCGGCGCCGCCCAGCACCACTGGGCCGGCGACGATCCATCGGATGCCGGTGAACCAGACGGCGGCAGCCACCAGGAGGCCGATGGCGGCACCGCCGGCCGCCCCCCAGCTCCCCTCCAGCATGAGCAGACCGGCCGCGGCGCCGACCGCGGCGGACAGGGCGGCGGGGAGGAGCAGCGGTCCGCGCGAGGTCACGATGCCTCCCGGCGCCGGGGGACGGGGCGCGGTCCGGGGAGGGTGGCGAGTTCGGGGTCGACCGCGAGGCGGGCCTCCCGGGTCCAGGCGACGGCGGTGAGGGCGGCGAGGCCGGCGGCGAGGACGAGACCCCCCAGGAACGGGGAGGCGAGCACGGCGGGGATACCGATCGCCGGGACCATGACCCGGAAGGCCCACAGGCCCCATGGGTGGGAGCGGGCGTAGGCCCAGGCGGACGCCACCGCGGTTGCGGCCAGCACGAGGTGCGCCGCCCCGACCCCGCCTGGGGCAACGAGGCCGAGCGCCGGTACCAGCGCGAGAGCCCCGATCGTCACCAGGAGCGGCCTCGGGCCGGGCGCTCCCGCCGCGGGCCGGCGCCGCAACCAGCCGTCGAGCCAGGGGCCGCCGACCGCGACGAGGGCGGCGCCGCTGAGGACGGTGGCCCCGATCGTGACCGCGTCGAGGTCGACCACGGCCGCCATCGCCAGTTCGAAGCCGCCGAGGGCGAGGGCCACGTTGCGGGCCCACCGGCCCCGGCTCAGCAGCAGGCCGGTGGTGGTGATGAGCCCGAACCCGAGGATCCCTCCCGACACCAACAGGGCCGACGGGCCGGCGAGCGGATCCGGGTCGGTGGCGAGGCGGGCCGCCCAGGCGAGGGCCGCCACCATCGACAGCGCGGCGACGAGGAACGGGACACGGGTCATGCCGGCATTATCGCGGTCGGAGAGAGGGGAAGATGGCGCGTGATCAGGCGCCTGCCTCGCCCTCCAGCGGGGGGAACCGCACCCCCTGGGCGGGTTCCCAGAACGAGACCTCGCGCCAGAGGGCGGACGGACCGGCGCCCGGAACCAGGGTGATGACCGCGGCGTGGCCGGGTTTGGCGCGATGGAAGTCGGTGAGGTCCCCGCCGGTGAGGGCGCGCCGTCCCGCCTGGACCGGGTCCTGATGGGAGACGAACACCAGGTCGCCGTCGGGGACCCGGGCCCGCCATCGGGTGACGGCGGCGGCGACCCGATCCGCCACCTCGTGCAGAGGCTCGACCGCGGGCAAGGTGTCGGGCGCCCGCAGGTAGTGCTCCAGCTCGCCGGGGAAGCGGTCAGGCAGGTCCTCCCACGTCACTCCCGCCCAGCGGGAGGCGAGCCGCCACTCGAACAGGGACTCGTCGACGACCGGGCTGAGCCGGTGGAGGGCGGCGATGATGGTGGCGGTCTCGACGGCCCGTTCCAGCGGTGAGGCGATCACTGCGACGACGGGGGCGGCGGCGAGCCGTTCCGCCGCGGCCGCGGCCTGGCGCCGGCCCCGTTCGCTGAGCGGGTAGCCGGCGAGGTCGGCGTAGACGACGTGGTGCGGGTTGTCGACTTCGCCGTGGCGGACGAGGTGGATGGGCGCCATGGCGCGGAGTCTGGCAGATCGCCGGGAAGGCTCGACCGTCATGTCACGCCCGTTGGGTACCGTGGGCCCGATGGAGCGCTTCGAGGAGCGGTTCCTCCACGTCGACATGGACGCCTTCTTCGTGGAGGTGGAGAGGCTGCGCGACCCAACCCTGCGCGGCGTGCCGGTGGTGGTCGGGGGCCTGGGCCGGCGCGGGGTGGTGGCGTCGGCCAGCTACGAGGCGCGCCGGGTCGGGGTCCGGTCGGCGATGCCGATCGGAGAGGCCCGCCGGCTCTGCCCGCGGGCGCGGTTCCTGCCTCCCGACGGCGCCGCCTACGGCGAGGTGTCGGCCCGCCTCTTCACCCTGCTCGACACGTTCACCCCGCTGGTGGAGGGGCTCTCCGTCGACGAGGCCTTCCTCGACATCGGTGGCCTCCGCCACCACTACCCGAGCCCGACCGCGGTCGGTACCGCGCTCCGGCGCAGGATCCGTCAGGATCTCCGGCTCCCCGCCTCGGTCGGCATCGCCACCTCGATGTTCCTCGCCAAACTCGCCTCCGAGGACGCCAAGCCGGACGGCCTCTTCCTGGTGGAGGCGGGGAGCGAACTGGCCTATCTCCATCCGATGCCGGTGCGGCGGCTGTGGGGAGTCGGCGAAGCGACCCTGGCGCAGCTCGAGGTCCTCGGTGTCGCCACCGTGGGAGAGCTGGCGGCGGTCCCGGGCGGCGTGCTGGAACGGCGGGTGGGCCGCAGCCTGGGACGGCATCTGGCGGCGCTGGCGCGCGGCATCGACGATCGGGAGGTCGTCCCCGAGGAGACGGTGAAGTCGATCTCGGTCGAGGCGACCTACGAGCACGACCTCGTCGAACCCGAAGCGATCGAAGCCGCCCTGCTCCGGCTGTGCGACCGCCTCTCGGCCCGCCTCCGGCGCGGGGGCCGGGCCGGCCGGTCGCTGACCCTCAAGGTGCGCTTCGGTGACTTCACCACCGTGAGCCGCTCCCTCACCCTGCCCACGCCGGTGGACCGCACCCCTGCGCTGTGGGACGGCGCCCAGTTGCTGTACCGGCGGGCCGGGGTGGGGGACCGCGGCATTCGACTCCTCGGCCTCGCCGCGGTCGGGCTCAGCGCCACCGCGGCGCCGCGCCAGCTCACTCTCGACCGGCGTGCCCGCGACGCTGCGGCGGAGGCGGCGGAACAGGTGCGGGCACGATTCGGGGACGAGTCGGTGGTGCCGGCGCGCCTCGTCCCACCGCCGCCGGACGGGCCCGATTCAGGTGAGAAACCAGGGCGTTCGTAGGACATGGCGGCGGTATACTTGCGTCATCCGGCCATCCGCGAGGTGGAGACGATCGCATGCCGCTGAACGAGCGAGAGCAGCGGATCCTCGAGGAGATCGAGCGCCAGTTCTATCAGGAGGATCCGAAGCTCGCTGAGACCGTTGCCAAGACGACGCTGCGCTCGGCGGGCCGTCGTTGGCGGCGTCTCGCCCTGATCGGCTTCGGCGTGGGTCTGATCGTGATGCTCCTCTCCTTCACGAGCTCGCCTTGGATCGCGGTTGCCGGCTTCATCGTGATGCTCTCCTCGGCTGGTTGGCTCACGGTGAACCTCCGTAAGGGGGGAGGCGACGGTGTTCCGGGACGCCTCGAGGCGTGGCTGGAACGCACCCGACAGAGGTGGCGTCGAGACGGCTAGAGTGACCGTCCCGACGACGTTGCACGTTTGGACGAGAAGGTGTGGGAACGGCCGCAGGCGTGGCTGCGGCAGTCCTTGGATCCCGGTGTGAGGGAGGGGTGTTGGAAGGTTTCACGGCGCAACAGGCTTCGCGGCTCACCGCCTGCAGCGCACATCAACTCCGATACTGGGACAAGGTCAATCTCGTCACACCTTCGATTCAATCCACGGGGGGACGGCCGGGGAGGCGCAGGCTCTACTCGTTTCGTGACCTCGTCGCTCTCCGAGTCGTCAAGAGCCTCCTCGACAACGGGATGTCGGTGCAGCGGGTGCGCCGGGCCTGGGACTACCTGCGGCGCACCGCGGATATGGACACCCACCTCGCCTCGGTGAAGCTCGTGACCGACGGGCAGACCATCTTCCGGGTCGCGCAGGACGAGGAAGAACTCCTCGATGCCCTTCGCCAGGGCCAGCTCTCCTTCTTCGTTGCCATCAACGAGATCGCGGTCTCGGTCGAGGAAGACATCACCCGATTCGAGCTCGATCGCGATCAGTTCCTCGGCATGCTGCGGCGAGTCGAGGACGACGTGCTCTCCGAGGTGGAAGCCACCGGCTGACCGTCCGGATCTGGCTTCTCGACGCTCAGTGTGACCGTGTGCCGGTGCCGCGTCGCGTCTTGAGCGACCCTGGCCGGTACCACGCGAGGAACCGCTGCCCCACACCGAACCGTGACGTCAGCACCGCGGCCGTGTGATCGAACGAGGCGCGGGCGGTGGCGACATGGGCCGGGTTGACGCCGCCCTCGGGTCCGTAGACGGCCCTGCCGTACACCGACGCGAGAGGGCGCATGGCCGGGTCGATGGCGGCGGCGAGCTCATTGGGGGTGAGCGCGGCATCGGGGGGCTGGCCCAGGTCGGTGAGCCGGGCCACGATCTCCTCCCAGGCGGCGGTGACGTCGCCCTGCTCGAGACGGCGGAGGCGGCGTCGTTTCCTCCGCCACTTCACCGTGGGGATGGCGAGCACCAGCAACCCCACGATGATCGCCGCCGGCAGCGTCACGGTGAGCCACCCGGGGAGATCGAGACCGGAGGAGTCCGCGAGCAGATCGCTGGCGGAGACCGGCCCATCCTCCCCTTCGTCGAACTGGTCGGGGCGGCGGGCCTGGCCTGGCAGCGTCGGGATGAAGGACGGATCGGGGACGTCGAGGTAGTCGGTGAGATCGAAGCCGAGGGCGCCGGCGACATCGGTGTAGGTCGTCGGGGTCGCGCCGTCGCCGCGGGGCGTGGGGTCGAAGCGGACCCAGCCGACTCCGGGGATCCACAACTCCACCCAGGCGTGGGCGTTGCGGTCCCGCACGATGACGACGCCGGGATTGTCCGGGTCGGGTTCCCCGGGCGTGAAGCCGAGCACCACCCGGGACGGCACTCCGACCATGCGGGCCAGCACGGCCATGGCGGTGGCGAAGTTCTCGCAGTATCCGGTGTGGAAGTTGGGCGAGTTCTCGTCGAGGAGCCAGGCGTCGAGTTCGGAGGCGGCGTGGCCGGGCTGGATGTCGGTCGAGTAGCGGAAGGCGCTGGAGTGGAACCACGCCTCGAGGGCGATCCCCTTCTCGAACGCCGTCTCCAGGTTGGCGGTACGGTCCCGGGCGAGGTCCTCCAACGCCGGGTCGAGGTCGTCGGGGAGTTGGAGGAATCGATCCACGTCGGGCGGCGTCATCCTGCCTGACCCCTCCACCGGGACCGGGACCGGTTCGGCCGCGTCCTGCGCCTCCTGGAAGGAGGGCGACAGCTGTCCGTCGGGGGTGGCGACGAGGAGCGCCGGATCGAGGATCGGGACCTCCGATTCGACCGTGTAGCTCATGCCCGGCAGCGTGAGGCCGCCTTCGAGGCGGAGGGCGGCGTCGTCACGGCGCACGCGCAGCGTTTCGAGGAAGGTGCGGTCGGCGGTGACGTCGACCGGGGCGTAGGCCTCGGGGATCCAGTCCTGGGCGAGCCGGTCGATGACGATGTCGGTGACGACGGTGGCGGTCTCGCCGCCGAACTGGTAGCCCGCCAGCTCCCACGGCTGCTCGTTGAGGGGGACCACCTCGGGGTGTTGCGCGAAGAACTGGTTGCCCCCGTACATCTCCATCGTGACCAGCTGGAAGTAGATGTGGTCGGCGGGGAGGTCACCGGTGATGCGGGCCCGGAAGAGAGGGGTGTTCGTGTTGCTGACGAGCGATTGTTGGATCCCGATGAACGGGTTGTAGGACACGCTGCCGTAGAAGTCGCCGGTCAGGCCGGTGCGGCCTCGCCAGTCGATCACCCCGTCGCGGGGGACGGCGCCCTTCAGCGTCGCCACGCCGAAGAGGCTTCCGACGATGGTGAGGCCGATGAGGACGACGGCCGATCCTCCCAGGCGGGATTGCGCCGTGGGACGCCAGCCGCCGCGTCGCACCATGCGGCCCGCGGTCTGGTCGCGCTGATCGAGGGTGACGGCGAGGAGGCAGCCGGCGACGAGGAGCAGGGAGAGGAGGATCCGTCCGGCGCCGGTGTCGGCGCGGTCCATGGTGGCGAACTGGAGCACCATGACGAGCGGCGGGATGAGCGCCACGTAGGGGTGGCCTCGCAGCAACCCCCACGCCAGGAGGATGCCGGCGGTCCACATCACCACCATGAGGATGACGACGATGCCGCTGAGGGGTATCACCGGTTCGAGGCCGTGGCGGATGAGCGAGAAGGCCTGGGAGAGTTGCTCGCCCACCTCCGAGAAGGTGTCGCCGGTGGGGAGGAGGAGGCTGGTGGTGTCGGGGGCGGCGATCCGGGCGACGGCGACGATCATGGCGAGCACGTTGACGGCCACCGCGAGCCCGATGTGGAGCCGGAAGCTGAGGGCGGCCCAGGTGATGGCGATGCCGAGCACCGCTCCGGCGAGGACCACCGGCTGCCACGGCGGTCCGGTGACGGTGGGGCGCAGCAGCTGGTTGAGGCCGGCGAAGGCGAGGAGCAGGGCGGCGATCCCCGCTAGCCAGCTGTAGCGGTAGACCATGCCTGTTCCAATGCTTCTCGCCACGCGGGGGCCCAATTGGAGCCGGGCCCGGCCAGGACGAGTACCGACCCGGTCAGGCGCATCTGGAGCGTGGCGTCGTTGTCGTGGGTCGTGGCCGCCATGACGACGGTCCGGGTGAAGTCGCGTGCCAGGAGATGGAGGGCGGGCACCGATGCCAGGTCGGGCCGGCCGGTGACGAGCACCAGGGCTCCTCCGCTGAGACCGCGGCGCCGCAGCCGGTGCATGAGGGCGCGAAGGTCGAGGTCGGGGATCGGCGCGATGGTGGCGAGACCCTCCATCACCGTGCGGTAGGAGTCCGACCCGCTCACCGGGGTCTCGGCGCCGGAACCGGTCCAGACGACCGGGCTGAAGCCGTTGCGGTACAGGTGCCGGGTGACGGAGGCGGCGCCGCGTACCGCATGTTCGAAGTGGTCTCCCGTGGGATAGGCGTTGGCTCGCGGGTCGAGAATCACGAGGGCACGGGACTGCCAGGGCGTTTCGAGCTGACGGATCATCAGCTCGTCGCGGCGCGCCGAGGAGGGCCAGTGGACCCGGCGCAAATCGTCGCCGCGCTGGTACTCCCGCAGGGTGTAGAAATCCTCGCCGCCGGCCTGCGAGTAGTTGGCGCGAGCCGAGGTGGCATTGGGATCCTGGCCGCGGGTGATCGGGATCCCTTGCAGGTCCTCGACCACCGGGTAGACGACGAGGCGGTCGATGGCGCGGTCCCGGGCC
>Ga0307445_10002277_pt1 | contig 10598 bp, 7 predicted proteins | sample SalMarSW160330MG_FD_202147 | JGI IMG/M metagenome (GOLD analysis project Ga0307445, IMG submission 202147) | Salt marsh sediment microbial communities from the Plum Island Ecosystem LTER, Massachusetts, United States - SW1603-30 | ecosystem: Environmental > Aquatic > Marine > Intertidal zone >...
GCTGGTTTCCTGTCTGGTCTCATTGAAATGGTTAAATTGAGCCTTAAAATTAATGCTTTGGCAGAGAGTGAGAAATTATTTTGTGTAAAAACAGAATTTGATTTATATAAAATCTTCCATATATTTATTTGCGTCAATAATTATTATTATCAACCAAACACCTATTACTATGCAAGGAGCACCAACTGCAGTTATTATCATTTATCTGGCTATCGTGCTGCTGATGATCGTCAGCATGTGGATAACAGTCAGCAAAGCCGGCCGGCCGGGCGTGTCCCAGATCATTCCCATCTGGAATTTCATTGAACTGGTAAGAATATCAGGAAAACCTCTCTGGTGGGTCATACTGATCCTTCTTATTCCGTTTGTAAACCTTATTCTCATGATCATTGTTTTTCACGGGATTTCAAAGGCATTTGGCAAGGATGCGGGATTTACGGTGGGACTGGTATTGCTGCCGTTCATTTTCTGGCCGATCCTGGCTTTCGGGAAAGCAACGTACACTGCACCAGCTGTGCCTCCTGCGCCCTGATAGAATTTATGAACTCATAAGCTGCTTTTTCTCAAAGCACTGGCCACCACGCCAGTGCTTTTTTTGCCCGGGGTGTTCCGGGGTCAATCCCTTGATATTTTCTTGAGCATTTCGCGGTAGGTGGAGAACACCTGGGCCCTTGATACGAATCCGATGTACCTGCCTTCATCCAGGACCGCGATGTTGTAGCGGTTGCTGACATGGAACTTCCTGGCCACTTCTTCCATGGATTCATTCTTGCTTATGGTGTACTGGGGCATGAACATGAGGTCACGCACGTAAACGGTATCCCAGCTGTCCTTATCGAACATGATGTCCCGGATGTCGTCCATTTTCACGATCCCGTAAAAGATCCCCTCCCTGTCTACCACCGGGAAAATATTCCGGTGGGCCTTTTTGATCACCTTGATAAGGTCACCCAGTTTTGCATCCGGCTGGATCTGGCTGAAATCCGTTTCAACAAGGCTATCGACCTTCATATGCAGAAGCACATTCTTGTCCCGGTCATGGGTCATCAGTTCCCCGCGCTTGGCCAGCTGGATGGTATAGACGGAATTAGGCGTAAAAATACGGGTGGTGACATAGGCCAGGGTGGATACCAGCATGAGCGGCATGAAAAGTTCGTAACCCCCGGTAATTTCTGCTATAAGGAAGATCGCGGTCAGGGGAGCATGGATAACCCCCGCAATGAGTCCGGCCATTCCCACCAGCGCAAAATTATTCTCAGGCAGGCCGGCCCCGAAAAGGTTCAGTATCTTGGCGGCGAACAGTCCCAGGTTGGACCCTATGAACAGCGAGGGGGCAAAGATCCCGCCGATTCCCCCGGCCCCCAGTGTGACACTGGTGGCCACCACCTTGAAAACAAGAATAAAGAACAGGATGACAAGCGTGGCAGGGAGTGAACCCTGGAAACTTTCATACAGGGTATTATCAAAAAGATACCCGTAATTTCCGTTCAGGGCGTTGTTTATGGGCTCGTACCCTTCCCCGTAGAGGGAAGGGATCAGGAAAAGCAGGACCCCCATCGCCAGTCCCCCGAACGCCAACCGCAGCCAGGAGTTCGGGATCTTATCGAATATTCCCGTTATGAACATATACATTTTCGTGAAATAGACCGACATGAACCCTGCCAGCACGCCCAGCATCAGGTAATAGGGAACGTGTTTCATCATGAAGGTATTCTGGATGTTCACCGAATAGAGCACGTTGTGTCCCATGAAAAGGTAGGAGGTGAGTGCAGCGGTCGCGGATGCCACCAGCAGGGGCACCAGGGATGCAAGCGTAAGATCGAGCATGAGCACCTCAAGGGCAAACACGATGGCTGCAATGGGTGCATTGAAGATGGACCCGATGGCCCCTGCAACGGCGCAGCCGATCAGCAGGATGATTTGCTTGTAGCTCATGCGGAACCACCGTCCGATGTTGGAGCCGATGGCTGCACCGGTCACCACGCTGGGACCTTCCAGTCCCACGCTCCCCCCGAACCCGACCGTAAGTGCGGAAGTGATCACCGAGGAATACATGTTGTGCCGGTTGATGATCCCGTTATTCTTGGAGATGGCGTAAAGTACCCCGGGTATCCCGTGCTGTACGGGACGCCTGTTGATGTACTTGATGAAAAGCACGACCAGCAGGATGCCGACCGAAGGGAAAAGGAGCACCAGGTAGATATGGGTACGCAGGACAATCCCTTCGGCCAGTACCTGGATAAGGTGCACCAGGTTCTTGATGACAACGGCCGAGAGTCCCACTACAAGCCCGATCAGCGCACTCAGGATTATAATGAATTGCCGCTGTCCCATGTGCTTGATCCTGAGCAGGAACAGTCGCCGGTAGATTTGCATTTTCCGCATGAGGCACAAAATTATAAAACCCTGCCGTAAATCCGAAAATCACACGGAAAGAATGATTCCAAATATTAATTATTCCTGTTGCCGCGTTAAATTACTGTTCAATCCGGTTGAAACCCTGAAATACGGCAGCCGGTTTTAGGATAAATATTCGTAGTTTTAATTGAAAATCGTACACGGAATAACCTTGGGTAACCTCAGACCGGCCAAACTCGCCAGCCTGCTGGCTGCAGCTGTATTCGCAGGACTCCAGGCCCAGATCACACCGCCTGCGGCCCCGGAGATCATCCGGGTATCGGTGGACACCCTGACCGGGCTTGCTGACATCCGCTGGAATCCAAGTCCCTCTTCAGACGTCGAGAAGTACACTGTTTATTACTACAAACCGGGCATCGACGGGGCCCTTGCCGTAGATACGGTCAGCGGCGATACGCGGGAATACGTCTACACCACCCTTGATCCGTCCGCAGCCTCCCAGACCCTGACGGTTGCGGCGGTGGATTCGAGCGGGACCGGAGGCATTCTGCCGGAACCCCCGCACAGCACCATGCACCTGGCTATAATGTATGATTCCTGTGAAAAAGCCATGGAACTCGAATGGACCGCCTATGTCGGCTGGGACGATTTGGTGAAATACGAGGTGTACTTCAGCGTTGACGGGGGAGCATACACCATCCTGAAGAAAGACGGGACACAGGGCACAAGTGAACTGCATCTCGGAATCGTGGACAATCGCCGCTATTGCTATTTCATCAAGGCCGTCAGTGCCCGGACCCACTCTTTCTCAAACATCGTCTGCAGGAACGTCAGCCACCCCCTGTATCCAGCCTGGATCAATGCGGAATCCGCTTCCGCGATCGGCACGGACGTGATTGAGGTTAAGTTTGCCGTTGATCCGGCCGGGGAGGTCAGCAGCTTCAGGCTGTACAAGGCAGCGGGACCCGGGAAGCCCTTCATCCGGGATGCCATACTCAGCAGAACCGGCGATTCGATCGTACACCAGGACCCGGTGATCTCAACCAAATTAAGGTGGCTGTACAAGCTTTATGCCCTCGATGTCTGCAACAACATTAATCCGGAGACCGAATCGAATGTCTGCGGGAACATCGTATTGAATGCCAGGAGCGTGGCCCTGGAAGCCTTCCTGTCCTGGTCCCCCTACTCCGATTACGAGGCAGGTGTGAATGCTTACCGGGTATACCGGGACATCAAGCGGGCGGGACCCGTCCTGATTGCCGGGACCAGTCCCCCGGATACCAGCTTCCAGGATGATCTGAGTTTTCTTTCCGGGGAGGACATCCAGGATGAGATCTGTTATTATTTGGTGGCCGAGGAGAACGATAACTATACCCGCGGAAAACAGGGATTCAGCCGCTCAAACGAGGCATGCGTATCCGTGGTTCCGGAGATCCGGATGGCGAACGCACTCATACCCAATGCAACAAACCTGGATAACAGCAGGATCCAGCCGATCCTGACTTTCATCCCGCAGCACTATGTTTTCCAGGTCTTCGACCGCTGGGGATCCAAAATCTTTGAAACCAGCGATCCGGCGGCTTTCTGGTACGGCAACGTCAACGGGGGCAAGAAAGTCCCCGAAGGAGTATACGTCTACTACATCAGGCTTACCACTTCCAGCGGCATTGAGGTTGAGAAAAAAGGGGAAATCACGGTTTTTTACAAATAATTTGCAGATCAGTACCGACCGGATTGCCCTTCATTCCCCCTAAATGCCTTCTTCATTCCCCCCGGGACATCATTGTCTTTGGCAATTTTTGATTAATTTTACAGCTTATTCTGTCGCGTAAGATGAGCGTCCTGACCAAAACGGAAGAAGATCTGATCCAGAAGGAATTCGAGGATCTGCTTGCCCATTGTGCACATTGCGAGAACAAGACGGACCAGCGGCTTATCCGTAAGGCATTCCGGGTGGCGAAGGAAGCCCATAAGGACATGCGGCGGAAATCGGGCGAGCCCTACATCCTTCACCCTATCGCCGTGGCAAAGATCGTAACCCACGAGATAGGCCTGGGGGCGACATCGGTGATCTGTGCCATGCTTCACGACGTTGTTGAGGACACCGATTATACCATCGAGGATATAGAGAATCATTTCGGGCACAAGGTGGCCTCGATCATTGACGGGCTCACCAAGATATCCGATGTCTTCGACAACAAATCCTCGCTCCAGGCCGAAAATTTCAGGAAAATGCTCCTGACGCTGTCGGACGATGTGCGGGTGATCCTGATCAAACTGGCGGATCGGCTGCACAATATGCGTACACTTCAGTCCATGCCGCCCAACAAGCAGATCAAGGTCAGCGGCGAAACCACATATCTCTATGCCCCCCTGGCCCACCGGCTCGGCCTTTATGCCATCAAAACGGAACTGGAGGACCTGAGCCTCAAGTACCGTTATCCCAAGATATACCAGGATCTCGTGAACCGGATAAAGGACAATGAGAAGAAGAGGGGACTTACGATCAACTCATTCGCCCTGCCCCTGATCGATAAACTGGAAAATGCCGGGTACGAATTCGACATCACCGGCAGGCCCAAATCGATTTATTCGATCTGGACCAAGATGCAGACCAAGAACATCCCCTTCGAGGAGGTATACGACCTGCTGGCAATCCGGATCGTTTTCAAAGCGCTTCCTGACATCCCTGAGAAAACACAGTGCTGGAATATCTATTCCATCATCACGGACACTTACAAACCGAAACCGGACCGGATAAGGGACTGGGTATCCACACCCAAGGCAAACGGTTACGAAGCCCTCCACGTGACGGTCATGGGACCCGAAGGGAAATGGGTGGAGGTGCAGATCCGCTCCACCAGGATGGACCAGATCGCCGAGCGCGGATTTGCCGCCCACTGGATGTACAAACAGGCCGGGAAGGGCAGCAGTGAGGAACTGGACAAATGGATCAGGAGGATCCAGGAATTGCTGGAAAATCCCGATTCAAACGCCCTGGAGTTCCTGGATGATTTCAAGCTTAACCTGTTCGCTTCGGAAATCCTGGTCTTCACCCCCAAGGGACACATAAAAACCCTTCCCCAGAAAGCCACAGCCCTGGATTTTGCCTACGAGATCCATTCCGAGATCGGCAACCGGGCCATCGGTGCAAAGGTCAACCACAAGCTGGTCTCCCTGAACCACGTCCTGAACAGCGGGGACCAGGTCGAGATCCTTACCTCGGACAACCAGCGGGTCAGCAGGGAATGGCTGTTTTACGTGACCACGGCAAAGGCTAAATCAGCCATCAAGGCGGCCCTCAAGGCGGAGACCAAGGACCGGATCGAAAAAGGAAAACAGGTGCTGGAAGACAAACTCAAGGAATACAATCTGAAACCCTCCTCCAGGATCTTTAAAAAGTTGCTCCCTGCCTATGAGGTCCGTTCGAAAGATGAACTGTACAGTAAGATTGGAACCGGTATCGTCAGCCTGGAAGACCTCAAAAAGATCCTGCGGCGTAATACCAAGAACAAGTGGATACGGTACTGGGATCTCCAGTTCACCTCATCGGCAAAGAACAAGAAACCCCCTGATAAAAAAACCACCCCCGGTTCCTATTCCGGATCCCATTACATGATCCGGGAAAACCTCGACAACACGGAGCCGGAATACAGCCTTGCAAAATGCTGTAATCCCATACCCGGCGACGACGTGGTCGGCTACCGGAACCCGGATAATTCCATCGTGATCCATAAGAGCAAATGTTCCAAGGCCATCAAGCTGATGTCAAGCCAGGGAAACCGCATCATCCCTGCCAAATGGACTACCCACAAGATCCTGAGCTACCTTGTGCGGATCCAGCTCCAGGGACTGGATAAATTCGGGATTTACAACAACATCACCACCATCATCTCCAAGGAACTCTCGGTCAATATGCGGAACATCAACCTCATCAGCCATGACGGGATCTTCGAGGGCAGCATTGACCTGTATGTTCATAATACCAAGGACCTGAACAACCTCATCATGAATCTCATGAAAATCAAAGGGGTGGAATCCGTCAAACGGGTGGAAAAGATCGAGGACTAGATGTTAAAAATCACTTCCATTCCTTTCCTAATTCAAAAAAAATAGTATACTTTAGCTTGATTATTTTTAATTAGTCTGTGTATGATTAGTGAAGAAACGAAGGAGACGGTCAAGAAAATCTTTACCGAATACCTTGAAAAGAAAGGACACAGGAAGACGCCGGAACGCTATGCCATCCTGGAAGAGATCTATTCACGCGACGGACATTTTGACATCGAGTCGCTCTATATTTTCATGAAGAATAAGAATTACAGGGTCAGCCGTGCGACACTTTACAATACCATAGAGCTCCTGCTTGACTGCAACCTGGTGATCAAGCACCAGTTCGGGAAGAATATTGCCCAGTTTGAGAAAGCCTATCAATGCATGCAGCATGACCACCTGATCGACATGGAATCCGGAAAAGTGATCGAATTCTGCGATCCCCGGATCGATGAGATCATTAAAACAGCCTGCGAACTGAACAAGTTCAGGCCCTCCCACCACTCCCTCTACATCTATGGTTTTTCCGAGGACGAGCGCGAAGCCCGTTAGGTCTTTCAGGAAGCAGAAATATTTCGTACCTTCATGCCCCGTATCATGGGTCAATCACCCGTGTTTTAATTAATCCTTAACCTAAATTTCAGTAAGTGAAAATAGATGTTTTGTTAGGCCTTCAGTGGGGTGACGAAGGCAAAGGCAAACTGGTCGACGTACTGACCCCCGGGTACGATGTTATTGCCCGGTTCCAGGGGGGACCAAACGCAGGTCATACCCTGGAATTCAACAACATCAAGTACATTGCGCATAACATTCCTTCGGGTATCTTCCGCGAAAAGAGCATAAACCTCATCGGCAACGGCGTGGTGCTTGACCCGGTGATCTTCAAAAAGGAGATCGGCGAGATCAGGGCGCTGGGGGTGGACATAGGAACCAGGCTGCTGATATCGAGGAAAGCACACCTGATCATGCCGACACACAGGATCCTGGACGCTGCCTCCGAGGCAGCCAAGGGTATTACGAAAATCGGTTCCACCCTGAAGGGGATCGGTCCTACTTACATGGACAAGACCGGCCGGAACGGGATGCGGGTCGGGGACATAGAATCAGCCGATTTCAGGGCAAAATACGACTTCCTGACCAACAAGCACATGCAGATCCTGAAGCAGTACGATTTCGAGTTTGACCTCAAGGAATACGAGAAGGGATGGATGGAAGGCATCGAGTCCATCCGGTCCTTCCCACTGGTAAACGGTGAATACGTCATCAACCGTTTCCTCCGGGAAGGGAAATCCGTTCTGGCCGAAGGGGCCCAGGGATCCATGCTGGATATCGATTTCGGTTCATACCCCTACGTCACGTCCTCCAATACCATCTGTGCCGGGGCCTGCACGGGACTGGGACTTGCTCCCCAGAAGATCGGCAAGGTGATGGGTGTGTTCAAGGCTTATTGCACCCGTGTCGGAAGCGGTCCCTTTCCAACGGAACAGGACAATGACACCGGCATCGCCCTGAGGGAGTATGGCTCGGAATACGGGGCCACCACGGGGCGCCCCCGCAGGTGCGGCTGGCTCGACCTTCCCGTCCTGAAATATTCCATCATGCTGAGCGGTGTTACGGAACTGCTCATGACCAAATCCGATGTACTGACCCATTTCGACACCCTGCAGGTCTGCACAGCCTACCGCTCCAACGGGAAGGTTAGCGATGAGCTTCCCTTTGATATCCTTGCCCCGATAGAACCCGTATATACGGAACTCCCTTCCTGGGAAAAAGACCTGAAGGGGATCAGCCGCAAGGAAGACCTGCCCCCCGAACTGCTCGCTTACATTGCTTTCATCGAGAAGGAAGTCGGGGTGCCCGTAACTTATGTTTCGGTGGGACCCGACAGGGAGCAGATCATTAAGATTGAATAAATAGCTGATTAACCGATAATTACCTTCAGAGACCGCAGAGTAGGCAGGGCAAAACCTTGACTTCTTTGCGGTTTTTTTTATCTTTCATATCCTAAACCAAGCCGACCCCAACCATGAGAACCCTGAATACCCTTTTCAACGACTGCGTCGAAAAATACCGGGACAACGTTTACCTGCTCGAAAATTCCGGCGAGGGATACAAACCTACCACCTACGGGGAAACCCGGACGGAAGTGCACCGGTTTGCAGCGGGACTGTTAAGCCTGGGGGTCCGGAAAGGAGACCGCCTGGCACTGCTGTCCGAAGGAAGGAACAGATGGATATACAGCGAGCTGGGGATCCTGTACACCGGGGCCGTGAACGTGCCCTTGTCCACACGTCTGGAAGAACCTTCGGAGATCAAATTCCGCATCGAGCATTCCGGGTCCAGGATGATGATCATCTCCGGCCGTGAAGCCTGTAAAATAAAGGAACTGAAAAAAGAGATCGCCTGCCTGGAAAAGATCATTTACCTTGACCCGCGCGAAAGCTACGACGAGGATGAGATCTTTTTCGACGACGTTTCCGCACTGGGCGACCGGTACCTTGCGGAGAACCGTTCAGAATTCGAGAACACATGGAAATCCGTCGGGGAAAACGACCTGGCCAATATCTGCTATACTTCCGGTACCACGGCAGATCCGAAGGGGATCATGCTCTCCCACCGGAATTATACCGCCAACATTGAACAGGCCCAGAGCGTGATGCCGGTCTATGAATGGTGGACCACGCTGGTGTATATTCCGTGGGACCACGCCTTCGCCCATACAGCCGGGGTTTACACCATCCTTTCACACGGGGCCAGCGTGGCTTCGGTCCAGCTCGGAAAGACCCAGACCGAAGCGCTCAAGAACTTCCCCATTAACATGAAGCAGATCCGGCCGGTTTTTATGTTCAGCGTACCGGCCATCGCCAAGAATTTTAAAAAGAACATCGAGAACGGCATCCGGGAGAAGGGCGGGCTGATCGAAAAACTCTTCCACCATGCCGTCCGGGTGAACAAGCGATACATCCGCCTGGGTTACGATCGCGGACGAAAAGGCACCTTCCTCCTGAAGCCATACATCTGGCTCTTCGACAGGATCATTTTCAAAAAGGTCCGGGAGGCCTTCGGCGGCCGCCTTGAATTTTTCGTGGGAGGGGCAGCACTGCTGGACCTGGAACTGGCAAAATTCTTCTATGCCATCGGGATCCCCATGTTTCAGGGCTACGGCCTGACCGAGGCAGCTCCTATCATTTCGGCAAATTCCCAGGCCAGGCATAAGCTGGGCTCTTCGGGCACCATCGTCAGCAACCTGGAGGTGAAGATATGCGACGAGGACGGGAAGGAATTGCCCGTGGGGGAAAAGGGAGAGATCGTCTGCCGGGGTGAAAACGTCATGCTGGGCTACTGGAAGAACGAAGCCGCGACGACGGAAGCTTTAAGGGAGGGATGGCTTTTAACGGGGGACATGGGTTACCTCGACAGCGACGGATACCTTTTTGTCCTGGGAAGGTTCAAGAGCCTGCTGATCGCCGACGACGGCGAGAAATACAGTCCCGAGGGAATAGAGGAAGCCTTCGCCCAGTACGTGCCCTTCCTCGACCAGTGCATGATGTACAACAACCAGAACCCCTACTGTACCATTTTCGTTGTCCCCAACAAGGAAGCCATGAAGCGATGGCTGGCAGAACATAAGCCCGGTGCCGGTGGCAGGGAGGCCAGGGAGGCGGTGCTGAAGGAACTGGAGCGGCAGATCGCGGAATTCAGGACCGGCGGAAGATACCAGGATGAATTCCCGCAGCGATGGCTTCCTGCGGCCGTCTGCATCCTTTCCGAACCCTTCAGCCAGGAAAACCTGCAGCAGAACAGCATGAACAAGCTTGTCCGCGGAAAGGTCCTCGAAGCCTACCCGGAGGAGCTCAGGTTCCTGTATACTCCGGAGGCAAAGAACATCACAAACGAGCGGAACCTGGCCGCCCTCGGGGATCTGTAACGGGGACCCATGCGGACACGCCGACATAGAATACCGGTCATCCGGATGAGGGCATTGTTACGCTGCCCTGTCCCCGTGCGCCTCAAGGTCACGGTCCTGCTTCTGTTGTTTTTCACCGGGGCCGCCGCCCAGGAGGGCCAGCCCTTCATGAGCCATTTCAAGCTGGAACAGTTCCCCGGCAACCGGATCAGTTCCATCAGCCAGGACATCCAGAACACCATGGTATTCTCGGGCAACACCGGCATCATCACTTTCGAGG
>Ga0307445_10002280_pt1 | contig 10595 bp, 22 predicted proteins | sample SalMarSW160330MG_FD_202147 | JGI IMG/M metagenome (GOLD analysis project Ga0307445, IMG submission 202147) | Salt marsh sediment microbial communities from the Plum Island Ecosystem LTER, Massachusetts, United States - SW1603-30 | ecosystem: Environmental > Aquatic > Marine > Intertidal zone >...
TTGGACAATATCCTGATAAATCGCATTCAGCGGCCTACCGTCTGATCTGGCAGGAGTCGCTGTCAATCCGATAACAATTGCATTGTCTTTGTATAGATTGAGTATTTTTTTGCGTGTCCTGGCTATACTTGAATGGGCCTCATCGTAGATTGCGATGTCGGCTGGTCTAAACCATTTTTCATCTCCAGGGCTATCAAGTTTTAAGCGACGTTCATATGTTTGGATAGAAATTATCTGAACTGGCCTCCCAAGATTATAGCCTTCCCCGGACATGATAAAACCGACATGATCTCCTATTCCAAATTCGTCAAACCTTTCCATGGCTTGATATGCAAGCTGCCTGAAATGAACAAAAAAAACAATGCGCTTCCCTTTTTCAAGAGCACTTTTAATTATACTGGCAGCCAAAATAGTTTTCCCAGCCCCGCAATTGGCCTGCAATATAAACCTCCTGTTGCCGTTCCGTATAGATTCTCTGGCGTCCTCTATCGCTTTTTCTTGATATGGTCTTAATTCTATCACTTTTGTATGATTTCACCTATTAGCTATTAAGATATATTATCTATAATTATTCATGGTAGGTATTAGTTAAATAGCTCACTGCTCACTGCTCACTGCTCACTGATTAGGGGAGGTCTTCGGTAAAGGCTTCCGCAAAGGCTTTCTGGAAGCCTTTACCATAGTCTTTAATAGAGCACTTAACCTTATGATATATTGAGTTTTTTATATTTCCCTCCGGCAACATATCAAAGGCTTTTCCCCATGCTTTAACCACGTTTGCGCTTTCTGGTTTGTTGTATTTTATGAAGTTTGGAACGTGTATTATTTTAGATTTTTTATCATCTTCGATCATACCTTTAGCAAAGGCTTCCGCAAAGGCTTCCGGTAAGACTTCAATTTCTGATGAAAGGCCCTCTATTGTTCCCCTCATTGCGCCCAATGATGTCATATTTGGGTGTGTTAATACGAATAAAAACGCAAGCTTCCCATCATTAGAAAGCGACATGAATTTTTCGTCGTTCCATATTCGTACATCTATTTTTCTGTAATGGGACATCAATGTACCTCAAAAACACAAATAGGCCCATGTGAGCGAAGTCGCTGCGATGCCAAGGGGTGAGAAACCCGACAACGAACACATGAACCTATTTCTATTTTTGAATTATAATTTGGCATCGCAATTTTCACTAAAACATAATCACAAGGGAATGTCAATCATTATAAAATATATTCGAACTCGATCAGGTTTACATCCTTTATTTTAAATCCCGTATTGCTGTGGGAGAGGCTTCTCTCTACGTTCTCCGATACCCCATTCTATAATGTCCCATAGATAAGCGTCTGTATCGTTTTTAATATTGTTAAATTCACGCAAAATGCACAGCGCTTCTTGCGCTTTTTCAAGTTCGGTCATAGTTGCTCCTTCTTTGTCATTATTTTAGCGCGGCTGCCCGCCGCACCGTAAAGCGGGCAGCGCCATACTATCCCAGTGCAGCAATCCTAATTGGTTTTTCCCCTTTCAACGTGTCACAAATTATAGGTGCTTGCATGGTCGCGCTAAACCTTAGCTGGAAATTCTTCCCAGATTTTCCCTGAATCATTCGGCCAGTCTTCATAAAGGATATGGTTTCCGTAACTGTCTTTCTTAAAGAAGAAAGGCACACCTGCGTCTACACACTGATTTTTTAAATCAATAGCCCATTCATTTTTCATGAATCGCTTCCCGGGCCCTGTTTCAGCACCGCAGATTACCCAATCAAGCATTGGGGTGCTATCTCCTGGTATCTGACAATCAATTGGCTCTATGCAAGGCCTTGAATATTTGCTTAATCCAGTAGCGGTTGAATAAAGATTTATTGGACCGAGCATAGGCTCAACACTGATGAACCGGACAGCGGCTGGTATATTAAATAAAATTGTGATAAGCTCATCAGCTTTTTGCTGATTCTCAATTGTAGCCCCTATCTGTACATTTGGTAGGACCCCATATTTATGGACGGCGTATTCTCTCATAAAATATCCAAGCCGCCATGGCCGTTTGGTTAAAATCATGAATGTGTGTTGTTTGCATCTGGCTATCTGATCGTAGACAGCCGCAAACCATTCTATCGGCACATCATCATGAGCTATATCCCCCATTGAACAAACAAAAATTCTGCGCGGCTTTTTCCATACTGAAGGTTGAGTAATTTTGTCTCTGTGGAATGTAAGCCTGAATTGATTTGGCTTATCTGGATACCCGTAACGGCCGGCCAAGCGTCGTGCCATGCGTTTTGCATAACAATTCAGGCATCCTAAACTTATTGGGCTGCATCCGGTTATAGGATTCCAGCTTTCATCTGTCCATTCGATCTTAGTCGGCATTTTATCACCTAAAATCTTTCGATAATTCCCAGATTTCTGAGATTTCATCCTGGGTCATTTTTTATCTTCAGATCCCCAGACATCCCGGCCACCGTAGTCGTGATCGGGTAGGGGCTTGTAGCATGAATATGGTATTGGACGAGACTCAGGATCGTAAATTGGGCCAGTATGGAAACATTTTACACTTCCGTCATTGACCACACTATGTACGATGCGCAACCATTTAGTCTTTCTGTTGTTGTACATCCAGACAATGATCGGATCTCCCTGAATGAACTCGGGGAGCTTTGGCGGTATGGGTTTGGCGTAGGTCCAAACAACAACTCTAAATTGTGAGCTTCCACTATTATAAATTTCTGCATCCTCATGATGGACGCATACACATAGTCCATTTCTATCTACGTATAGAAAAATACGTTCATGATGTATCGCATATTTTACCTCACCAACAAGAATTCTCTCCCCTTCCTTGGGCTTGAACTCTTTCTTTTCTTCATCGTTTGGTTTCATGGGTTCCTCCATTTCAAAATCTCGAATAACCGCTTTCGCAAACGCGCTACCAGCGGCCATCCATTAATAGTGACTTACAAATAGGCCCGCCTTTTCCAACAGACAGTGCATTGGCAACTGGCTGAGTGGCCAGTGTCGCCTAATTCGTATGTTAATAAATGTTCAAGTTCGTATATTCTTCTCCCAGCCCACTGTGGGTCACGGGTAGCCATAGTGATTAGCGCTACTGCTGGGTCGTCTGCTCTGTCGAATTGATATATTCCTGTCCTGCACCATAGACCATAGCGTATCTTTAACGAATCAAACGCGCTGTAGGATAGCTCAATGGGCTTTGCGTATGCGTAATCAAAAAGTTTGACTAACACGCCTTCATCGGTAAGATCTAATATTTGGTAATACCACCGGCCACCAGACCACCGGCTTTCTCCGGTTGGTATAAAAAGTCCTGGCCTTGGTTTTGCTTCCATAGTTTCACACTCCCGGCTTGGGTTTTGTGGTAAGATATTTCTTATCGATGATATCCCTGAGCTTCTTGTTTTCCTGGCTTAATTCGATTATTGACCGGCCCTGATCGTTTATCAATGTGGCCATGCCGCTTATTTTAATCCAGCCGTAGCAGGCCAGGACGCCAAGGATGATGATAGCTGCCGCAATCTTCACAGCTTCCGTCACCCTTCGATATTCAATGAGACGATAATTTTTTCGCCAGACCTAAGTCGCTTGAGTAGATTTAAACGTATTTTTTCGGCATTGTATTCGCGTGGTTTGTTATTTATCATTAGATATAATGCGTCTGTGCTCATTACGCACAGGAGATAATCCTTGTCAGGCGAATAAAATTCAATCATAGAACGATCATACCTGTTGAGCCTTAATAGCATTTTCATGTTGCTGTCCTTTCTTCGCCATTCCTCGATGTCTCATTGGCGATAATATTTCACTGGCGATATCTGTCAAGGTATCATCGCATAAATCCTGAATAGTGGTGATTAATTTGTCGTGATCTTTTGCAAGTTTGATATCAAAATTATGCGCAGACTGCTCTTCCATATCCTCACAAAGCTCCCTGATCTTCATAAGTGTTTCTATTGGGTTAAGTATTGGCATTGCTAAGCTCCTTTATGATTTTATAAATACCATATGGGCGCATGCTTATAGCTCAATCCTATGCCCAGCATCATCAAGCATCCTGTGCGCCTTATCCATAATCTTAGTGGGCACAACTCTATGCCCCCTCTCGTATTTGCTCAGGAGGGTTGGATTGATGCCTAACTTAACTGCCATAACATACTGTTCCAACAGCAGGTTATGGCGTATGATCTTTAGTTTTTCGCCGTCTGTGTATTTTATTTTTCGCATGCTTATACATATAGTCCAAAACAAAATGCGTGTCAAGCGATTTTTTTCTTGACATTAATTTTTATCTGTGGGATAAGGGAACATATTGTAAATATCAAACCGAAAAGAGGAGAACCCATGGAAATCAAAAATGCTATTATAGAATCAGCAACCATTACAAATGATGATCACGGTGTTTTATCCGCTTGGCTATATTTAAATTATGGAAGCAGCGGCCAAGGATTTGGTGGTTTTGTTTTGTATGCTCCAAAATCATTTTCCAACAGTGGAACAAAAAACTATGCCGGTCATTTTATATGGCGCTGTATGGAAATTGCCGGCGTGTCGAATTGGAATGATCTGCCTGGTAAAACCATCCGAGCTAAGGGTGATTTCAGCGGCGTTAAAGCGATAGGCCATATCATAAAAGATGATTGGTTTTGTCCTTCTGCCGATTTTTCAAAAGAGTAAATGTGATATTTATGCTGGCCGTGGCGGAATTGGCAAGCTGTGTGTAGTTAAACTCCGGTAAGTCGGGGCTTGCCATTGGTAGACGCATCGCCTACACTGAAGATGAAATACCGGGGTGACGACCGGGGCGATTAAAATATAGGCCATCTGACTTTTCGGGTTAAAGTCTGCGGCGACCAAACCGTAAAGACGCTTGGGACTACATCTCCGCAAAACAACTAAGAAGAGAAACCCGTGCAGGTTCGAATCCTTGCCGGTCAGCAACCAATACCAAGACAGCATTTGCTGGGGCATCTTGGGTAGCCGGATAAAAACCTGACTCCGGCAAACTAAAAGGGGGAATGATAGACATGAAACTATTATCTCGGGAAGAAGCTTTGCAGAAATGTAAAAAGCACTGGCTGTGGGTTGCAAAGACAGGCCAGAATAAATCGGACTATCCATTCGAAGACAAGAAGCCGGATTCTTCCTGTTATGCTTGTGAGTACAGCCATCAGAATGACTGGAATTTCTGTAATAAAAATTGTATTATTCCTTGGCCCGAAGGTTGTTGCGTCGCAGAAAAATCTCCATTTAAAGCTTACTGCGATGCGAAAGCAAACTCAAACGAGAAAAAAGAAGCAGCCCTGGCCATAGCTGCCCTGTGCGATAAGGGCCTGGCCCAAATAAAAATAAAGAAATGAACCCACGCTGCCAAAATTGCAATATCCAAAGCTCTACAGTAGGCACAGCATTCTGCCAAAACTGTGACGGCAGCAGAACATCAGCAACCGATACAAAGCATGTCCTCATCTTCTACACGATAGAAGATATCATAAACGTGTTATTAAATCATGGCTATGCGGAGGTGTACTATGCTGAACGAATCCGGCCTTACAGTCACTGAACAACACCAGGCAATCAATGCACTATGGAAAGAAGGGCATACATACAAATGCGCGGCAAGGCAGGTCTTTAGACTTTTTCCTTGCGAATGCCATATGCTAAACATTGATCAAAAACCAAAGGAGGGCTGCAATGGATAACCTATTAAATTTGTTTGCACACGCCAGTTTTATGGCACTAGTGAACTTCGAGGACGCCTATGACAACCTACTTCTGATAGAAAGCTACCTTGAAACAATGGGCGAAGATGAGAAAGGACATACTCATCTTAAAAAGGTGCATGCCCTCATACAGGATTTCTTAAAGGGCCTCTCTGACATCGATGATGATATCGATGATGAGCTGTCAAAAAAGCAGGCCGGCCAGACGGATCAGTCTGATTTGGGCTGCAACCTAAAGCAGGAAATAAGAACGAACCATAACATACTTTATGGAGATTTGGGAAATGTCCGTTAGTAAGTTTACAATTAAGTGTGGCCAGTGTGGGGCGAGCCATGCCTTTGCCTCCGATGAAGAAACGGAGGCTATTAAGTTGTATTTCCGTCGAGAGACCCCTTCAATAAGGGATAGAATGGAGATTCGCTGCCAAAGTTGCGGGAATAGGCAGGAATTGGGCATAGTTTGGCCTATTGATATTAACCGCATAGGAGGATAGATGATGGAATGTTCTTGTGTATATGTCGGAGAGTTTTACTGTGATAATGATTTTTATAGATCAAAAATTGTAACTGCAATAAAACAGCATAAATGCTGTGAGTGTCACCAGCCGATACTGCCTTCAGAAAAATATGAGTATGTTGCTCAACGTTACGATGGAGAATTTTTTACACACAAGACATGTATCGATTGCCTATCCGTGCGCAATGAGTTTTTCTGTGATGGTTGGTGTTTCGAGTTTCTTTGGGAATATCTTACAGAACATATAAACGAATTGAGAGGAGATATATCGGAAAATTGCATAGCGCCCTTGACTGTGCCTGCAAAAAATAAGGTCTGTGAATTAATCGAAAAAGCATGGGCTGATGTATAAACCAAATTTTATGGAGGGTAATTATGGAAAACGAAGTCACGGTCAACCATGAGCTAATCCCGGTTGAGAGGATCAATGTTCCTCAACTGTTCACCCAAAAACAGATCGTTGAAAATCTTCTTGAGGCAATAGCCAAAAAGGCTAGGGAGCATGAGCCAGATATTTCCAACGCGACAACCCGCAAGGAAATTGCATCCAACGCCTACAAGGTAAGTCAATCAAAGACTTTCCTTGATGGACTCGGCAAAGATTTTGTTGCCGCACGAAAGGCCGAACTCAAGGTATCCGATGCATTACGCAAGCAAATCCGCGATACTCTTGACGCCTTGCGCGATGAAGTCAGGCAGCCCCTGACCGATTGGGAACAGGCCGATGCCGACCGCAGGGCCAAGGAAAAGGCAGAGGCCGAATATCTCGCAGATTGGGAAGATGCGATTGCCGAGGACGATCTGTTCAACCGCCAGCGTGAGATTGAACGCAAAGAAGCCGAAATTGCCAGGCAGGAAGCCGAGCGCAAGGCCAGAGAAGATGCTGAACGACTTGAGCGTGAACGCAAAGAAGCCGAAATTGCCAGGCAGGAAGCCGAGCGCAAGGCCAGAGAAGATGCTGAACGACTTGAGCGTGAACGCAAAGAGCGCGAAGCCAGGATTGCCAGAGAAGCTGCAGAATTAGCAAAAAAGCAAGCTGAAGAAGCTGCCAAGAAAGAACAGGAGAGAATTGAGTGCGAAAAACGTGAAGCCGAAGAACGTGCCGCCAAAGCTGAGCAAAATCGCCTCGCAGCCATTGAAAAGGCCAATCGAGATGCAGAACTTGCAGAACAACGCAGGATCGAAGCTGAAAAGCAAGCAGAGCGTAATCGACTGCAGGCCATTAAGGACGCGGAGGATAAAGCCCGGCGCGAAGCCGAACAAAAAGAGCGTGACCGTCTGGCCAAGGAAGCTGCCGAGAAGGCCGAGATAGAACGCAAGGCCAGAAATAAGGCCCACCGTAAGGCCATAAACAATGCCGCCCTTGCATGCTTCGAAAACAACGGTATTGATACCGATATTGCGAAAAAGGTTATACGGCTCATCGCCAGCGGCATGATTGATTACATTGCCATTAATTATTAGTGGAGGATAGATATGGAAAACGAAGTCTCAGTATACCAAGGGATGCCAGCTGCCATAATCGAAAAAGCCATTGCCGGAAACGCCGATCTTGACAAGCTTGAGAAATTACTTGAACTGCAAGAGCGGTGGGAGCGTAACGAGGCAAAAAAGGCATATGTTAAAGCTATGGCTGATTTCAAAGCCAATGCGCCTGAAATTGAAAAGGACAAACCAGTTAGCTATGGACCTGGAAAAGCATCATACAATTATGCCTCCCTTGCCAATGTGACCAAAAAAGTCAGCTCTGAATTGAGCAAGCACGGTCTGTCTGCATCATGGTCTACAACTCAAAAAGACAAAGATGTCTGTGTATCATGTACAATTACCCATATCCAGGGGCATAGCGAAACAACATCCTTGACAGCCGGCCCAGATACAAGTGGAAGTAAGAACTCAATCCAGGCAATTGGATCAACGATATCTTATCTGGAAAGGTACACATTGCTTGCTATGCTCGGACTTGCCACCCATGACCAGGATGATGATGGAAAAACCTCCGAAGCTGAATTCATATCAATTGACCAGCAAACCTTCGTCAATGATGAGGTCAAATCTGTTTATGGGAAAAAAGAAAATCTATTCTGGCAATACATGGGTGTCGAATCGGCAGACAAAATAACTGTAGATAAATATAAAATGGCAACATATGCCATAGAAAAAGCCAAGCAGGGGTCTAAAAATGATCATAATCAAAGGTGATCAACAAACAGACGAATGGCAAGAAATACGCAAGGGGATACCAACTGCAAGCCGTTTCTCTGAAATCATAACGCCGGCTAAAGGAGAATTGTCGAAATCCTCAGAAGGATATATGAAAGAGCTTGCTGCTTCCCGTGTGTGGGGAGTTCGGGAAGAATCCTATACATCATACCACATGCAAAATGGTATCGATAGGGAAGCCCAGGCACGGCTTGAATACCAGGCACTGACATTGATAGAAGTTGAACAGGTAAGGTTCATTTATGCTGATGATAGAATGGATCGAGGCTGTTCTCCAGATGGCCTTGTCTATGACCCTGGATTGATTGAAATAAAAAGCCCAAAGTTGAAAACCCATGTTGGATATATTTTAAGCGACGGATACCCACGTGAGTATAAATGCCAGATTCAGGGCGAGCTTTATATCTGCGAACGTGAGTGGTGCGACTTCATATCATATTTCCCAGGCACCGATCTATATATTAAACGAGTTTATCGGGATGAAAAATTTATCAAGAAGTTGGCAGAAGCTATAGACCAATTTAATGAACAGCTTAACGAACTTGTATCAAAACTAAAACAGGAGGCATTATGAAAAACGGAACAGCAATAACCATCGTTAAATCGTCAAATGGATTTATCATTTTCGAACAGGAAAACATCGACCTGCCGACAAACGCAAGCCAGATGGCAACTTTCAATAAACTGGCGAATAGCTACGATGGGTCAGTTGTGAATTTTGTTGAAAATCATTTTGAACAGCGAGATGAAGCAGCCCCAGACGATGATTGAAAGGCAAACGGCTTGAGCCATGATAGAAATAGCTGCACAAATAACTAACGACTACTTGCTTGCACCCTGGACCGATCAGGATAAGGAAGACATCCGCAATTACAACCCAAACCAGATTGTGATGGTCGGTGTAAAAGGTGTCAGAAAACCTCGCAGCATAGCGCAAATGAATACATTCTGGAAAATCTGCACTCTATTTGCTGAGGCCGCTGCGGATAAAAATATCCAGTCTTGGGATCATAAAAACAAGATTGCTTTTCAGTGCAAAGTTGAGCTACAGTTTATTGATGCATCTAGGACAATCGTTGACCAACACGGCAAGGTCCATCTTCATTATAGATCTATCAGCTTCAGAGAACTGCCGCACATGGAAGCCTGTAATTTCTTCAAAAGGAGTTACCGATTTTTGGATTATTCATCAAACAAACTCTTGGGTGTTCGCATTGATCAATACTTCGAACAGATAGGACTTAGATATGAGCCATAAAGTGTATAGGAACAAAAAGTTCTTAGAGTTTACACGAAGCAGACCGCCTATAGTCGGTTGGTGTGATGAAAATTTAAGGCATGCCCATCATGTAAAAATGCTAAATGGAGGAGGCACAGGAACAAAACCGTCTGATACTCATGTTGTTTGTACAACATGGGTTAACCATGATGCCATACATCGCTATGGAGAGAAGGATGTGTTTTTAAATGCCGGTCTTGAAAAAGAAGATATAACTGCAGCGGTGCTCAATAATATAATTAACTATCTTGATAAAACCCACAATATAGACGGAACGAAATTGGCAATCGATTTGTTGACGGAATATATGGTGATTGAAAAATTATAAGGAGGTCGTTTAAATGAGAGGCACAGTGGCTAAAACAAAAAAGGCCGCTCGTTAAAGCGGCCCTCCATCTATCTTTGTTAACTCTTGTTTAGCTGTTCAATTCCTGATTCAACCGTTCCCTTTCGGCTTCGGTTTTTTTGACTTCATCCTGCAAGCTGTCAAGATCAATTTTAATCCCCATTTCCTGAAACCGTAAAATCAGACCAACAACAGCATTCATGGCAATAACGGTGTCTAATATTTCACCCATGGCTGTCAATTTCTCCTTTCTATTTCTTTAGCTATCCTGATGCTGATGGCATTAAGGAAGCCTTTAAAATGTAATGTGTCCATATTTTGATATTCACCAAGCGCCGCGTATTCTTTAAATTCGTTCAACAGATCATTAAGCCGGTTGAATTCATATTTTATATCGTCAGCGGCCTTCTGATTCGATTCCTCAAGCTCTTTCTTGTTGGTCAAGTAAGATGCCAGAACATTGATATAAGCTCTCTGAGAATCAAGATAGATAGCCTGAGC
>Ga0307445_10002281_pt1 | contig 10593 bp, 12 predicted proteins | sample SalMarSW160330MG_FD_202147 | JGI IMG/M metagenome (GOLD analysis project Ga0307445, IMG submission 202147) | Salt marsh sediment microbial communities from the Plum Island Ecosystem LTER, Massachusetts, United States - SW1603-30 | ecosystem: Environmental > Aquatic > Marine > Intertidal zone >...
AGGCTGCGGCAATGGGATCCACGCCTGTGAACCTCCCAATGACTGGATCGTAATACCGCGCTCCAAAATCGTACCAATACTTGTTAAAGAACATTTTTTTATTATGGATTTATGCAAATGCCTTTTTATCCCGGTGAGTTTTAATAAACTCGTTTATGGAAGGTACATTCAGGAGTTCCTTTCGATCAGATGGTTTTAACTTAATAGATTCAGATCCAACGACAAGGGATTCAAGTGGAATCCCAAGATATCGATTTAACAAAATAATCATTTTTTTAGATAAGGATCTTCTTTTATTCAGGACCTCAGATGCTCTTGTCTTGCCACCAAATAATATTGCAATATCTTTTTGCTTTAAATTCATCTGTTCCATTCTAAACTTAATTGCTTCGATTGGATCCGGGGCTAAAATCGGGTAATGTTCCCGCTCGTAATTCTCAACAAGAAGAGATAATAATTCTAATTCATCGCCCTCGGGCGTACCAGGTGCAACAGGTTCCTCACTCAAATGCATTAAATTGGAGAGCCGTTCGCAGGCTGATGCATATTTACTTTCAGTCTTAATCACTTTTGCCTTCATAACTCATTGTTTTTACATCTATTTGGTCATATTCTTCTTGTGTACCAAACCATACAACAAATACTAATTTCAAAGTGTATTCGATGTCAACAAGTAACCTGTAACCATTGCCCTTAACGCTGAATACAACCCGTTTGGAACTTATTATGCTCGCATTGCCATACTTAGCCTTTAATTCCCCTGAATCGTTCCAAAGAGAATTCCTTACTTCATACACCCACGATCTGATGGCAGATTCAGCTTTCTTATATCCACCACGCCCACAATACTTAAATAAAGTTTTCTCCTTTATGATTCGCATTCTTGTGTAAAAATATTAATAGTTACCAATTTTGGTAACAATTGCATTTATATTTAACATTCTTTGATGTTTCAAAGTAATAAACCAGACAAACATAATAATCAATATGAATTAGATATTCCGCGATGTAAATTGGCAGAGGTTTTATTACATTTAACGCTGTTCCCAAACGTAGGCTATTTTCGTGAATATCCTGAGAATCACCATAATTGCGCTTTCCTGCCTGCTGGCATTCATTCTCGCCGGGGGTACTTTATTCTCCATGGCCGCAATGATAAGCCTTCCGGCTGGTCCCAGGCCGGGCATAAGGGAAGAAAGCATCGATGATGCGGTGCGGCTGCTGGAGAGTTCCGGCCTGTCCGGCTGGGGACTTGTACGTGAAGCTACCAATCATGTCGATGAGCGCTTTGAATATTGCCGCAGGAACAATCTCCAGCATTTTCAAAGGGCTTATGAAAGGAGACTCGGGTTCTGCCAGCAGCAGGCATTTGCACTGAATGAGATTCTAAACCGGCTGGGGTTCGAAACCCGGCCCGTGCAGTCCGTAAGGTGCAGGTTTGCGGACGGAAGGATCGGGGGACACGCATGGGTGGAGGTCCGCCATATGCGAGAAACCAAGTACGTTGATACCCTGCTCCAGGATCCTGGAACCGCCACGCTTACCTTCGAACCGATTGCCCGCGTAACAGGGTTCTAACGGCTTTTCAGGATTTTCTCGAGCTGGGGCTCATCGATCGTGAATGCCAACGTCTATTTTTCCACCGGATCGGATGCGACCCGGTACAGGTAATTCAGGAAGTACAGGTAATTCCATAGAGCACAATGAAAAAGATCTATTTTGCAGGATCCATCAGGGGAGGAAGAGAGCTTGCAGGACGCTACCGCGAGCTGATCGGAATGCTCCGGGCATATGGACATGTTTACTCCGAACACGTCGGAAGTGATGAAGCGATCAGCAGGGACAATAAATTATCGGACAGGGAGATCCATGAGCGGGACCTGGAATGGATCCGGCAGTCGGATGCAGTGGTTGCCGAAGTTTCCATACCGAGCCTGGGCGTAGGTTATGAGATTGCCAGTGCAATCGCACTGGGTAAACAGGTTCTCTGCCTCTACGATCAGAATTCCGAGTACCGGCTTTCCGCCATGATCTCGGGCAGTGACGAGACAAAAGTTCGCAGGTATGGTTCCCCTGAGGAGGCAGGCAAGATCCTGGAATTGTTTATGGCAGGGAAGCTTTGACCGGGATCCCAAGGTAATGCCCGTTCAGGAGGGTGCGTTCCGGGAACATCCTGCCAACCTGATGCATTCAGGCGACGCCCTGTTAATCCGTGGCATGCTGTTCATCGTACTGTTTGATCTTCTCCAGGATCCTCCCCTCCGCTTCATTGTACATTTCACGTATGAAATCATCGCTAAAATTGAAGGTGCGATCCTCCAGGCTCATGGACCCGATCCGGTCGAACAGCATTTCTTTTGCCTGCTGTATGTCCCTGCCGTAAATATGGTAGGAATCGGCCTGCCAGTTCAAACGGCCCAGTCGGATATTTTTTCCGTTTCGCTTTGAGATTTCGTCCGCAATCACTTCCCTGTTGAACTGGATAAAGCCGAACATGTTCATAAAACTGGCGCCCCAGGCGTCGTTGCTCCGGAAGCGGATATTGCAGTTCAGCCACTGGTTGCCCTTCTCGTCTTCCGTGATGCGGTACCAGAGCGATTGCAGGCAGGGTGGATCGTACACTTCAAGATCGTGGTTGGGCATCCAGGTGATCATCTGGGCCTGGCGGGTATAGGGCTGTTCCACCAGTTTCCGGATCACATGCTCCACCTGATCGACCTGGAATCCTACATCCACCCTCTCCTTCTTCCCTCCTCTCCCAGTCAGTTCCTTCCAGGAACCGTAACGCTGAAGACGCCCGTGGTAGGTATATTCCCAGCGCGTATCCGACGGATCGTTCATGTTTTTCACCCAGTGGTCCTTGAAACCCTTTAGTTCCAGGACGTATTCCTTCAGTTCATCGATCCCGCCAGGAAATGCCTGGTGGATCATCGGGTCACTCTCCGGTTCCATGATCGTCAGGTTCATGGTGCAGTCCAGGCTCAGGGGATCACCCGGTTTGTCGTACTGTGTTTTGAAACGCGCTCCCTCGTTGTAAAGCCTAAGAAGGGCATTTTCATAGGCCAGGGCCAGGGTGCGCTCGGTGACGTGCAGGACAGGAATGGAACTCATCGGAAGCGTTTTGGTAAAGATATTTAATGAATCGGGGTTAATCCAGCGTTGTTGAAATATTGTTTATACATTTGTGGAGTTTTTTTTGGGTTCCCGATGATAAAACTTCTGTTCCTGATGACCGGGGGTGCCCTCGGAACGCTTGCCAGGTACGCGGCATCCGGTCTGGCACACCGCCTGATAATTTAACTATGAAAAAACTCGAAGAAGGCGTATGGCTCAGGATCTTCATTGATGAAACCAGCCGCTGCGGGGGTCATCTGGTACGGCAAGGATAACAGATAATAATTCGGTAATCTCACAATCAGTAATCACCCTAAGAACTCCAGAATGAAACGATTCCAATTCACTTTTTTAAGCCTGGCGGTCATCATCATGGCCGCTGTATCCTGCCAGGGAGATACCAAGAAAGCAGGCTCAGAAACCGTTTATAATGAGGTCTGGAAAGATCCGGATCAGTCCATCGAAACCAGGATAGCAGACCTGCTTTCCAGAATGACCCTCGAAGAAAAGGTCTCACAGATGGTTAACAACAGCGCAGCCATTGACCGGCTTGGTATACCCGCTTACAACTGGTGGAGCGAGTGCCTTCACGGGGTGGCCCGGTCGGGCAGGGCCACCGTATATCCCCAGGCGATCGGGCTGGCGACCACATGGGACACCGACCTGATCGGGCGGATCGGGACGGCCATCTCCGATGAGGCAAGGGCCATGTTCAATGCTTACCAGGAAAACGGGTTTAACAGGCAGTACGGCGGTCTGACCTTCTGGACACCCAATGTCAATATTTTCAGGGACCCGAGGTGGGGACGCGGCCAGGAAACCTACGGTGAGGATCCTTTCCTGACCTCGCAGATCGGGGTATCCCTGGTGAAAGGGATACAGGGTGACGACCCCAGGTACCTGAAGGCCGGTGCTTGCGGAAAGCATTACGTTGTCCACAGCGGTCCCGAGGGACTGCGGCATGAATTCAATGCCCTTGTCTCGCAGAAAGATCTTCACGAAACCTATCTATATGCCTTCAGGGAACTGGTGGATGCGGGCGTGGAATCGATCATGTGTGCCTATAACCGGACCAACGGTGAAGTCTGCTGCGGGAGCAAAACCTTGCTTCTCGGTATCCTGAGGGATGAGTGGGGATTCAAGGGACACATTGTTTCGGATTGCGGGGCATTGCGGGATTTCTACGAGGGACACAAAGTATCGGCTAACCCGGTTGAGGCCGCGGCGCTGGCTTTGAAAAGCGGGGTGAATGTGAACTGCGGAAAGACCTATCCCTACCTGGTGGAGGCGGTCAGGAAGGGAATGGTGAGCGAGGATGAGATTGACGCTTCGCTGGCCTACCTGCTGCGAACTCGTTTCAGGCTGGGTTTGTTTGACCCGCCCGAACGGGTGCCCTTCACCAGTATATCTCCCGATGTGGTGAATTGCCGGGAGCATAAGGACCTGGCCCTCGAAGCGGCCCGCAAATGCGTTGTCCTGCTGAAAAACGACAACAACGTTCTCCCTCTTTCGAATGAAGTTGAGAAAGTGTTCGTTACAGGGCCCAATGCCACCAACCTGGATGTGCTGATGGGGAATTATTTCGGGGTAAGCCCCGACATGTCGACCATACTGGAAGGGATCACAGCCAGGAGGCCTGTGGGCACATTTATTGAATACCGGATGGGTACCATGCTTTTCCAGGAGAATGTGAATCCGATCGACTGGGTTACGGGACCCGCAAAGAATTCTTCAGTAACCATAGCTGTGATGGGTATCAGTCCCCTGCTCGAAGGCGAAGAAGGTGAATCCCTGTTATCACCGACCAAGGGCGATCGCCTGGATATCCGGCTGCCGGCCAACCAGGTGGACAAGATCAGGAAAATACGCGAAGGAAGCGACCATCCCATCATACTCGTGCTGACGGGCGGAAGCCCGATCGACGTATCGGAAGTGGCAGACCTGGTCGACGCGATCCTTTTTGTCTGGTACCCCGGCGAGGAAGGCGGCAACGCCGTCGGGGACATCCTGTTCGGCGAAGCCAATCCCTCGGGACGACTGCCGATCACCTTCCCGAAATCTCTTGAGGACCTGCCTCCCTACGACGACTATTCCATGAAGGGAAGGACCTACCGTTACATGAGCAAAGAACCGATGTATCCCTTCGGATTCGGACTGAGTTACACTACATTCAGCTATGAAGCCAGCGGGGCGGAAGCTGAAATCAGGGCCGGTGAAAAAGCAACCATCGAGGTAAAGGTAAGCAATACCGGCACTCAGGCCGGCGACGAAGTGGTCCAGCTCTACATCACCGACCTGGAGGCTTCTGTGGATGTCCCCATCAGTTCCCTGAAGGGATTCCGCAGGATACACCTTGAACCCGGGGAAAGCAAAACGGTCTCCTTTACCATCACGGAAAAGGAACTGCAGCTGGTGAACGATGAGGGCCGGTTCGTCCTCGAACCTGGCGTATTCCGGATCATCATTGGCGGCTCTTCACCGGGTGTCCGCAGCATTGAGCTTGGCGCCCCCCAACCGGCTGAAATACTGCTGTCGGTAAGGTGAAAAGACTTCATGCCATCCTGCTGGGTACGGTACTGTTCTCATGCAATCCGTATGAGCCTTACTTCTTCACCCATTATCACATCCAGGCTGAACTTGACCCCGGAACGGGACTGATATCGGCAAATGTTCAGATGGTTTTCGTCGCCCGACAGGATTACAGCGACAGCATTTGTTTCCGGCTCAACCCGGCACTGAATATCCACACACTGGCAGCCCAGAACCTGGAACATTATATCTACAGGCAGTCCGACAGCGGTTGGCTCGTGATTTTCCTTGAAGATCCTATAGGTCCCCGTGACCAGCTTCACATATCATTGAGCTATTCCGGACAGTTGTTAGGAAGCACACGTAAGGTGAGGGAAGAGGACCAGAAGGATTTTATGCAGCTGGATTCCACCCTGTACTGGTATCCTGCCAACCAGGACACGTGGCCCTTTACTTTCCAGGCAAAATTTGCCCTTCCCGGATCCTGGCAGATAATCCGGCCTGATGCATCAACGGGACGTCACGGGAAATGGCTGATCCACTCGGGGGAACCGCAGAAATCCATGAATATCCTTTTCACCCGAAAGCAATAATCCAGAGTCCCTCATCAGTATGTCCTTAAATCATTATTAACATTGTAAAATCACCAGGATGGGAAATAAAGTCAGGCGCAACGACAAGGAGCTTAAGGATCCGGCGGCATTGGAGGAGATCCTGAAGAAGGGTCTGGTGTGCCATCTTGCGATGGTTGATGGGGGAAAACCCTACCTCGTAAGCATGAATTACGGCTACCGGGAACATTCCCTGTATCTGCATTCGGCCCTTGAAGGAAGGAAGATCGACATCATCCGTAATAATCCAGAGGTCTGCTTCCAGGTAATTACCGGAACCCGGCTGACCACCGGGCCTGATGCATGCGGGGACTGGACCATGAAATACCGGTCCGTAACAGGGTTCGGCCGCGCCGTGTTGATCGAAAATGGCCCGGAAAAGATCCGGGCCATGCATATCCTTATGGAACAGTATACCACCAGGGGGCCCTTTGAATTCAGTCCGGAACGCGTGGAGCAGATCATGGTGATCCGGGTCGATATCGGGGAGATGACCGGGAAGGTTTCCGGTTTTGACGAACAATAATTAACAGGAAACCCGCCTCTGAAATTGCAGGCGGGTCTTCTTTGCATATTATCCTTCTGATTCCTTTAATAAATCATTCGGCGCCCAGCCTGAATTCAACGGGTATTACGAAAAGGACCGATACATTTTTACCTCCCTGCTTCCCGGGTTCCCAGTCAGGCATCGAATAGACTGCCTTGAGTGCAGCCTTATCGAGCAGAGGATCCACTCCTCTGACAACTTTTGCATCCTTCACCTGCCCTTTCGCATTGACCAGGAATTCCACCTTAACAATGCCATTAATGCCTTTTTCCTTTGCTTCCTGAGGATACTCAAGGTTTTCCTGAACATACTTTTTGCAGGCATCGGGTCTTTGCCCCTGGAATTTCGGCATATCTTCTACAACGTAAAAGACCTCACCTCCATCGGTTGATTCACCGGAGCCCAGTGCCTTTTCCTTTTCCATCTGCTCCCGGGTGATTTTCTCCTGTGTCCGTTTTTCCTGCTCGAGATATTCCTTTTTTTCTTTGCTCATCTCTCCGGAAGCTTTTTCGTCGGCATCCCCGGAGATCTCGAAAACCTTCCTTTCCATTTTGACGGTGAAGTCCCCCGCCCCCCTGGTAATTGCCGTCACAAAACCGACAAAGGAATAGACCACAACCGCATTCTTATCCTTGACATGCAATGTGAAATTGCCGTTAATGTCGGTGGAAGTGCCGGTGGTGGTTCCCTGCCAGATCACATTCACACCGGGGATCGCTTCGCCTGTTGCGGCTTCAACTACCTTTCCCTTAACAACATAATCTTCCTGTACCGCAGGAGGTGCAGAGGAATTTGCAGCATAGGCAATCAAAAGGACTGCCAGTACGGGCATGGCAAGCAGACCTTTGAGCCATGCACCTTTTTTTGATTTCATTTTGGTCATCATGATCATACGTTTTTTGGTTAAAGACTTACTGAAACCGTTGGCAAGCCTGAATACCTCCGTTCCCGTAAGCTGGTTAACCAGTAAGGCCTGGTAACTGCCGGTGCCTTCTCCAGACCGGAGCACGGCAGCATCAGCCTGGTATTCATGAATTTCCTTCAGCGACCTGACATACAGCCAGGCAAAGGGATTGAACCATTGAAATATCGTGATGAATTCCAGTATGATAAGGTCAACGAAATGCAGATATCTGAAATGGGCAAATTCATGGTCGAGGATGGTCGTGATCTTCGGATTCCTGCGGATCTCATGGCTGACAAACACCCGGTTGAGGATGGAAAAGGGAGCGATGTCCTTACCCACGAATATGATCCTGAGGGGACCGTAGCGTTCCCTTGCGGTCCTTCTTATAAACAGCAGCCGCAGCATTTGAGTGAACAGCGTCAGGACCAGGATCACCACCCCGGAAAGGTAGAGGATCCGTGCAAGCACAAAGCCGCTGATATGCCATCCCCCGGCCGAGGCATTCCCAACCGAGACTGAAGCATCGGCAATACCCTGATTACCGGGGTTGATAAAAATCACAGGCAGGCTGGCCAGCTTCCCGGCCATGAAAAGCCTTTCAAGGGGAAAAACGGGCAGCACGAGGGCCAGGATGATGGTACCGACCAGATAAAAGCGGTTCAGGGAGTAATTGGTCTCCTTTTCCATGAAGAGACGGTATACCCCGTAGAAAAGGCCCATGGCAAGGCCCGATTTTATGAAGTACAGTACCACGCTATTCATTTTCAGCGGATTTGTTTAATTTTAATTCCTTTTCGGTCATTTTCAGGATCTTTTCCATCTCACTGATATCAAGATTCTTTTCACGGGCAAAAAAAGCGGCCATTTTCGGGAATGAATCGTTGAAATAATCCTTCATGAATCCCATGAAATGAATCCGTGCGTATTCGTCCCTGGTAACAAGCGGATAATACACATAGGTATTGCCGTATGCCCTGTGATCGACGAATCCCTTTTTCTCTAAAACGCGGATGACTGTCGATACAGTATTGTATGCAGGTCTGGGTTTCGGAAATTTCGCGATGACATCCTTCACAAGTCCCTCTTCAAGGTCCCATAAAATCTGCATCACCTGCTCCTCGGCCCTGGTAAGTTTTTTCATTTGCTTCGGTATTGGTTTACGTAGGTCATTCCATGAACTGTCGGTAATGTCTCCGGTATACATTTATATTTAGTCGGTTCTGGAAGTTTCAGGCTTTCCAACGGAACAAACATATAACTATTTTTTTAGTTTTGCAACTATTTATATAGTTTTTTGACTATTTTTTTAGTTTTTCTGTAAAAATTCACCTTTGTATGACGAAATCATAAGGCAGCTGTTGCTGATCCTGGACCCCAAATCCTGCAATCGGTTGCATATCCCATAAGTTTAAAATACTTTTGTAGTCTAAACCATGAATACAGATGGGATACATTGACAAAATATTCAACCTGGAGGGAAAAACGGCACTGATCACGGGAGGCGGGGGTGTCCTGGCCGGTGCAATCGGGATGGGACTGGCAAAAGCCGGGGTGAATGTTGTCCTGGCCGGACGAAGAAAGGAAAACACCCTTGCCAATGCCAACAAAATTAAAGAGGCCGGCGGCGAGGCAAGGATGTCGATAATGGATGCGCTGGACAGGGAGATGATCCGGGAAACCTGCTCATTTGTGCTCTCCCATTACGATGGCATCGACATCCTGATCAACGCGGCAGGGGGTAACGTACCCGGCGCAACCATAGCTCCAGGCCAGAGTGTTTTTGACATGAACATCGAGGATTTTGAGCGCGTATCGGACCTTAATTACAAAGCCGCGGTCCTTCCGACACTTGAAGTGGGAAAGATCATGGCAAGGCAGAGGAGCGGCAGTGTCATAAATATCTCATCAATGGCAGCAACACGTGCCATTACACGCGTCATCGGATATTCGGCGGCAAAAGCGGCCGTTGCGAATTTCACCCAGTGGATGGCCATGGAGATGGCGATGAAATGCGGCGGGAAGATCCGGGTGAATGCCATAGCGCCTGGATTCTTCATAGGCGACCAGAACCGGGCTCTGCTGACAAATCCCGACGGCACCCTTACAGAAAGGGGAAATAAGGTCATCATGAACACACCCATGGGCCGCTTCGGTGAAGCCGACGAACTGATCACTGCAGTATTATTCCTGGCAAGCGATGCCGCCTCTTTTGTAACGGGTGTAATTTTACCGGTCGACGGCGGATTCAGTTTCTATAGCGGAGTATAATTCAGCATGCTTATTCATAGTTGGAGATGGTTCGGTCCGGGGGACCGCATTACACTTGAACAGATCATTCAAACCGGAGCATCCAGCATAGTCACCTCCCTTCATGATGTTCCTGCCGGCATGGTATGGAGTCCCGGGAGCATCCGGGAACGGAAGAAACTGATCACGGATGCAGGCCTGACCTGGAGCGTCGTCGAAAGTGTCCCGGTTCACGAGGACATTAAAAAGAGGACCGGCAGGTACCGTGAGTACACGGAAAATTTCAAGCAAACCCTTGTCCACCTGGGAAAGGAAGGAATCCCGGTGGTCTGCTATAATTTCATGCCGGCGCTGGACTGGTCGAGGACCGACCTGAAATTTAAATTCAGGGACGGCAGTGAAAGCCTTTATTTCAACTATAACCATTTTGCGGCCATCGACATTTATATCCTGAAACGTCCGGGTGCCGCTTCCTCCTACCCCAGGGAAATAAGATCCGGAGCGGAAGAATTCTACATGACACTCGACAGCAGTAAAAGGGAGAAACTCAGGAGTACCTTCCTGCTCGGTTTCCCGGGATCCGGCGAATCCTTTTCCCTGGAAGAAGTGCTCGAAAGGATAAAAGCATACGAGGGAAT
>Ga0307445_10002286_pt1 | contig 10583 bp, 10 predicted proteins | sample SalMarSW160330MG_FD_202147 | JGI IMG/M metagenome (GOLD analysis project Ga0307445, IMG submission 202147) | Salt marsh sediment microbial communities from the Plum Island Ecosystem LTER, Massachusetts, United States - SW1603-30 | ecosystem: Environmental > Aquatic > Marine > Intertidal zone >...
AGTGGTAACTTGCTCATAGGAGTGGGAATGAGGAGGCACGCGGGATCCCTTTTTGTATTCGAACTTTGCCATCAAAACATCCTTGCCGCATGCAAGAGTGTGCCGGACCACACCTTCGAAAACTTCGACCACGTGCTGATCTTTTTCTTGAATTTTGATCATACCGCCTCCTATTAAGGCCTGATTCAATCCTCTCTGATCATCAGGTTCGTGTCGTATATTTAGTCAGACGAGCTTGCCCGTGTGTGTAATTAGATTATCCGAAAATCAAAAAATTCTCCCTTATGGTCTTCCCATTCTGTTAGAACGTGTTCCACTCGGGATAACGGGGGCCCTTTTTTCAATTCTTTCACTAGGCTTTCTATCCTATCTTTCTCCCCTTCGACCACAACTTCCACACGTCCATCGGGCAAGTTCCTCACCCAGCCCGATAGACTCAAAGAGAAAGCCCATCTTCGGGTGTTATCCCGGTAGAAAACTCCTTGCACTTTACCTGAAATCCATATATGCGCTCTTGTTTTCATAGGAATCCCTGTCTATTTATAACACAATCTCTCTGATCTAGGTCAAGCCTTTTTGTGGGGTCGAGCATCGACTTTTGGAAGAATCCTTATTTCCGTGATATCAGGAGGCTTCATATAGGCTTTTGGAAATGGTTTTGCTCCCGTGAAGATTTTTGACACCTTCCCCAAAAGAACACTTTATCACGGGAATAAGGAAGCTCACTCGACATTTTCGTGAATAGTTCGGGTTTGAAGTCTGTGTTAAAATATGTGTGCGAGGAAATATCCCGTGTCTAGATCCGATCCTAAAACAAAAAAAATCCTCCTTTCTGTCGCAGGTTTTGATCCAAGCTCAGGTGCCGGAGTCACTCTCGATCTAAAAGTCTTTCATAAATATGGATTTTATGGCATGGGAATTCTCACCTCATTGACATCGCAGAACACACAGAAAATAAAACACATTCACTGCCCATCGTCCCGGTTTCTGTTGGAGCAGTACCGCCTTCTTCGCGATGAGGTGGAGTTTTCAGGCATCAAAGTCGGGATGATCGGTTGTGAAGACAATATCGGTGTAATCGAGGAAATTTTATCCGATAACTCAAACCTGCCTATCGTCATCGACCCTGTTTTCAGGTCGGGTGGAGGGAAATGGCTGGTCGAAAAAAAATCCATACCATCATACATCGCCAAAATCAGAGGGGGAGCTTCTTTGCTCACACCGAACTTATACGAAGCAGGATGGATCTCTGGAAGGAAAGTCGCTGGTTTAGAGGAAATGCATGCATGTGCAGAAAAAATCTTTGACCTGACATCCATCCCCTGTCTGATAAAGGGAGGGCATCTTCCCGATCAAAATGTTGACATTTTGTTTACCGGGAGGGATTTTTTCCGTTTCGAAAATGAAAAACTCGATCAGGCAGTCCATGGCACAGGATGCTTCCTTTCCTCCTCGATCTTGTGCCATCTGGCTAACGGATCATCCCTGGTTCAAGCTGCTTCGCTCGCTATTGAGGCTACACATGAAGCCATGAAGGGGGCATTAAAGCTGGGCAAAGGACAACTCATTTTTTCCCTGCTTCCTTGACCTTGATCAAAAGTCTCTGGAGAAAAATAGGGCCGATGATCTGATTGATGGCTATCACGGCAAGAACAAGCGCCATGAATTCACTCCCCCAGTCCGGGAAATTGTCCTGTATGACAATCGCCATACCTAAAGCCACTCCCGCCTGAGATATAAATCCTGCCCAGGCAAGTCGTTGAATCTCCTTCCCCTCTCCTGTTAGACGGGATCCGATGAATGTTCCCGAGAATTTCAACAATCCTCGTAAAAAAACACATCCAAGCGCAAGGAGCCAGGTCTGCCTTAATGCACTGAGATCGAGGGAGGCTCCAGATATAGCAAAAAAGACAACATAAACGGGAACAGAGCTTCTTTCTATTGCAGAAATCAGAAGTTTTCCCTGAGAAGAAAAGTTTTCTGTAAAAAAGCCTGCAACAAGGCAGATTAAAAGAGGATGATATCCGTAATTATGCGAAATTTGGTAAGAGAAAAAGGCGATGCTGAGGATAAAAATGATGATGTCTTTTTTTATGAACTTGATGTAGAGGATAATCCCGGTTCCGATCAAAATGCCAATGAGAATAGAGCCACCGACCTCACCCAAAATATGAAGCAGAAAGCCAAAATCAAAATTATGAGAAGGTATGGTGATGGATTTCGAAAAAGAAAGCGTAAAGGAAAAAATAATGATGACGAAAAAATCCTTCACCACTGCGCCACCCAGTATCAGGTCGGTAAATTTTCCTGCTGATTTGGTTTCTGTCATAACCGCGATCGTGGTTGCCGGAGATGTAGGGGTCATCAGAGTGCCCAGGAGAAGAGAAAAAGCAAATAAATGGAGGAGGCTCATTCCTCTAAAAAAAGGAATGAAGTATTGTCCGATCAATCCGAGGATCAAGAAACCGAAGAGAACGATCGATGTTTGGAAAACAACGATGGATATGATGGTTCTGAGCTGCCGTTTGAGCTTTTTTATTTTCATCTCGCCACCGGCTGTCAAGGAATCAAACTCAGAGCTAGGCCATCCAAAAGCTGTAGATCATTCACATTGGATTCGCTGACAAAGTTCAAGATAAAGGGGCCGCATACGATGCCAGCTATGATAAAACCCGTGATTTGCGGAAGCCTGAGTCGTTTGAGATTGTTTCCCAGAAGATAAGCGAAAACAAGGATAAATCCAAGCGCCAGAGAGGTGGATTGGTCTGAGTTGGCAAAAGGAAGAATACCAGGCCATTTGAGAAGGAGCATCAACAAAAAAACCAACGCGAGCGGGATCATTTCTGCTCCTCAGAATCCAGTCGAAAAACAGAAAACTTCACTCCCCATGGACTTATGAATTCAGTGACGAGTATCCCGAACAAGGCGATCGTGAGAAAGACATCTGTCAGAGGAAGTGGGTAGACCAATTTCATGCTAACCGCGAATGCCACGCCAATTCCGCCAGAGGAAAGAAAGCAAAGGCCAAACCGCGTCGGCAATCGGAGAGGAAAATCGAGAACCACCTTAAAAAAAGGAAGAGGAAGCATGTAGGCTAATACCCTCAGAACGACCAACAGGGCGATAAAAATACTCGCTCTGTAGTCAAAATCCACTTTCCAAAGCGCTCCGATCAATATAAGGAAGATGATGTACAACGGTTTTTCTGTAGAAAGAAGTAGAGGATATAACTTCTCGTGGGTTTTTGTCAGATTAGAAAACGTGATCCCCAGCACCATGCTTAAATAAAGAGGCGGAAGGTTAAAATAAAAGGCTGCTCCTGAGACAAAAAAGACCAAACCTATCAGATAAACAAGCATCTGTTCCTCGGATACTCTCTTTTTCGTCAAAAAATGAAACAAAAAACCGATGAGAATCGGAAAAATTGTGGAAAGGAATAAAAAGCCTCCTCCTTTTAGAATTATTTTGGATTCAAAAAACGGGAAGTGCCAAAAAGAAGAAAGTAAAGCCAGTCCAATTATTCCCCAAAATCCGCTGACACTGACCAGAAATCTAGATAAATAAAAGTAACTCCCTCTCTCCGGAATGAAATTCGATGCCATGCTCAGCAATGTCGGAGAGTTCAGGCTGATCAACAGTCCTAAAGCCACAGCCATTCCGTAGAGCAAAAAGCCCGGCTCGGAGGTATAAATGGGCTTCAACATCAGAAAAAAAGCCACACCCCCAAAAAGAAAGACGAACAAGAACTGTAAAAATGAGAGGTTGATATATTTTCTTGGAAAACGCTTAAGGTATTTGGCTTCCAACTGAAACCCGAACAAAAAACCCACCCAGCCAAGCCCAAGGCTGATCAATGGTGTGAGCCCCGTCAGGAGGGAAGGGCCGAGAACTCCCAATCCACTGCGCCCTAAGGCAAAGCCCAAGATAATATAGATAAATCCGGAATAGGAAAAATAATTCACAGGAGAGAGAGAGGTTCCTTTCGTGATAAATCTAGCGCCAAGAAATGCGACCAGAATGATAAGACCGAATGCATAAAGCGCTTGCATGAGGATCTAAAATTCTGGTTTAAGGCCTTCGACTCGATCCAAAGAAAAGGTAAAAACGATCCCAGTTCCAGGTTGATTCAAATCGCCCAAAATCTTTTGAAGAATCCTGATAACTTGGTCTTCTTTTTCATCCATCATCACGGAAAATATCGTTTTGTTGTGGGGTTTAGTGCCGGCGAACATAAATCTCAACCCAGCAAAAATAGGGACTTCCTCAGAAAGGATGTGACCCATGCCCACACTGTCTATCACTGTCGCGCCAGTCACTCCGACTTCCAGGAAACCCTCCAACACCTCTTCGAGTTTTTCGACTTTGTTCAAGAAGAGCACAAGAAGTTTCATACAATCTTTCCTTCCTCTTCCTCCAGAAGCGAACAGATATCGGCTGGCTTTTTTATCTTCTTGATCTGCTCGACGAAGTTGGTCTCCTTCACCAGCCGGCACACATGGGCAAGTATCTTCAATTGGGCACCCGGATTATTCTTATTTCCGAGAAGCAAAAGAAAAACAAAGGTGGGCATCTGATCCACAGCATCGAAATCGATGCCATTTTTTATAACAGCAAGAGCTAAAAAGGGTTCTTTCAGATCATCGATCAAAGCATGAGGAATGGCGATGCCTTTCTCCAGTCCTGTACTTCCCAAACTTTCCCTTTTTAACAGTTCATCCAGAATCAGTTTGTCATTCGTGATGAGCTCTCTCTTTTTTATGGCGGCGACGAATTCTTCGATCACTTGTCTTTTATCCCCGGGTTTGAGGTTTAGAAAAATATGGTCTTCCTTCAAAAAGCTGCATATTTTCATTTTTTTCCCCTATTCCTTTGCATTATATCATTTTCGCACAAATTGTCCCGATATTTTCTGACCTGAATCACCCAGGTTATTTTTTATTTCGAGGTTTTAGGTATAGTGTCGATGATGCATTTTTTTCCACTCCCTCTGTGGAAAAAATCATCGGATGATATTCTCCTTCAAGCCATAAAGAGACCTGATTATCATAAAAACGACTCAGAAAATGACCGCTCTGTCCCGAAGTGATCACGCATCGAGAATTATCCCAATCCGCCAAATCGATAATTTGGCGGTAACTAGCTGACCAACTGGTTTTGTGAGGGGTCACATAGTTCACTTTAACGGTGAAGGCATCTCCATTCGCAGGGCGAGAGCCCAGGTTAAAAAAGCGGAAAAGAAAAAAACGGCCCAACGGATGCTGGTACCGGATAGCGTTCATCTTGCTCCAATCCCATGTCTCAGGAGAGCCGTACAACCAATCCAGGCGGTTATATGCTTTGAGAAGGGCATTTTCGATCACATCCTCCCTCTTTTCAATATCTGTCGTCCCTGTGTTGTCGTACCAAACCGACTCAGGATCAGAGAGGATCCGGAGTGTGCCTGCCATTTTCCTCCTGAAAAAAAAGTCGAAGCTTCGGAAATCTTCTCCCAATTCATCTTGAAATATCTCTTCTGGGAAAAAGTTCATGAATGTGGAGTAAAGAGCAGGCGCACTCCCAGCATCCATCTGTAGATCCCAATTTTGGAGGATGTCGGTTGCTTGTTTCAACTTTCCTTCGGCTCCAACCACTTGCCGGATGAAAGGATAAAAGAGCTCTCCCTTTTTTGAATAGACATCCCTCTGAATGGATTGAAGAGAGGAGACAGAGTGCTTCTCTGTCTGCAGAAGGAGTTCCTTTATTCTGTTCGCTCTAAATGGTGCATCCCAATCAACACTCACATAAAACGGAAAATTTTCAGGCAAAATATTCTGGTTTGCCAAAACGATCAATCCTTCCTCAGGGTTAAAGAGGTTGGGTTTTTGATGCTCCTCAAGATAGCCCTGCCATTCTCCTCCATCCCTCCAGCTGGGAAAAGGAAAAAGGGCCGCTTCTTCGGTCCGAAGCGGAATTTTTCCTCCCAAATAAAAGCCGATATTATCATTCTTGTCGGCGTATCCAAAATTCTGTGACGGTGAATCGAACAGACTCAAAGCTGCAGCAAAATCATCCCAATTTTTCGCTTTGTTCAGGAGATAGCCAGCTTTGAAAACCCTGTCTCCTTGATGAATGGTCCATTTTAGGGAAATAGGATTTGGGCTCTCGACAATGTAAGGAGAGATGACAGGGCCGCGCTTGGTCCATAAAACCTCCAACCTTTCCGGTTCCTTTTTGCCTTTAACCCGGATAACCTCTTCTTTCCTCATCAACGGAACCCATCTTTCCTTTTCCCAGTACATGTCCTGCGATGCATTGAATTTTTCGATGTAAAGATCCTGTGTGTCGACGGCTGAATTGGATAATCCCCAAGCGATGGCTTGGTTATGCCCGATGATCACCCAAGGAAGGCCGGGAATAGTCACTCCGATGACATTTAGGTCTGGGCAATACAGATGCATTTCGTACCATACAGGCGGCAAGTTGATTTCGAGGTGAGGGTCATTGGCCAAAAGTGGCTTTCCGCTGACGGTTCGGTCACCGGAGAGAATCCAATTGTTGGTCTGTTGGGGATAAGCAATATCCATAAGCTTGGATAATGAGATCTTTGTCGTTTCGAAGGATGGGGCCTCGACACCTTCCTCGAGAATTTGCAGGGCCTTTTCCAGGCCTACCCTGTATAACAGGTTAGATCGAACCACCTCGCTCGGAAAATCTGTGCTTAAAAGCATGGCCATGACCTGTTTGATAATCAGGGAATCCAGCGGACTCCATGGCTCTGGCCGATAGCGCAAAAGTGAAAATTCAGGGGGCCACTTCCATTTCCGAGAATTTAGCCAGGCATTCACACCTCGGCTGTAGGAAGTCAGCATGTCCTTGACTTCAATCGGAAGCTGCTCATAGTCACTCAGAGCTGCCTCTTTGAGACCCAACACCCTGACGTATTTATCTCTTTCTAGAAGAGCTTCCCCGAACAATTCAGATAACCGGCCATAACCTGTCCTTCGTGTGAGGTCCATTTGCCACATCCGTTCGTTTGCATGGATGTAGCCACACGCAAAAAAAAGATCGTTTTCGTTTTCGGCATAAATATGAGGAACTCCCCAAGTGTCAGTGATTATTTTCACCACACTATCTAATCCTTGGACAGAAGTTTTCCCTTTGTATTTTGGCTTGGATAAAAAGAAATAACTGGGAAAAAACAACAAAAATCCCAAGATGATCAAAAAGATCGCCAAAACAAATTTCTTTAAAAAAGATTTCATAAAGTTGCGGATTCCTTGCGGGATTTTCCTTCGATCTTGAGTATCTCGTCGGCTTTTTTTAAAACTTCTTCGGGAAATTCTACTCCCTGTTTCGCGGCCGCGTTCAAGTTGAGATGGAGCTCGACTTTGTTCATATACTGGATAGGGATATCACCCGGGCTTTCACCATTTTTTATCCGGATAGCCATCTCTCCCGCCCTATGTCCCATATCGAAAAAATCCCATCCCATGGCGGCACAAGCACCGAGGTTAGTGGAAAACAGAGCTCCACCGAACAGAGGCAAGGCATTCTCGTCAGCCACACGGCTTACAGCTTCAAAGGAAGCATTGATGGTATTATCCGAGATCTGATAGATAACTTCGATTTTTTTGTTTACCAAAACCTGGGCGGCCAACAAAACCTCGCTTTTGTTGTTGACAGCAACGGCGATGATCTCCATACCCATCTCTTTTGCTCCTTCTTTGGCCAAATCCAAGTAGTAATTCGAATTCAGCTCAGAGGGAGTCCAGAGCGTTCCGATCCTTTTCGTACCGGGTAGGATCTGTTTGATAAACGCCAAGCTTTCTTTTATGGGCCCTCTTGAAGAGATACCGGTGACATTGGGCAGATGATCATTTACAGACCTTCCCGCCCCGGCCAGGAAAGGATTGGCTATGGAAGAAAATACGATCGGGATCTCGGAGGAAGCATGGAGGGCTGCCTGGAGACAGGGTGTGGAAAACGGGACTATCAAGTCTACTTTCGACGACACGAATTCTTGTGCGATACGCTGGACCTCGGGAATACTCCCCATCCCATTGCGGATCACCATCCTAATATTCACGCCATCCAACAAATCGGCTTCTTCGAGAGCGCTTAGGAAACCTTTCCGCACCGCATTCAAAGTGGGGGCATCGTCGACCTGGAATAGGCCGATGGTGAAAAGGTCCTTGTTCTCCTTTTGACACCCTGAGAAGATCAGGATAAGAGCAACTAAAAAAAACGCATATTTTCTCATGAAGCGATTCTCGAATTTCCTAAACATCATAATCAAAAATCCAGCCAGGAGCAAATTTTTTTTGGTATAATGACAAATGCAAATCGAGTAAATGACACAATATTTTTTCGGCACAGCAGGATGGAGTTACAAGGACTGGGAGGGAATCGTTTATCCCGCAAAAAAGGGAGCCAACTTTCATGCTCTCGTCTTTCTGGCGCAGTACATCGATGTCGTCGAGATTAACAGCACCTTCTACAGGCCTCCCGCAATCCGGATGTCCTGGTCATGGATAAAACGTGTGGACGGCTACCCCGACTTTTTGTTCACTGTCAAACTACATCAGGTTTTCACCCACCAACGAAAAGGATTTTCACAAAAAGATGTGAACGAGTTCAAGGGCGGGATCGAACCCCTGAAAGCCCATAACCGGCTCGCTGCCATTCTCATCCAATTCCCCTGGTCGTTTGCGCAAAACACTCTCCATGTCGACTATTTGACAAATCTTTTCAAATTGTTCGAGGAGTTTCCTCTGGCTTTGGAAATCCGGCACAGCAGCTGGGACAACGCAGAGTTTTACGATCTTTTATCCGAGCACAAGGTGAGTTTTTGTAACATCGATCAACCGGTGATCGGAAAGTCCATAAAACCGACGGCCCTCTGTACTAATCCTGAGCTTTCCTATGTCAGGCTTCACGGACGAAACTACAAGAACTGGTTCAGCGAAAAAGCTGGGCGGGACGAGCGGTATAACTACCTTTATTCAAACGATGAACTGGAAGACTGGATCGTGAGAATAAAGGCACTGGGAAAAAAGAGCAAAAAGGTGGTTGTCATCACGAATAACCACTATCGGGGACAGGCGTTGGCTAATGCACTCCAGATAAAAAACATGATCACGGACGAAAAACTCGATATTCCCCTGGATTTGCTCAAGCAATACCCAGCCCTGAAAGAAATCATTAAAAAAATAAAGTCCGGGCAGATGGATTTATTCGAAGAAGAAGAAAACTAGCGCTTACTCAGGATATCGGTCAGAGCTCCTTTCAATTCGGGATACACAAACTTATACCCGGTTTTTTCAAGACGGGATGGAAAAACTCGCTGACTGGTCAATATGGTTTCTTCTGCCATTTTCCCGAAAGCAAGCTTAAGAATCAATCCAGGGATCGGCAACCAAGCAGGACGCTTGAGGAGTTTCCCCAGTTCCCGGCTGAACATTTTGTTTTGAAGCGGCTGGGGAGCTGTCAAATTGAATACTCCGCTTATGTCCTTATGCTTCATGAGGAATAGGAGGGATCCGATCTCGTCTGCCAGATGAATCCAGGACATCCACTGTTTGCCGTTTCCCAAAGGCCCCCCCGCAAAAAACCTATAGGGCAAAATCAAACGAAGAAACGAACCCCCTCTGGATCCCAGCACCAGCCCTGTACGGACAACGACACGACGGACTCCCAGGGCTTCGATACCTTCAGTCGATTCCTCCCATTTTTTAGCAACCTCTGCGAGAAATCCTTCGCCCAAACCGGACGATTCATCCACGGCCTCTTTTCCCCTGTTACCGTATATCCCGATGGCTGAAGCCTGGATGACGACTTCAGGTTTTCTTCTCACGGACTTGACCGCATCTGTAACCGCTTTCCCTGCGTTCAATCGGCTTCGAAGAATCCTTTGTTTTCTCTCGACAGTCCACCGGCCAGATCCTATGCTCTCCCCTGCCAGGTTGATGATTGCCGCAGCCCCTTCCGCATACTCGCTCCACCCCGTTGCGCTTTTCCCATCCCATTCAACAAATGTTATTCCACTCTCCCCTCTTTTTTTTGCAGCCGTTGCATTTCGTGTGAGGCACACAACATCAAAGCCCTCCTGGAAGAACCGGAGGGACAGCGGGTGCCCGATAAAACCCGTGCCTCCTGTGATAATCACACTCGACAACGTTGCTATTCTCCTTTCCCGTACCTATCGATAAAGGCAAACTCCGGAAATCTTTTCCTCTCCGGCCTCTCTTTTTCATCGGCAGCCTGGCTGTCTGAAAGAACCGGGCTGATCTTATCGGCATGTTTTCCCACAATTATGAGCGTGATCACCGAATAGTCTTCCGGAATACCCAGGATCTCTCTCGTTTTTTTGGGACTGAATCCCGCGATGGGATGAGCCACCAACCCCAGCTCTGTGGCTCTTAATACCAAAAAACCTGTGGCCAATCCGCAACCGAATTGGTGATATATCCTATCCCTGATAATGCAGTCATCATCCTCTTTGCTGAAGACAGCGATGATCAGGAATGCTGCTTGGGCCCACACATTCCCCGAAGAGAGAGCATCGTGCATCTTCTCGAGCATTTCGGGACTGCGAACAAACACAA
>Ga0307445_10002290_pt1 | contig 10573 bp, 8 predicted proteins | sample SalMarSW160330MG_FD_202147 | JGI IMG/M metagenome (GOLD analysis project Ga0307445, IMG submission 202147) | Salt marsh sediment microbial communities from the Plum Island Ecosystem LTER, Massachusetts, United States - SW1603-30 | ecosystem: Environmental > Aquatic > Marine > Intertidal zone >...
AGAATTCGAGATCCTTGGCATTCGACCCCGGCCAGCCGCCTTCGATGTAGGCCACGCCCAGCGCATCCAGCTTATGGGCGATCTTGAGCTTGTCATCGCACGTGAAGGATATCCCCTCCCGTTGGGCCCCATCGCGCAGGGTGGTATCGTATATTTCAACCATCAGGATCCCTTTCCGGCCGCGGCGAACTCCAGGTCATGGCGGTCTTCGAAGGCCTGGATCTGCGGCAGAAACCCCGCCAGGTAATCCAATTCGTCCATCCCTTTCACAAGGCATGTTTTCGAAAACGAATCCACCGTAAACGCGGCTTCCACACCACCCGGCAGGAGGACCTTCTGATTCTCCAGGTCGATGGTGACCGGCGCCGCCGGGGCTTCTTCGACCAGATCGGCCAGGCTTTTATGGATCGATTCCTCCACGACCACCGGCAAGATTCCGTTCTTGAGCGCGTTGCTGCGGAAGATATCCGCAAACGATGTGCTGATGACGGCCCGGATACCGCCCGAGCGCAGCGCCCAGGGGGCATGTTCGCGTGAGGAGCCGCAGCCGAAATTATCTCCCGCCAGAAGGATACTCGCCCCTTGGTATTCCGGTTTGTTCATCGCAAATTCCGGATTCGGTTTCCCGTCCGGGAGGTAGCGCCAGTTGGAGAACAACCCTTCGGCCAACCCGGCCTTATCGGTCACCTTAAGGTAACGGGCCGGGATGATCTGGTCGGTATCCACATTGTTAACCAGCAGCGGGATGATCTTCGAGGTAATGGTCCGTATCGGTTCCACTAGTCACTCTCCGTAAGCATCGTCCGCGGATCGGCGACAGCGCCCGTGACCGCGGCGGCGGCCGCCGTGATGGGGCTGGCGAGCATTGTCCGTCCGCCTTTTCCCTGTCGGCCTTCGAAGTTGCGGTTGCTGGTGCTGACCGCGTACTGGCCGGGTTGCAGGTGGTCGCCGTTCATGGCGATGCACATACTGCATCCGGAGAATCGCCATTCGGCGCCGCTCTCGCGGAAGATCCGGTCCAACCCTTCGGCTTCCGCGTCCCGGCGCACCTTCTCGGAACCCGGGACGACCAGCACCCGTACCCCCGGCGCGACTTTTCGACCGCGGAATATTTTTGCCGCCGCCCGCAGGTCCGAGATCCGGCCATTGGTGCACGAGCCGATGAAGACCACGTTCACCTTCTTGCCGATCATCGCCTCTCCGGGAGTGAACTGCATATACCCCAGCGCCTTTTCCAGCCCTGACCGCTTAAGCGGATCCGCTTCCGCGGCGGGATCCGGGATCCTTCCCGTGACGGGAATCCCCATCGCGGGATTTGTGCCGAAAGTGATCATCGGCTGGAGGGCTGATGCATTAATTTCCACGGTGCGGTCGAACGGCGCGCCCGGATCGGAAACAAGCTTACGCCAGCGTGCGAGAGCCGCATTCCAGTCGGCGCCCTTCGGCGCCAGTTCTCTGCCGTAAAGAAAAGCGAAGGTAGTTTCGTCCGGCGCGACCAATCCCGCGCGGGCGCCGCCCTCAATCGACATATTGCACAGCGTCATGCGGCCTTCCATATCGAGCCCGGTTACGGCCGGACCGGCGTATTCAAAGACCTGCCCGGTGCCGCCCCCCACCCCGATCTGCGCGATCAATCCAAGGATCATATCCTTGGCCGTCACGCCCGGTCCGAGTTTTCCGCGGAAATTCACCCGTGTCCGTTCCGGGCGGTTCTGCAACAGGCATTGGGTGGCAAGGACTTGTTCCACTTCGCTTGTTCCGATCCCGAAAGCCAGCGCACCGAACGCGCCGTGAGTCGCCGTGTGGCTGTCGCCGCACACGATCGTCATGCCGGGCTGGGTTGCCCCCATTTCCGGCCCGATGATGTGAACGATGCCCCGGCCGGGATCATCCATCTTCAGGCAGCGGATGCCGAACGCGCGGCAGTTGGATTCCAGCTGCTGCAGCTGTTTGACGGCGGCGTCGTCCGCGCCCGCCAGAGTCAGACTCGTGGTCGGTATCGAGTGATCCATCGTCGCCAATGTCCGGTCCGGCCGGCGGACTTTCCAGCCGCGGACGCGTAAATCTGCAAACGCCTGCGGCGAGGTCACCTCGTGCACCATATGCAGATCGATATACAGCACGGACGGATGGCCAAGTTCCTGCCGGACCAGATGGCTGTTCCAGATCTTATCGAAAAGGGTTGTCGGTTCGCTCATGTCTCTTTTCCCGCCGTATATTTATGCCCGCCATAGATCGCATAATTGGTCCGCTGCCAGTGGCAGCCGACATCCACGAAACCGGCCCGGCGCAACCATTCCAGCTGATCTTCCACACAGGCGGGGATGTCTTCAGCTTGATACCGCTCCATGCAGGCCGCGTCATCCTCGCCCATCGAGCGGATATACTGGCGCCACAGGCGGATGTAGATTTCGTCAAACCGGTCGGTTGCCCCTTTGATAACGTCTCGGTTGAGGAACACCCCGCCCGGATTAAGGGCCAGGTATACTCTCCGGAACAACGCCTGCTTGTGCGGATTCGGCAGATGGTGGATCGACAGCCCGGAAAGGACCAGGTCGTACCCGGTCCCGAAATCATCTTTAGCAAAATCCCCCTTCATATACGTGATCCGGTTTTCGTATTTTTTCAACCGCTCCCGCGCGGCGGCCAGCATGTTTTCCGACAGGTCGAATACGCTGACTTCTGCCAGCGGGTAGCGGTGCAGGATTCCCTCCGCCAGCACGCCGGTGCCCGCGCCGAGATCCAATCCACACACCCGGTCGGATCCTTCGAAGGGCAGCAGCTCCATCATCATCTCGTTTTGTTCCCGGTAATAGGGGACGAATTTGACGATGTGGTTGTCGTAATCCGATGCATCCTCGTCGAAGTGATCCTTCACCCGCTGAAGCTGCATCATGGCTTGGCCTGACTTTTTGGCGCGGCCGCCGGCGCCCGGCCGGATGCGATCAGCAGTTTGTTGATCGCGCTGAGGTAGGCCTTGGCGCTGGCAACGATAATATCGGTATCCGCACCGTGCCCGCCGAAGGAGCGTAATTTTTTCCGTCCGTTCTGCGCTGTCTCCCGCGGCGCGAGTGCTTCATCCTTGGATTCCAAACGCACGGTCACCTCGCCGATCGCGTCGATTCCTTCGGTGATGGCGCGGATGGAGAATTCCTCGAGTGAGTTGGGCGCCTGGATGATCCCGTCGATCGCTTTATAGGCCGCATCCACCGGCCCGGTGCCGGTTGACGCCTGGACCTGAAGCGTGCCGTCGGGGCAGCGCAGTCTGACCGTTGCGGTGGGCATCCCCATTGTTCCGCACGCCACCTGCAGCCCATCCAGGGCGAAAATTTCCCGCGCCTGATAGATCTGATCCGCGACCAGCGCTTCCAGATCGGCGTCGGTAATGGTCTTTTTTTTGTCGGCCAATTCCTTGAAGCGTTCGAAGGCCCGATCGAGTTCCTCGGTGGACAGTTCGTGCCCCAGTTCACTCAGCCGCACGCGCAGCGCATGCCGGCCGGAGTGTTTCCCCATTACCAAGTTGGATTGCGATAAGCCGATCATCTCTGGCTGCATGATCTCGTACGTGGTGTGATGCTTTAGCATCCCGTCCTGATGAATCCCCGCTTCATGCGCGAAGGCATTCGCCCCGACGATGGCCTTATTGGGCTGGACCGGTATGCCGGTATACGTGGAAACCATATGGCTGACGCGCGCGATCTGGGTGGTGTCGATTCCGGTTGTCAGGTTGTACAGGCTGCGCCGGGTGTGCAGCGCCATAACCACTTCCTCGATTGATGCGTTGCCGGCCCGTTCCCCGATCCCGTTGATCGTTCCTTCCACCTGGCGCGCGCCGGCCTTCAACCCGGCCAACGTGTTGGCGGTGGCCATGCCCAGGTCGTTGTGGCAATGCATGGATACGATTGCCCGCTCGATCCCCTTGGTGTTCTTGATAATCCCCGCAATCAGTTTGCCCCACTCTTCCGGATCGGTATACCCGACCGTGTCGGGGATGTTCAACGTGGTGGCACCGCATTCGATGGCCAGCGCGAGGACGGTATATAGGAACTCCGGCTCGCTGCGGCCCGCATCTTCAGGCGAAAATTCCACATCCTCGCAAAAGGACCGGGCGTACGTGACCATTTCTCGAACGCGCCGGACGACTTGCTCGGGTTCCATCTTCAGCTTGTATTGCATGTGGATCGGCGAGGTGGCGATGAATGTATGGATCCGCGGACGCGCTGCATGGCGCACCGCCTCCCAGGCCGCATCGATGTCGGATTTGGTTGTGCGCGCCAGACCGCAGATTATCGGCGGCTGCCGCTGCGTCTTGGTGTGCTCGGCATTGGAATCCTCATTCCGCGCCTGCGGGCTGTTGCCGACTTCGATCGCGATCCGGCGGACGGCTTCCAAGTCGTCCGGGGAAGCCGCCGGGAAGCCCGCCTCGATGACGTCGATACCCATACGGGCAAGGGCGCGGGCGATTTCCACCTTCTCACCGGAGGATAAGCTAGCGCCGGGGGATTGCTCGCCGTCGCGCAGTGTCGTATCAAAAATCCTCACATAGTTATCCATGCTTACTCCTCTATATCGCCTATCGCTCTGGCTCCATGCCCGTACTGCACAGTTATTCGAAACAGGTACAACATGTCATTGTGAGCGACCCCTTCGCTGCGCTTGGGACAGGTTACGGGAGCGAAATAATCTTCTTCTCACAAGAAGAGGAGGATTGCTTCGTCGCCCGGGAGCATGAAAAACATATGCTCCCGGGCTCCTCGCAATGACATATACGTCCGCTTTTTTACTTCTTCTTCCAGTTTTCCGGCCGCAAAGAGCGCACTGCGGCGCCGGCCCGCCACATTTCGGATTCGCGCATCGCTTTGAGTTCCGCGTCCAATTTCTTGCGGTAGTCCTTGGCGCTGTTGGCTTCGAGTACGATCCGGGTCTGTTCGCCCGAGATGACGCTTTCATAAAGCCAGTCGAATACCGGCTCAACCGCCTTGCGGAACTGGTGACGCCAATCCAGCGCGCCGCGCTGGGCGGTCGTTGAGCAGTTGGCATACATCCAGTCCATGCCGTTCTTATCGACCAGGCGGATCAGACTCTGGGTCAGCTCTTCGACCGTTTCGTTGAAGGCCTCCGACGGGGAATGGCCATGCTTGCGCAACAGGTTGTATTGCGCTTCCATGATCCCGGCCAGGGCGCCCATCAGCACACCGCGCTCGCCGGTCAGGTCGGAATGGACTTCCTTGGCAAACGTGGTCGGAAACAGGTAGCCGGAGCCGATCGCGATCCCGAGTGCCAGGGTCCGTTCCTGCGCGCGTCCGGTCGCATCCTGAAAGACCGCGAAGGAGCTGTTGATCCCCGATCCGGCCAGGAAATTTGTACGGACGCTCGCCCCGGATCCTTTCGGCGCCACCATGATCACATCGACGTAATCCGGCGGCACAACACCCGTCTGTTCCTTGTACACGATCGAGAAGCCGTGCGAAAAATACAGTGCATCGCCCTTCTTGAGATTCGCCTTCACCTTCGGCCAGAGGATCTTCTGCGCCGCATCGGAAACCAGGTATTGGATAATCGTCCCGCGCTGAACGGCTTCCTCGATCGTGAAGAGTGTCTTGCCGGGCACCCAGCCGTCCTTGACCGCTTTATCCCAATAGAACTTGTCTTCCTTGGCCTGGCCGATGATGACGTTGATCCCGTTGTCCTTCATGTTCATTGCCTGGGCCGGCCCCTGCACACCGTAACCCAGAACCGCTATCGTTTCGTTGCGCAGCGCCTGCTTGGCTTTGCTGAGCGGGAACTCGTCGCGCATCACAACTTGTTCCACCACTCCGCCGAAATTGATCTTTGCCATGTTCATGTCTCCTTTTCGATGAATGTGATCCCCGCCGTTGCGGGAAAAGGATTGATGGGCTGACCGCCGCTAGGCCGGCTTGGCTTCCATGCCGGGCGTATGCCTGACTCCGGTAGCGCCGCCGCGCAGCATGGCCACCTGGCCGGCGCGCACCATCTCGACGATGCCGAACGGGCGCAGCAGTTCGTTCAAGCTTTCGATCTTATCCTCGGTGCCGGTGATTTCCAGGATCAAACTCTCCGGCGCCACGTCGACGACCCGGGCGCGGAAGATCTCCGCCAGAGCCGTGATTTCGGCCCGTTGGCTGGTCTGGGCCTTAACCTTGATCAGCGCCAAATCGCGGGCAATGGCCGGCTGACCGGTGACATCCTGGACATCAATGATGTTCACCAGCTTGACCAGATTGGCTTCGATCCGGGCTGTTTCGACCGGTTCGCCCTCGATGACGATGGTCATGCGGGAGATTTCCGGATTTTCGGTGCGGCCGACAGCCAGGCTTTCGATGTTAAAGTTCCTGCGGCGGAAGAGCGATGCCACCCGGTTCAACACGCCGGGCCGGTTTTCCACCAGTGCGATCAGTGTATGTTGCATCGGGGCCTCCCTATTCCTTTCCTTCCGGAGCCGGACGTCGGATCATCTGGTGCAGGTCCGCGCCGGTTGGGACCATCGGGTACACGGCCTCCTCCTGCTCCACATGGAAGTCGAGCAAGACCGGGCCGGGCGTTTTGCGTGCGAATTCGACCGCGGAATGGATCTCGCTGGATTTCATGACTTTGCGAGTCGGGATTCCATGCGCTTCGGCGATCTTCCCAAAATCCGGATTCTGCAATTGCACCGCCGAGTAGCGCTTCTCGAAGAAGAACTCCTGCCACTGACGGACCATGCCCAGGAAGTGATTGTTCATAATGGCGATCTTAATCTCGATGTTTTCCTGGACTGCGGTGGAAAGTTCCGCCTGGGTCATCTGGAACCCGCCGTCGCCGATGACCGCCCACACCTCGCGGTCGGGTTTGGCGAACTTGGCGCCGATCGCGGCCGGCAAGCCAAACCCCATGCTGCCGGCTCCGCCGGAGGTAAGGAAGCTGTTGGGCTGCTCCGGCTGGTAATACTGCGCGGTCCACATCTGATGCTGGCCGACGTCCGTCACCATCAGCGCTTCGCCCTTGGTAACCTTCCAGATATCACTGATGATCTGCGGCACGTGCAGTTTGCCGTTGGTCCCCGGCTGCCCCATGATGTCGCGCTGGTCGGTTTCCTTCCGCCATTCGGTGATCTGGTTCAGCCAGTCATCATGACGCGCGTTGGGGATCTGCGGATCGAGATCCGCCAAAACGGTTTTCGCATCGCCCACCAACGATACGTCCGCCATCACGATTTTGTTGATTTCGGTCGGATCGATATCGATGTGGATTTTCGCCGCGTTGGGCGCATAGGTTCGCAAGTTGCCGGTCACCCGGTCGTCGAAGCGCATGCCCAGCGCAATGATCAGATCGGATTCCTGGATGGCCAGGTTGCAGAAAGCTTCACCGTGCATGCCCATCATCCCCAGCGAGAGTGGATGGGAGGATGGGATCGCACCGAGACTTAAGAGGGTCATGGCCACCGGGATGTTGGTCCGCTCGGCGAACTTCTGGACTTCTTTTGACGCCCCGGAGATCTCCACGCCGTGCCCGGCGAAGATCACCGGTTTCTTGGCATTGCGGATCAGTTCCGCCGCGCGTCCCAATTTTTCGGGGGCGGCATGCTGCGGCGGGTGATATCCGAGCAGGCGCATCTCCGGCGGATCGAACTTTTCCGTTTTGGCGATCTGGGCGTCCTTGCAGAAATCGATCAACACCGGCCCCGGGCGCCCGCTGCGGGCGATGTAGAATGCATCGCGAACCGTTTCCGCCACCTCGTCCGGTGAGGTGATCAGGAAGTTATGCTTGGTGATCGGCAGGGTGATGCCGGTCATATCGACTTCCTGGAACGCGTCGGACCCGAGCAGGTTGCTCGCCACTTGGCCGGTGATGAACACGACCGGCGAAGAATCCATGGAGGCGATGTGGATCCCGGTGACCAGATTGGTCGCGCCCGGGCCGGAAGTGGCGATGGCCACCCCGACCTTTCCTGAGGCGCGTGCGTACCCATCGGCCATTATCGCCGCACCCTCTTCATGTCGGGCGAGGACGAAATGCAGTTTGGGGTAATTGAGCATGGCATCAAACGCCGGGATGACCGCTCCACCCGGAATGCCAAACAACACATCCACACCCTCCCGGATTACGGATTCCCACAGAACTTCGGCACCTGTCTTTTTCATCTCGCTTCTCCTTGTTCCCCGCTCCTCTCGCCTTCCCTCACCCCCTTCCCCTCCCCCTTCTCCTGACATACGCCAGTAAACGGGGGAGGAGTTGGGGCGGAGATGTGGAAAGGATGGGAGGGGGGTTACTCTTTCAGAACCGCACCCTGGCTGGCGCTGGTAACGAACCGGGAATAGCGGCGCAGCCAGCGGCTTTCCACACGGGATTGGAACGGGTGCAGTGCGGCGATCCTTGCGCGGATCTCTTCGTCGCTCAGGTGGACGTGGATCGTCCTCCGGTCGACGTCAATTTCGACCATATCGCCGGGCTTGAGCGCAGCGATGGGGCCGCGGGCGGCCGCTTCCGGAGATACATGCCCGATGCAGGCGCCGCGCGTACCGCCGGAAAACCGTCCGTCGGTGATGAGCGCTACGCTTTCGCCCAGACCCATCCCCATGATCGCCGATGTCGGCGAAAGCATCTCCTGCATCCCGGGTCCGCCGCGCGGCCCTTCATAGCGGATGACCACCACCTCGCCGGATTGAACCTCCCCGGCGAGAATGCCGGTTAACGCCTCCTCCTGGCTTTCGTAAATCCGGGCCGGGCCGGTGTGCTGGCGCATCGCGGCCGTTACGCCCGCGGCCTTGATCACGGCTCCGTCCGGCGCCAGGTTGCCGAACAGGATCGCGAGTCCCCCGGTCTGCGAATGCGGATCTTCCACCGGGCGGATCACCTTCTCGTTTTTTACGACGGCATGGCGGATGTTTTCGCGCAGCGTTTTACCCGTCACGGTCGGACGGTCCAGATGCAGCAGGGAATCCTCCTTGCTTGCCACCTCGTGCAAAATCGCCGGGATCCCGCCCGCCTTATGCAGGTCCGCGATGTGCCACGGCCCGGAGGGGCTGATTTTGGTCAAGTGCGGGATTTTTTCCGCGAGCTGATTGATGCGCGCGATGGGATATTCGATCGCCGCCTCGTCGCAGAAGGCCAGCGTGTGCAAAACCGTGTTGGTGCTGCCGCCCATCGCCATATCCAGCGCGAAGGCGTCATCCACCGCCTCGGACGTCACCAGATCTCGCGGGAGGATATTTTGCTTGATGAGTTTGAGAATCTGCGCCCCGGCTCTATCGGCCAGCGCGTTGCGTTCTGCGGATTTGGCCAGCGCCGTCCCGTTATACGGGAACGCCAACCCGAGCACTTCCAGCAGGCAGTTCATCGAATTGGCGGTAAACAACCCGGAGCAGGAACCGCACGACGGGCAAGCATACCGCTCGAGTACCTTAAGCCTCTTCTCGGTAATGCCACCGGCTTTAAAGGATCCGATACCTTCGAAAACCGAGATCAGATCCACCGCCTCGCCTTCAGGCGTGCGGCCGGTGCGCATCGGTCCGCCGGATACGAATATCGCCGGGATGTTCACCCGCAAGGCGGCCATCACCATCCCCGGGACGATTTTGTCGCAATTGGGAATGCACACCATTCCGTCGAAAGGATGGGCCATAATCATCGTCTCGACGCAGTCGGCAATCAGCTCGCGCGAGGGAAGGCTGAACTTCATCCCGGCGTGCCCCATAGCGATCCCGTCGCCGACGGCGATCGTATTGAACTCGAAGGGCACGCCGCCCGCCTTGCGGATGGCCTCCTTTACCCGCCGCCCGAACGATTGCAGGTGCACATGTCCGGGAACGATATCGGTGTAGGAATTCACCACCGCAATAAAGGGTTTGTTGAAATCACCCTCCGCCACACCCACGGCACGTAACAACGCCCTGTGCGGCGCCTTCTCATATCCCTTTTTCATCACATCGGATCGCATCGGTTCTCCTTCCGCCCGGATCGGGCATAAAAAAGGGCTGCCTTGCTGGGCAGCCCGGGTTTCCGTACACTTTTCTTTTTACTTTCAGTCTCTTTACGATGCCTCTCCAAGGGCTGCCCGTGCGTAATTATGGCTCCCGCCAAGGACGAGAACCAGGATCGCAATAACAACCACGAGGAGTATATTCGACATCATAGGATTTTATTTCTTAGGTAATTCTAAACCAAGATAAAATCGCTGTCTATAAGCATGATTCATAATATTTACCCAATTTCATTGTACAATATGCACAAAATACACTGCAGCAAAAAATAATTAGGATAATAAAAGTCCTAATATTAGGATAAAAATGATCTTCAACTCACCTGTCCCGCTCCAAACATTGCTGGATCTGATTCCGTCGGACTCATTTAGATGGATATCCGGAGAAGAGACCGCATCCTCCGTACTTATCACCTGGATTGCGCTTGGAGCGGCAAACGGCAAACACGGTGATTTTCTCCTGCTGACCGGCGATGAATCCACCGCTGAGCAGATGGAAACCGCACTCTCCGGCGACTCATCTGCGATTGGAATAGTCGGCGGAACGCCGTTCGACGGCGATCGGCTGGCCGGCAAGCCGGTCCTTCATTTTTT
>Ga0307445_10002291_pt1 | contig 10573 bp, 7 predicted proteins | sample SalMarSW160330MG_FD_202147 | JGI IMG/M metagenome (GOLD analysis project Ga0307445, IMG submission 202147) | Salt marsh sediment microbial communities from the Plum Island Ecosystem LTER, Massachusetts, United States - SW1603-30 | ecosystem: Environmental > Aquatic > Marine > Intertidal zone >...
CCGTCGTTTCTCTCCTCCCTGCTGGCGGGCGACGACTTCCAAGAGGTGGAGGTGGCCGATTTTCGGCAGGCTTTGAAGGATAAGCAAATAAACGCGGCTTTGGAGTTCCCGCCGGACTTCGAGAAGAAGCTGGATCAGGGTGAGAATAGTCAGGCCATCATCTACTATGACGGTGCGGAGATCAGGTCATCCATTGCCAAAGAGAAACTCTCCGGCAGGCTTAAAGATTATCAGGACAGCCTGGTGGTATCCAGGCTTCGGGAGCGCAACGTGGAAGAGTCGCTTCTGCACCCCATAGACGTCAGCAGCGAGAACCTGGCTCCCAAGGAGAAGATGGGCGGGTTCATGCTGGGCATGTTCCTGCCCTATATGGTGCTGATCTTAGCCATGGTGGGGGCCATGTACCCGGCTATCGACCTGACGGCGGGGGAAAAGGAGAGAGGAACTTTGGAAACCATCCTGGTCACGCCGGTCTCGCGACTGGATATCGCCACGGGCAAGTTTCTTACGGTGATGACCGCCTCGGTGATAACCATAATTCTGGCGGTGGCCAGCATGAGCATCTCGGCCAGCGTGGGATTCGGCCAGATGTCCAAATTCGGATCGGAACAAATTGCCATCAGCATCCAACCCTTGGCGGCGATTCTGCTTCTGCTTTTGATGCTCCCGTTAGCTGCCCTGTTCAGCTCGGCGCTTCTGTCGATAGCCCTTTTCGGAAAAAGTTACAAAGAGGCCCAAAGCTATGTTTCTCCTCTGATGTTTGTGGTGATACTTCCGGCTATGGTCTCCTTCGTTCCCGGAATCGAGCTAAATTGGGTCCTGGCTTTCGTTCCCATCGTCAATATCGCCTTGGCCATGCGGGAAGTGCTTCTGGGGACGTTTCACTGGGGGCAGATCGTCCTGATCTTCGTCTCCACCGCCATCTATGCATCCTTCTCCATCTTTGTAACCAAGAGGCTGTTCGAGAAGGAGAGCGTGCTGTTCAGGAGTTGATCCGCCTGGTCGTGGAGGATCGCAAGGGGATCCGTCGGCCGGCTGTTCTCCTGTGCCGAATCCAATTGATCACCACCTAAGCTGGTTCCAACCCAATGGTTAGTTGGAAGTCCCTCAGAATACCCAGAAATGTGTTGATCCTGGGGTTGGTGAGTTTCCTTACCGACGCCTCCTCGGACATGATCTATCCGCTGCTGCCGCTCTTTCTGTCCGAGGTGCTGGGGTCCAGCGTGCTCTTCATCGGCCTGATAGAAGGGGTGGCGGAGAGCACCGCCAGCATCCTGAAAATTTACTCCGGCTGGCTTTCGGACAGGCTGCGGAAAAGGAAGCTTTTGGTCAGCGTCGGCTACGGCCTGGCGACTTTGGCCAAGCCGATTCTGTCCGCTACCACTGCCTCCTGGCAGGTGCTGGGGCTGAGATTTGCAGATCGTTTCGGCAAGGGGATCAGAACCTCGCCCAGGGACGCTTTGATAGCGGACTCCACACCCCAGGAGCGTAGGGGGATCTCTTTTGGTTTTCACCGGGCCATGGATTCGGCCGGGGCCGTGTTGGGCCCGTTGTTGGCCTTTCTGATTCTTCCCCTGGTGAATGGTAACTATCGCACCCTGTTTCTGATCGCCTCCGTTCCGGCTCTGCTGGCGGTGATAATCCTCCTTTTGTTTCTCAGAGAAAGGAGGACACTCGAGGAACGGAGCGGGATGCCGGTAAAGCTCAGCCTCTCGGGTTTCGACAGACGGTTTCGGGTGTTCCTTGTGGCCGTTGCCATTTTTACCTTGGGCAACTCCAGCGACGCTTTTCTGCTCCTCAGGGCGCGGGATTTGAACGTGGGGATTGTATACGTGCCCTTGCTCTGGCTGGTCATGCACCTGGTTTATTCGCTGGTCTCCTCGCCTGCCGGAGCGCTTTCGGACAGAATCGGACGGAAAAACCTGATCGTCTCCGGGCTTTTAGTCTATGCTGCGGTTTACGTGGGTTTTGCCCTCGCCGCCAGGTCCATCCACATTTGGCTGCTTTTCGCCTCCTACGGTTTGTACTATGGACTGGCCGACTGCAATATGAGAGCTTTCGTGGCAGATTTGGTGGGGGAGAAAAAGAGAGGTTTAGCTTACGGCCTGTATCACGGCGCAGTGGGGTTGACCGCGCTGCCCGCCAGCCTGATCTTCGGCTGGGTTTGGCAATGGGCCGGTGCGCCTGCCGCTTTCGGATTGGGGGCCGGGCTGGCGCTACTGGCCACTTTGATATTGGCCCTGGGACTGTGACCGGCTTGTCGGAACAGTGGTTTGGGTCACATTCGAGCTGCCGCTGTCAAAGAGAAGTGGAGAAATCCACCCCAGGAGTCTTGCGGATTGGGCTTGGCGTTTTCCACTACTGCTCTGATATGGACAACCGAAAGAAAGCGGTGTTCCAGAACAGAGGAATCTCTTTGCTGTGCGAAGATTTTGCTTGACAAATGGGCTATGAGACGTTATAAATAAAGCAGTGAGGAGAGAGTGCAGTAAAATAGTTGCAGTAGGTTTTCCGGCGGTTTGAGTTTTTCAATCCACGAGAACTTAGGCATAATTTTCGTGGGTTTTTTTATACGATCGGAATGCATAGTGAGGTGTTCCAGTCGGAAGGCTTTGACGAAGTCCGAATTCCTGGTGACTGGACAGCGATTGATCCAAAACCTGTTAGTTTCATGAAAGGTGGTGAAAAGGTTTGGCGACCGGTAGAGTGAAATGGTTTAATGACTCCAAGGGATTTGGCTTCATCGAGCAACCGGAAGGCGGAAAGGACGTTTTCGTCCATTTCTCGGCCATTCAGGATGAAGGGTTCAAGAGTTTGAAGCAGGGACAGGAAGTCAGCTTTGAGATCGTCGAAGGGCCCAAAGGCCCGCAGGCCACGAATGTGGTTAAGATGTAGACGAAATCCGGCAGTTTTCGCCAGGGAATGGGCGAGCCGCAAGTCAGAGAACTCCAGGGTTAGCCACATATAGGTAACCCATAACGCTCGAAACCCCGCGGGACTCATCTTTGAGTCCGCGGGGTTTTCCGTTGCCATTTTGTGTTGATAATCGTCGGTCGGGAGCGGTTTGCAGGACCTCAGGCCGACCAAGGCTAAAAGACGATCTCTTCCTTCTTCTCGGGAACCTGCTGTATCTCCCGGAAAAGCACGGTCACGGTTGAGTCGGGAAGCCCCGGCGAGGGATGTAAATCGCAGGGTCGATCGGGCAGGGTCTCGTCGGTGAACACGTCGGTGATGATGCGGGGACATCGATCCGTGGCCAAAAGCCCGCTTTCCAGACAGACGGTTCTGAAGTATATGCCGGGAGGAACGCGGAAGTCCTCCACCGGAAGATTCTCGTGCGCCTTGGTCATGAAGTCGGTCCATACCGGCAGCGCGGTATGCGCACCGGTGACGTTTTTACCGATGACGATCTTATCGTCATATCCGATCCACACTCCGGCGGTGATCTGAGGGGTAAAACCCAGGAACCAATTGTCCATGCAGTTGTCGGTGGTGCCGGTTTTTCCTCCGGCGGGTCGGGTGAATCCCCGGGCCCTGGCTCCATAGCCGGTTCCGCCGCCGGTCATCACCGTCTCCAGCATGGTGGTCATGATATAAGCAGTTTGGGCGGATAGAACTTCGTCTCTTTTCGAATACTGGTTATCCTCCAGCACGTTCCCATAACGGTCCGTGATCCTCTGGATGTATTTAGGCTCCACCTTTATGCCGCCGTTAGGGAACACGGAGAATGCCTTGACCATATCCCACAAGGTGACCTCGGAAGTGCCCAGGGCCAGGGAGGGATAGGGGTTCAAGGGCGTGCTGATTCCCATGTGCGAGGCAAAGAAGATGGTCTGCTGCGGGGTCACCTTCTGGATGAGCTTGGCGGAGACTACGTTTATGGACTTGGCCAAGGCGGTCCTTAAGGTAACCGGGCCGCGAAACACCTCGTCGAAATTCTGGGGGCTCCATTCTTTTCCGTCGTCACCGGTGAGGATGATGGGAATGTCGTAGACGATGTCGGTGGGTTTGGACCCGTTTTCGATGGCTGCCGTGTAGATAAAAGGCTTGAAACCCGACCCCGGCTGCCGGGGGGCTTGTACCGCCCGGTTCCACTGACTCTTGCCGAAGTCCTTTCCTCCCACCAGGGCCAGCACATTGCCGGTTCGGTTGTCCAGCGCCACCAAAGCTCCCTGAATCTGCCGATAAACCCTCTTTTTGCCCGAAGCCGTGTCCGTGGAGTCCACCACTTCTATGGTATAAGTTGTATCCCTGAGAGAATGCGTTTTCTCCATCTGCTGCTGCCGCGAATCCAGTTCCGCCAGTAGCGCCTCCTCAGCCGCCTTCTGCATGTTCAAATCCAACGTGGTGTACACGGACAGCCCGGCACGGTAGAGGCTGTCTTCACCGTACTCCCTCTCCAGGTACTGCCTGACCATCTCGGTGAAATAGGGAGCTTCTCCTGCCGGAGCCGAAGTGGGATCGATCTCCAGGGGCAGGTTTTCCAGAGAATCGGCCAGCTCGGGCGAGAGCCGGCCGAAAGCCTTCATGGATTCCAAGACAACGTTTCTTCTCTTAAGCGACAGGTCGGGATGGTTTATGGGGGAGTAACGGCTGGGGTTTTTCGGTATCCCGATCAAAACGGCACAGTCGGAGATGCTCAGATCCTCCACGTTCTTGCCGAAATAAAGCTGGGCCGCAGCCTGGATGCCATATGCCCCCCGGCCGAAGTAGCACTGATTTAAGTACATCTCCAGAATCTCTTCCTTGGTATAGTTCCTCTCGATTTTGATGGAAGTCAGGACCTCTTTTATCTTCCTGGAGATGGTTCTCTCGGGCGTGAGAAACAGCGTGCGGGCCAGCTGCTGGGTGATGGTGCTGGTAGCGCTGACGCGGTTTCCGGACCACAGGCTGTTCCATATGGCCCGGCACATAGAGAGGGAATTCACTCCCCAGTGCTTGAAAAACCTTCGGTCCTCGGTGGCCAGAAGGGCGTCGATCAGATAAGGCGGCATCTTCTTCAGGGGAGTCAGAATGCGCCGTTCGGCATAAAACTCCTTTATCACGGTCCCGTCGGAAGAATAGATCTTGGTGACTAAGCTGGGTTCTATGTTATGAAGCTGGGCCAGAGAAGGCAGGTCTTGGCGATAGGTGTTGTAAGTTCTAATGCCGGCGACGAGCAAAATGATCAAAAAACAAAGAACGACCCCCAGGGCGATGATCAGTTTCTTCCTTCGGCCCCACAGGTCTTTGGTCCGACTCCAAATGCTGCTGGATTCCATCCGCTCGCTCTCCACGGAGTTTTGACTCGCAAGATTCAAAGTAAGTTACGACGTGAAGCTGAAACCTATTAGAAGGTCTGTCAAGGAATTTGCCCCAAGTCTTTCGGTTTTGGTCGTCCATGAGTCGTGCCCCACTGCTGAAGCGCAGGTAGGATTTTCCGCTTTGAATTTCCGGGTGCTCAGCTTACATTGGCGTTGCTATGAACGAAGTCCTGATCAGAGCATACCGAGGAGATACCATCGAGAGCCTGCATCACGGCGCAGCAGCCGTGGTGGACCCGCAGGGCAGACTTTTGCGCCGCAGCGGCGATCCGAACTTCGTGACCTTTCTCAGGTCGTCCGCCAAACCTTTCCAGGCGCTGGTGGTGGTCGAATCGGGAGCGGCCGAGGCCTTTGGATTCAGTCAGAAAGAGATCGCCATTATAGCCGGTTCCCACAATGGGGAGCCAAAGCACGTGCGGCTGGTACAGGGCATCCTGAAAAAGATAGGGCTGAATAAAAACCACCTTCAGTGCGGTTGGCATGTGCCTCACTTTTACACCGCCAGGGGGATAACGCCTCCCCGGAAGAGGTTTTCCAGTCTACAGCACAATTGCTCGGCCAAACACGCCGGCATGCTGGCGGCCTGCGTGAATCGAGGATGGAATATCAGAACCTATCTCAGCCCGCGACATCCTCTGCAGAAACTGATCGCCAAGACCATAGCCGAGGTGTGCGAGTATCCGCTGCGAAAGATGGGGATAGGGGTGGAGGGATGTGGGGCTCCCACGTTTGCTCTTCCTTTGAGGAACATGGCCATCGGATTCTCCAAGCTCAGAAGTTTCCTCTCCGACGAACAGACCATTTCCCAGTCCTTGCAGGTGGTGGCCGATTCTATGTGGAAGTACCCGGAGATGGTCTCAGGGAGAGGCAGGCTGGACTACGATCTGGCCATAAGCGGTAAGGGAAACATCCTGGCCAAGGCCGGTGCAGAGGCTTTGCATTGCGCAGTGGTGATAGACAAAGGATATGGGATTGCCGTCAAGATACTGGACGGCTCCAGGAGAGCCATAGGTCCGGCAGCCTTGGAAGTTTACCGGCAGATGGGCGTTCTAAACAGGACAGAGCTTCGAAAGCTGGGTCAGTGGGATCGACCCCCGGTTAAAGATCATCAGGGAGAGCTGGTAGGGCACCTTGAGGCCGCTTTCAAGCTTAGAAAGGCAAGATGATCCGTATGGCTTCGGCAACTTCGTATTTAGCTCGCATTTTGTCAATTCCCCTTGAACCATTCCTGCCGGGGTTTAATTTGAGTCGAGTCCTTCCATAAAACAAACAGCCAAACGCGCCTGCCTATTCCCGAACCGCATGGGGGCTGGTCAAGGGAAGATTTTTGTTGCAATTTCCGGGGAAAGAGTTAATATACGGTTTCGCAGAATGGGAGCTACATGAAAAAAGAAATCCAGAAACTCTTTCCAGAGATAGCGCAGATCAAGGATGATAATCTCCGGGATAAAGTGGTATCCGCCTGGGAGGAGGCGATACAAAAAGGCGGCTGGCAGATCGACCAATTGAAAGCCATTCCCTTCACTCTTCTGATCCCGGACTGCAAGGTGAGCCTGATAGACCACACCCGAGCGGTCACGCAGACTGCTCTGAAGGTGGCCGGTGTGCTGGTGGATTCTTACAAGGATCAGGTCCACATCGACTTCGATGTTTTGATTGCCGGGTCTATTTTGCACGACGTGGGAAAGGTCCTGGAATACTCCCGACAGGGGAACCGGGTAGTGAAAAGCCAAACCGGAAAGCTGCTTCGGCATCCTTTCTCGGGTGCCGCACTGGCATATAAGCACGGCCTGCCCGACGAGGTCATTCACATGATAGCCACGCATGCCAAGGAAGGGGACGGAGGCCATCGCACCACCGAGGCCATGATAGTGCACTATGCGGATTTTATAAACTTCGAAAGCTTGGGCGGCAAAGCCTGAACGCCCTCGCCCGCCGTTAAAGGGAATAGAAGAAGATAGTTAACTTACGATCGAGGAAAGCTCAACATATCAACTTAAAGGAGATTAAGGTATGCCCGTCAATCAGAGACAAGTCAACTTGGACCCCAAGGAGATGCCCACCCAGTGGTACAACATACTTCCCGACCTGCCGGAACCACTTCCTCCGCCCAAAGACCCGGAGACGGGTGAATCCAGGCTGAAAAACCTGCCCAACATCCTGCTGGCCGAATGCCTTAAGCAGGAATTCTCCCAGGATCGGTGGATCGACATTCCGGAGGAGCTTTGGGACATCTATTTACAGGCGGGCAGGCCCCGGCCGCTTTTCCGGGCCGTCAATTTGGAGAAAAAACTGGGCACGCCGGCGCGGCTCTATTACAAGTCGGAATTCTACAGTCCCACCGGCAGTCATAAGGTGAACACCGCCTTAGCCCAGGCCTTCTACGCCAAAAAGGAAGGATATGAGAGACTGGCCACCGAAACCGGCGCCGGCCAGTGGGGAACCGCTCTTTCCTATGGCGCTGCGCTGGTGGGATTGAAGTGCACGGTATATTGGGTGAGGGCCGTGTACAACTGGAAGCAGGACCGAAGAAACCTGATGGAGCTTTTCGGCGCCCATGTTTTTGCCTCGCCCAGCGACAAGACCGAGTTCGGGAAGACCCTCTTCGGCCGGAACGCCAATCATCCCGGCTCGTTGGGCATCGCCATCTCGGAAGGCATGGAGGATGCCGCCAAGGATACTAAAGCCATCTATTGCTTAGGCTCGGTTCTGAACCATGTACTGATGCATCAGACCATTATCGGACTGGAAACGAAAAAACAGTTTGAGAAGTTCGACGACTATCCCGACCTGGTGATCTCCTGCCTGGGCGGAGGCAGCAATTTCGGCGGATTTGCCCTGCCCTTCGTGCACGACGTGTTGAAAGAAGGAAAGAAGATCAAGTTCATCGCCGCCCAGAGCGAGGCCTCTCCCAACCTTCAGGGAGAATACCGCTACGATTTCGCAGACTATGCCGAGATGACTCCCATGCTCAAGATGTACACTCTGGGACATAAGGTGGACATGATGCCCATCAAAGGCGACGGCCTCAGATACCACGGATGCTCGCCCATCATAAGCCTTCTGAGGGACAAAGGCTACATCGATACCATCGCCTATCCCCAGGACGAAAAGCACGTATTCCAGAGGGCCAAGGAGTTCATCCGGGCGGAGGGATTTCTTCCTGCTCCGGAATCGGCTTACAGCGTGGCTTGCGCCATAGACCAGGCGCTCAAATGCAAAGAGAGCGGCGAGAAGAAGGTGATCGCCTTCAACATCAGCGGTCACGGGTTCTTGGACATTCCCGGATACCGTGAGGTGCTGGGCCTCAAATAAGGCGGACAGACATGAAGTTGGACGACGTTCTCATTACCAGGGCCATCGTAGAGACGTTCAGCAAGAAATTCCTGGAGTACTCGGACCTGGACGTGGCCATAGCCGGAGCCGGTCCGGCCGGATTGTGCGCTGCTTTTTACTTAGCATCCGGAGGCGCCAAGGTGGCGGTCTTCGAGAGGAAGCTCTCCATAGGCGGGGGGATGTGGGGTGGAGGCATGATGTTCAATGAAATCGTCGTTGGCGCGGAAGGCAAGACGGTTCTGGACGAGTTGGAAATCGGAAGCAAGTCCTATCTGCCCGGCTATTTCACGGCCGACGCGGTGGAATGCGTTTCCACATTGTGCTCCAGGGCCACCAAGGCGGGAGCCAAGATATTCAATCTGATGAGCGTGGAAGACGTGATGCTGGATGCCCAGACGGTTTGTGGTTTGGTTCTCAACTGGTCTGCAGTGGAGATGGCCAACCTGCACGTGGACCCGCTGACCATCCGGACCAAGTACTTAATCGAAGCCACCGGCCATCCTACCGAGTTGATCAAGATCATGGTGAGAAAGCTGGGCGCCAAGCTGCACACCTCCACCGGAGACATCCTGGGAGAGAAGTCCATGTGCGCGGATCTGGGGGAGAGACAGGTGGTGGAAAACACCCGGGAGGCCTATCCCCGCGTTTACGTGGTGGGGATGGCGGCCAACGCGGTCTTCGGCTCTCACCGCATGGGGCCCATCTTCGGCGGGATGCTTCTCTCCGGCAGGAAGGCGGCCAAAGAGATTTTAGAAAAATTGAAAAGCGAAGTTTAGCATCCGAAATCCACAAGGACGGGATCGGCGTCTGGCCTGATCCCGTTTGTCTTAATCTGGGAGGCAGTGCAAGAGTGAAAAGACTATGGTGCATGGCTGTGCTGCTGGCACTGGTTGGTCTCTTCTGGTGCCAGCCGGCGCTGCCACAGACTCAAACCGGTCAGGAAACCGAAGTAATCACGCCCGCCGACAGTTCAGAGTCGATTCCGGCCCAGGCCGGCCAGATTCAACCGGAAAAAGAGCAGCGCCTGCAGGAGGCCATCCGCTACCAGCGCGCGAAAAACGTGCATTATTTTCTGGACCAGGGCTATACAATCGTATTTTTGATCCTGTTCCTCTTCCTGGGCCTCTCGGCATTCTTACGGAGGCAGATTGAGAAGATGACCAAGAAGCGCTTCTGGGTGGTTGCGTTCTACACCATACTCTTCCTGATCCTGGCATTCATCGTGGGCTTTCCGTCCAGCTATTATGGTTTCTCGTTGGAGCACAAGTTCGAGCTTTCCAACCAGACTTTCGGCGCATGGTTCGGCGAGGAACTTTTGAGCCTTATGGTTTTGGCTATCATTGCCCTGATCGCGGTGGAGGGGATCTATCTGGCCCTGAAGAAAGTGCCCAAAACCTGGTGGATCTATGTCTCGGTGGTTTTCATCATCTTCACCGTGGTTTTGGTCAATCTGGCGCCTGTCCTAATCATGCCTCTGTTTAACGTTTATACACCCTTGCCCCAGGGCGAGCTGAGAGACCGTTTGGTGAGCCTCTCGCACAAGGCGCATGTGAAGGTGGAGGACATTTTCACCATGGACATGAGCAAGCAGACCAAAAAGGCCAACGCCATGCTCACCGGTTTGGGCAATACCAAAAGGATTGTTTTAGGCGATAACCTGGTAAAGGAATTCACCACGGACGAGGTGGAGGTGGTGATGGCGCATGAGATGGGCCACAATTTCTTTCATCACATCTGGCAGGGGATATTTCTCTCATCCGTGATGGCGGCCATCGGGTTTTTCATAATCCACCTGACCGGGCCGGGAATCATCACCCGGTTCCGCAGCCGGCTGAAGATCGACAACATGGCCGATGTGGCCAGCCTTCCACTGATCTTGCTGATATTCACCCTCTACGGCCTGGTGACCATGCCGGTCTTCCCGGCATTCTCCA
>Ga0307445_10002293_pt1 | contig 10569 bp, 7 predicted proteins | sample SalMarSW160330MG_FD_202147 | JGI IMG/M metagenome (GOLD analysis project Ga0307445, IMG submission 202147) | Salt marsh sediment microbial communities from the Plum Island Ecosystem LTER, Massachusetts, United States - SW1603-30 | ecosystem: Environmental > Aquatic > Marine > Intertidal zone >...
ATTCTACGTTGTTTTTGCTTTAATGATTGTTTCTCTCATCATTTCTACGTCTTTAGTCGATAAGAAATACTAATACTTCATGAATTTCTAATCTTTTTAATTTACTTGGTATTTTCAATTAAAACGTCTCTTTCCGTGGTTTTTAGCATAAATTCTCTAAATAAAATCATATAATTTCCAAATCATTTATTTTTTTATAAATTTTTAAAATTTCCGTGTTTACCTTTACCTTGAATAAAACTTTGACTTCCTTCTAAATATTCTCCGCTTTCTAAGGTCATTAAACCATATTCAAATTCCTTTACCATCGCATCTTTAATATCAAGTCCAAATTGTTCATATGTGGAAAAGCGATCATTTTTCATGCAAAATTGCGGAAAAGTAGCGATCTCTCTTGCTAATTTCTCTGCTTCTATTCTAGATTGACCTATTTCGACAACTCGATTAGCAAGCCCCCAAGCAAGTGCTTCCTTAGCATATACAGGGCGTCCCGTCAAGATCATGTCCATTGCATGACTTAAACCAATTAATCGAGGAAGTCTTACAGTTCCACCATCAATTAAGGGGACCCCAAATCGTCGACAAAAAACACCAAAAACTGCATCTTCCTCCACTACACGCATATCACACCATATAGCAAGCTCTAAACCCCCTGCTACAGCATATCCTGCTACAGCAGCGATGACTGGTTTAGTAAGTCTCATTCTTGTTGGTCCCATAGGACCATCTCCATCCTTTTCTATTCTATTTCTTTTTCCAGTAGCTATTTCCTTAAGGTTAGCACCTGAACAGAATGTTCCGTGGGACCCCCATAGTACTGCGACTAATGCTTCTTCATCTTGCTCAAAATCACGGAAAGTATCAGCAAGCTGAGTTGCTGTAGGACCATCCACTGCATTTTTTGCTTCTGGATTATCGATGATGATAGTACAAATAGGATAATTTTTTTCAATTTTAATTGACATAAGATCAAGTAGGTACGTAGACCAAATAAATTTTTAAAAAAAGAAATTTAAGGACAAGGACTTGTTCCAAAAAGATTAACTATATCTGAAGGATCATAATTTGAGAAGTTATACCCATCAGCTTGCGATTGAGCAATTTGTGCCGTCGTTTTAATAATGTTGTCTAATGTAATTCCGCGGGATTCATAGGGTGCCATAACAGCAGGAGATAACACCTGAAACCATGAAATCGTACTAAATCCTCGAAAAACCGCGATATCAATATTAACGCACTCTCTTAAGTCACAATATCCAACTTGATCTCCTGCGTTAAGTACCTGCCACATTTGCAATCCCGTTGTTTCAATATTTTGATGAAAAATTCTAAAAACAATGGAAGGATGCTCTATAGATTTCAGATGGATCTGCTTGCCTTGGATTTCTCCGTTAGATAAAACATGCGTTTCAGGCCCAATGCTAATTACTATTGCATCCGCAGGAGCAAAGGTTTTCACATTCAGTGTTGTATTTGTAAAACAGTCATATTGAAAAAAATAATGTTTATCTGAGGTGGGATTATCATCACCGGGATACCCATGTCCAATAGTAGAATGATACTTACTGATATTACCTATTTTTTCTAATTCAATCCAATCATGAGATACAAATTTAGGAATAGGTCCAAGAGAATCAACTAAAATAGGAACGTAAATCACTCCAAAAACCGAAGCAACTCCAATTATTATAAGAAGGACTATTATTTTTCCTTTTTTTTTCACAGTTAAACCCATAAATCTTATGCTATAAAAAGATTGAAATGGTGACTTAAAAAATCGATGATTTTATAATATAAATTAACGTTCAAAATTATAGATTTCAGAATGAATTTAAATACCAATTATTATTCAGATATATTAGTTAGGGGATAATTGAGTTGGATTTGTATGAATGCAAGAGAAAGAGTATTAAAAGAATTGAATCATGAGGAACCAGATAGAGTCCCTATTTTTTGTCAAGTTCTCATGCCAGAATTTCAGAAAAAACTCCTGAATTATTGGGGAGACTCCTTCATTAAGGAAAGAAGATTTAAGTTATCCTATCGAGATTATAATTTAGAATATAAACTTGGTTATGATATGGCATGGGGATTTGATTCATTTCCATACTATATTCCTCCTAAATACATGCAGGAACATCCTTTACCAAAAATGTCCGAAAGGAATAAATATATCGATTTAAATGGTAAAATCTTTTTAAATCAAGGTAATAGAGAATTAGGAGATGCGTATTATATTGGTAATTATATCGACTCTGAAGAAAAAGCAGATTATTTTTATGATACCTATTTTGCTATAGATTGGGAAGAAGCTCCAGATTTTGCTAAAAATATTAATAAAAGATTGAAAAAATTTCCAACAGATGAATTCGTACCGTGTTGTCATCTTGATCCAATATTAGAATCAATGTGGATGGGGATGGGATTAGGATTACTAATAAAATTAATAAGAAAAGACAAAGCTAAAATTAAGCGTTACATTGATCTAAGAAAAAAAAAATTGATTAATGCTGCTAAATTAAACGCTGAAACGGATTTTGATGTTTTCTTTATTTGCGATGATACGGCTCTGAAAGGTACAACAATGATTAATCCAAAATACCACAGAGAATTAATTATCCCAGCTTACAAAGAAGCAATTAAAATATTGAATAAAGCGGGAAAATATGTCTGTTTTCACTCAGATGGATTTACGGAACCATACTTTGAAGGATTAATCGAAGCAGGGTTCAGTGGTGTAGAATCTTTAGAACCAATGGCAGGTATGGACTTAAAACATCTAAAAGAGACTTATGGAGATAAATTATGCTTAATTGGAAATATTGATGTGTCCCAGTTACTCCCATATGGTTCAAAAAATGATGTGATAAATGCTGTGAAAACGTGTATCAACGATGCTAAAGAAAGGGGAGGCTACATATTAAGTGCTTGTACCGATATTACAAATGCATGTGAAGTTGAGAACGTTCTTACAATGATTGCTGCTACAAAAAAATATGGGCAATATCAATTAAAATGAATTAGTTTAATTAATGATGTTTATAGATAAACCCTAAAGTAAGGATATGAAAATGAAAGTATATAAACTTGAAAACCAATTTTGGGTTTTTAAAATTCATGAGAATGAAAATAATTACAAATATGAACTTAAAAGCAAAATAACTAATGAAATCTATGCTGATGAGGATTATCATTATCGCCTTTTAACGTCACGAAAAAAAGGTTCTCGATATGCTTTTTTATTTGGTGCAAATTCAGAATATAACGCAAAAGCGTTGATATCAAGAAAAATATGGAATGAAGGAAATGATATCTTAATTATAGAAGGTCAATTTGAAGGAACAGATATAATTCTCTCTCAAAAATTTATTCTAAAAATAGAAAGTAAATGGTTAGATGAATACATAACTATTACTAATAAAGGCAATAAAAAAGTTAAATTAGGTTTGATTAATTTAGGTTTTAAAAAGGCATTATTCAGGCAATTTTCTGGCTGGAATGATCATTTGGATGAATTTACATTAACATCAATTCCCACACGTAGATTTTATCGATATGGTGATGACAGAAGGAAAGATTTTTTTACGGCAAATGATCTTGTTTTCGGTGCTTGGGTTGATGTATCAGTTGAAATGCCGGGATTTTGTGATGAGGGTTGGTTATGGGGTAATTTAAAAGGAGGATTACTTACCTGTAATTATAACCCTTATCAAATGGAGTATTCTCGATTTTTCCGCATGCCGCATAAGTTACCAGGAAGAGGAGTTGAGGATGTGTACATTATATTTGGTGGTGTTTATCTTTATGAGGGAAATCCCGAATCAGTCACTAGTTTAGATCCTAAAGAAATCTATTCATTCGGAGTATCGAGATATGCTGTTTATGAGGGTGATTATAAAAACGGATATTATCTATATAGAAGTCACCTTGAAGAAAAAGGACATAAGTATAAAGTTGATTATGATCCTCCTGTTCACTGGAATGAATTATATAACTTAGGATGGATTTCGGAAAAAACCGGATTTTTTGTTGAGGGAATAGATTTTGAAGTTTATACATTAGAGCAATTATATGAAGAAGCAAATTTGGCCAAAAATATCGGTGCAGAATGTTTGTATCTCGATCCAGGTTGGAATAATACATTAGGCTCTGAAATCTGGAATGAAGCACGATTTGGTCCTCTAAAACAGTTTTCCGAGACAATTCATAACAAATATGGATTGAAATTAGCTTTGCATTTAATGATGAACTTTGAAGGGAAAGACGCTCCAGAGGAATGGTATCTTTTATCAAAAAAAGGAGTAAAGGTTGTGGCAGATCCATATATAAATCTCTATTCTTTATGTGCTAATGAACATTGGGTAAAAGAAAAAACTAGAAGAATCCTTGAATTAGCTAAAGAAGGAATAGATTTCTTCATGTTTGACTTCACAGATTTTTCAACATTTATGGTAGACGATCTCGGGTGTTTTAATAAAGATCATGGTCATGAGGTTCCCATGCGAAGGCAAACTCATGCCGAAAACATTTTCAAGGTAATTCAAAATGTGAAAAAGAAATACCCCACTATTCTAATAGAAGCACACGATAGAGGAGTTAAACCCAGACATCCTTTGTATTTTCAACATAATCTACCAAATAGTTTTGATGAAAATTGGGGATTTGAATGCATGTGGAACCCAATGCAGGATATAATATCGGGTAGAGCTGCCCAGCTCTTTGAATATGATTTAGCTTATTCTATTCCTCTTTATTTACATATTAACGAAAATAGTGATAATCACAACATGCTTCAATTCTGGTATTATGCTTCTCTTGTAAGACATTTAGGAATAGGGGGAATAAGTGATAAAAGTAGCCCAAAATACAATGCTTTAAAAAATGCCATGATTCTTTATATGAAAATTAAACCTTACTTAACACGAGGAACATTTTATGGAATTAATCCAAATGTTCATCTACATGTGAATGAAACCAATAACCTTGGGATATTAACTGCCTATAATCTAAGAAGCCGAACGCAAAAAGTAGAGATTCAATTTGATCCTATTAGATTTAACTTAAAAACTAAAAGTATGGACATTTATAACGGATTAAATCAGAAACTAAACACATCAAATCTGACTCAAATGTCAAAAAGGCAATATCAAATAGAGATTGAAATTCCTCCTTTATCCCCAATAATTGGAATTTTTAGAAATTAAGCTATGATTGGATATTTCCTGTATTTTTCAATCTTTATTTAACTATTTTTTGTATAGATTCCATATTTCTTTACAATATCGACCATAGCTTTTTTACATTTTCATATTTACAGGTAATTAGAATATCTGAACCCCGTACCCAAAATGAATCCTCCACCTTTTGATGCATCTTGTAGTGCTTGTTTTGTAGCTTCTATTGTAGACTCTACAGAATCATAAGTTAAAATGTAAGTAGTTGACATTTTATTCATAAAAATAAAATAAGGAATTACAAAAACTTCAATTGGTCTTCGAGCTGATCGATTTTGATCACCAATTCTTCAAGCTTCTGTCTTTCTTTATCGACTAAATCTTTTGGAGCTCGTTCTGAAAATTGACCTCGTAATTTTTTCTCTATCTTGGATTTCTCTAGGTTAGCTTTTTCAAGAAAGGTTTTTATTCTTGTTCTTTCCTTGTCAATATCAATCATTCCAGAAAGGGGTATAAATGCGGGTATTCCACTAAGCACTATTCGAACCGATTGAGGGGGTGGAACGATCTCATCTTCAATTTTGAACTTTTCCTCATCTATAAATGCCATTTTGACTAATTCGTTTTTACAGATTTCAAATAATTCTTTATTTTTCGTTTCAATTTGTAGAGGTACAAGCGTTTTTAAAGGAACCCCAAAATCATGTTTAACACGTCTCACTTCTCGAACAAAATCACTCATTAATAGAAAACTTTCTTCTAATTTGGTTTTGAGAAATGATTCGTTTACCTCAGGCCATTTAGCATACATTATCGTAGGAACGTCTTTGATATTGCTTGGAAGAGCTTGCCATAATTTTTCGGTAATAAAAGGCATAATCGGATGTGAAAGCCTGTAGAATGTCTCTAATACATGTATTAAAATTGTTTTTTGAATGTTTTTATCAGAATAATTATCATCATAGAGAAAAATCTTACTCATTTCAATATACCAATCACAAAATTCACTCCAGAAAAAGGATTTAATTACTCTCGTCATTTGTAAATATTCATAATTATCCATGTAATTTTGCACGTCTCGAATCAGCGAGTTTAGCCTGGAAAGTATCCATTTATCAGGAAAATTTAATTTTTCTAGGTTAATTTCATCAATTCGATAAATTTTTTCATCGGGATCAATATTTGTCATTAAATAACGAGATGCTTGCCATATCTTATTGCAATATTTATGAGCAACATCTATATTTTTTGGATCTAAATTAGTATCTAATCCCGGAACACTGTTGGATATTAGAACATAGCGAAGAGAATCAGCCCCAAATTCTTTGATAATAGTGAGTGGGTCGTATTCATTAATGTTTTCCATTGATTTACTAATTTTCTTACCTTTTTCATCTCTTATTAGACCATGTAAATATACCATGTGGTAAGGAACTTGATCAGTCAATTCAATGCCCATCATCATCTCTCGAGCAACCCAGAAAAAGAGGATATCATAGCCCGTTTCCCTTGTATCTGTTGGATAAAATCTCTTATAATCTGGATGATCTATATTTGGCCAACCGAGCGTTGAAAAAGGCCATAATGCACTAGAAAACCAAGTATCTAACACATCTTCATCTTGATGCACTTTAGAACTCTTGCATTTAGGACAGGATTCAACGATATCAACATCCGGTTCGGGACATATTTCCGCATCACATTCCTCACAATACCAAACAGGAATTCTATGACCCCACCATAACTGCCTAGATATACACCAATCATGGATGGTTTCCATCCATTGAAAAAAGCGCAATTCTTCTCTAAGTGGAAGGATTTTAGTTTCCCCATCTTTAACTTTTTCTATGGCAGCTTTAGCTAAGGATTTTGTACTTACAAACCATTGTGTGGAAACTCGAGGCTCGATGATGGTATGACAACGTTGACAATGCGCAATAGAGTGAGTGTAAGGTTGAATATCCACCAAAAGATCTTCTATTTCTAGGTCTTTAATAATCGCTTTACGACATTCATATCTATCTAAACCCGTATAAGAATCAACAAAACCCGGTAAAATTTTTGCGTTCTCAGTAAATATATTAATGAATTCAAGATGATGTCGTTGTCCTATTTCAAAATCATTTGGATCATGTGCAGGGGTAATTTTTAATGCACCAGTACCAAATTCCAGATCCACGTGTTCATCTTCTATTACAGGAATTTGACGCTCTACTGCTGGTAAAACTGCTTTTTTTCCAATATATTTATTATATTTAGGATGAGTTCCCAATGTTGCGACAGCACTATCTCCTAACAAAGTTTCAGGTCTGGTAGTAGCCACGGTAATGAATTCGGTAGCTCCTTCAGCCCATCTTCCACTTGACCATGGATATTGAGGTCCTTGCCACGAATCTGTGACTATTGGATATTTTATATACCACAAATGACCTTGTTGTTCTTCTGATTCTGTTTCAAGATCCGAAATTGCAGATTCACATCTTCCGGGACACCAATTAACTAAGTATTCTCCTCGGTATATTAGATCTTTATTATATAAATTATAGAATGCCACGCGTACGGCTTTAGATAAATCAGAATCAAGAGTGAAATGCTCTCTTGACCAATCACAACTTATGCCCAACCTTTTAGACTGCTCAGTTATTCTTGCATGATACTGATCTTTCCATTTCCAGACTTCTTGAACAAACCTATCACGTCCTATCTCCTTGCGCTTTATACCTTGTTTAAGTAATTCTCTCTCTACCACATTTTGAGTTGCAATCCCAGCATGATCAGTTCCAGGAATATATAGTGTTTCTTTTTGACGCATCCGCTCATATCGAGTCATTAAGTCTTCTAAAGAGATGGTGATAGCATGTCCTAAATGGAGTTGTCCAGTTACATTAGGTAATGGAATTGTAATGCAAAATCTCTCAGAATTTTTGTCAGTTAACCCTAATTCATGAGATTTTTCAGGTCGAAAAAGACCTTCTCCCTCCCACCATTCATACAATTCTTTTTCGATTGTTTGATGATCATAAACTTTTGCTAATTCGTCGATCATTTTTATTCCTCGAATAATTGTAAAAATTCCAGAAATCTCTTAAAATTTAGTAAAAAAAAAAATTAAAATTAAAATTAAAACCCAAGCTCTTCTAATATTCTTTTGTTCTCTAATACTTTATCTTGAGTTAGAGGGAAGTATTTCCAAAACATTAATGTACCCGCAATAATTATGATGCTTGGAATAATACCAAATAGTAATCGTATTCCTAAAAGTATCAAGTTAACATCTCCTCCCGCAGCTGTAACAAGGGTAACCATCCCCGCATAATCTTGTGATCCAGCCGGGAAACCCGTAGTAGTATGTACCAGAGCCATAACTCCTTCATCAAGAGTAGCAACGAGACGTCCTAGTAACGTTGAGACACCCAGTAGAATTCCTTTCTGATTTTTTTTTGTTGAAGCCACAAAGTCATCAACTACGCTTGCTTGAATGATAGTATAAAAGAATGCCCACATGCTCCCCGTTGCAACTCCTAGAATAAATAGCATTATATACAGGTCGATAATTGTCTGAAAAAAGCTTAATGGAAATAAGGAGATTCCAAGGGCTAATCCGCCTATAGCGAGCACTTTTTTATTATCCTTAACTTTTTTAAGATATAGTATCCAGAAAGGAAATGCGACAAAAGCACCCACCATAAATATAACAAAGATGATAACTTCATCGCCAGGAGCATACCTAAGGAGATATGTATTAATAAAAGGAGCATTACCCATCAACAAGCTTGTTGCCATATTGAATGTTGTAAGCGCTATGAAAAAGATAATAAAACTTTTTGTTTTAAGCACTTCTTTTATTCCTGAAAAAAACTTAAAAGATTCATAGTGCCCCGTAAAATATCGTTCTTTCACGACTTTGGTTTCTGTCGTGCCGGGCAAAAAGAGTATAGCACTAACAAGACAAATTATAGACATCATGGCACCCATAAAACCATAACTTGCCTTAATATATAAAGGATCTTGGGTAATAAATAAAGGGGGAAGTATAAATCCAAGTGCTTGAGCAACCATATCTAAAGGAGTCCACCACCAAGTCAACTTTTGTCTCTCTTCTTCCGTACGGAATAAGTCTGGTCGAAGAGCGCTTACATTGATTCCAACTAATGACCCAAATGTATCCATTAAAACCAACGAACCGAATAACCAAAAGAAAACAGGCCAAGGATTTGCGGGATTTACGGTTGGTGCGGTAAATATTAGAAACAAGGAGAGTGTCCAAGGTACTATTCCAATTACTATCCAAGGAAAGCGGCGCCCCCATCGCTTGGTCAATCTGGTATTTCGATCAACCAAGAATCCGATAATAGGGTCGTTTACTGCATCATAGATTGTAAATATTGTTAACGCAAGGACAATGAGCCCAGGTTCTAACCCGAGTACATTAAAATAATAGTAATACAAATAAATGGCTTGAGTAGCACCAATTACGGTCGTGGTTATTTGAAATGATCCATTTGAAGCATAACGCCACCATGGATGTTTCGATTCAGTTTTTAATTCTGCTTCACTCATATCTAAATACCTAATTTTGTAATTAAATTTACAAAGCAACTATTCATATATCATCAATCTCCTTTATATAGTTTTATTTCATAAATAATAATTCTTTTTATCAAAGACGTCAACAATATGAAAGATCTAAATAAATTCAAATAGATTTATAACTTAATGGTTCTTATAGAAGAGATCGATGATGTTAAAGGACGATTGAAAGCTTGGTGGGAAGGATGAAATTTATGATCGCTTTAAACAATTCGATTATAAAAATACAACCTACTACTTAATTCCTGAAGATTTCAAAACGGAGATTCTGAAAAAATTCCTCGTAATTCTCTGGGTCAAATTTAACTCCCAAAAAAGGTTTAATGAGTAATGGAATTTCAGATGGTTCATTAAATACAGGGAGTATTCTCATTCTTTCTTCTTGACACAATTGTATCGCCGCGGATCGTTCTAATTTAACTGATTTTGATCTTCCAGAATTATTAGAACAGAAAAGAACGAAAACACTTGATTTTTCAAGATTAGTTTCCATGTATTCTATGATATTTTGACCACTATCTTTTTCCCAATAAAATACTTTAGAAATATCCGGGTGAGCTTCTAAATTCTTAGCGATGTCCTTAATTCTAAAAAAATTCGCATCTTCTGTAGAATAACTTAAGAATACATTAAATTCGGGTTTGTTTCCCGCTACTGCGGCTTTTACTATTCTTGAAAATTGTTCTACATGTAAAATAGCTTTGTTTAATTCTTGAGAGTTCCCTGTTTCCAAGAATGTACCGAGATCTCCGAGTGCTTTCTCCATCAATTTTGCCTCTTCTATCAATGTACGGTTATTAGTGTT
>Ga0307445_10002299_pt1 | contig 10546 bp, 7 predicted proteins | sample SalMarSW160330MG_FD_202147 | JGI IMG/M metagenome (GOLD analysis project Ga0307445, IMG submission 202147) | Salt marsh sediment microbial communities from the Plum Island Ecosystem LTER, Massachusetts, United States - SW1603-30 | ecosystem: Environmental > Aquatic > Marine > Intertidal zone >...
ACATCAATGACTATCTCTTGTTTGGTATGACTGAGCTTATCATATTTGGAGTTGAACTTCTTTCGGTAGTCTTTGTATTCTTCATTATCTACCAGTACACCATTAAAAAGAAAGGAAAACGTTTCACCTTGCAGCTTTCTATGATGCTGACTGTTATTTCTTTGCCATTTACGCTAGTGATTACGACATCAACTGCTGGTTTTCTGCTTCTAGCATTTGCTGGCGCTGGTGTAGCTGGATACTATCTATTTCCATACATAATCTATGCAGATTTCGCACACAAGAATGAGATAATGACAGGTGAAGGCCGAGCAGGATTCTACACAAGCTTTTCATCAATACCGTTGAATGGAATGCAAGCTTTCTCTGCGTTTCTTTGGGGTTTCATCTTTGCCTTACCCGAAGTTGTTCCTGTTCCTGGTCAAACCACTTTTGTCACACAAGGGTATCTGCTTTGGGGTCCAATCGCGGCATTGTTCATCTTCCTGTCTGTATTGGTGCTCTTCAAAGTAAATATTGATCCCGATTTTGATAAGCTAAAGGCGGAATATTCAACATTTAGAGAGGAGATTGATCCCTGACAATTGCAAGGCATGCCCTGCATGTTTTTACAGCATGATTCATTGCCAACCTAAGCTACACATCTTAATCTCTCTCGGTTCAAAAGTGAGCGTCAGAGCGTTATCTAAAACGGGCAGTTCGTCGATAATTGTTCCATCTACCTTGATCTCTGAGGCTGTCTTGATATGCTCAGCAAGTTTCACCTGTGCTTCGATACTTCTATTTTCAAGATTATATAGCGTTACCAAGATGGAGTCTCCACGAATTCTCATAGAAGATATTCTCACTTCCGGGTCATCGAGCTGCACTATCGGGTCCAAGAGACTAAGTGGAGGTTCAGCATGGTTTAGTGTGACGATTTTAGGTTGGTCGTGAAATACTTCTGCGTGTTCTGCACTAAGAGCTAATTGGTCTTGTCTAGAGTGCACGATAAATCCATAGTGAAACTCATACTCACTATTCATCTCTTGAGCTCCTGGTGTTTCTTCACCTGGTCCTGCATGCATAGGTCTCTCAGGAAAGTCTGACCGCGAGAGCCAACCAACACATCGAAGAAGGGTCAGAGATAATCGATTGCTATCAACGAGTTCCACCTCTGGTATTCCCTTGTTGAGAACAGTGATAGCTTCTGTTCCACTCTCATCCTCAATCCGTATAAATCCCTTCTGAGGTTGGATACCTGATGGTTTCTCAGGATACTCTGCTCTCACTCTTTCTAATTCCTCAGCATCGGGTATTACTTCAGCTATTCCAGAACGTTCTATGCAACCGAAATGGGTCGATGTCAAAGTAGTGTCTGCTTTGAATGGAAGGTCGAAACATACTCTAAGTCGGTGGTCCTTTGCAGTGTTTGTAAGCTTAGTTGCCACTTCAATCCTTGGTGAATCACGATAAAATCTGAAATCAGAAATGACTGGTATCTCTGCCTTTCCAACTCTCTTTTCTCTTGATGGATCAATAGAACCGTAGAGTTCTAGAGTGAGCGTCTGGCGAATCTCTGCTATAATCGGTCCAGAGCTGATGACTGTTCGTTTGACATCCTTCACACGCACTTTTTCTGGTTCGAGTCTTCCAAAGGTGTACTCGTCACCCCGATCTCCATAGTCTTCGAACACATGCAGCCTTTGATATTGCGTGCCACTACTCTTATTGATGAAATTCAGACTTCCATCTTTATTGAATGATAATGAATAGAACTTGTTTTCGATTTGGTTCTCAGATATGGTTATCATTTCTTCTGGTACAACTTTGGGTGGCTCTTCAATGGGAGTAAGTTTCGAGAATGCCCATGGCTTAAGTGGAATGACAGTTGCATACACACTTTGAGTAGGTTTAGCCGCAACGAGGTGAATCTTCTTGTACTTCTTACTGCCAATGATTTCATTTGCTTCCTGCTTGAGACTCTCCATATCAAATTCCCCTACAGGATGCCTATCAGCAATGAATCTGAGTTCGAGTAGCCCTGGCTCATCTCCATCGAAATACTCTACACCATTAATGTAGAAGTCCATTAACTTTCTTCCAGGGAGTAGTCTCATACCCATCTTAGCGGTGGTCATACCCAATGTTGTGTCCATGAAGATGTCCTCTCTGGATTTGAGCAGTTGAACATCATAGACTTGATTATCCTCAGTACGGAGACCTCTCACAATTTTACTTCCCGGAGCAGAGAATTCGATGTAGATTGGAGATTTTATACTGGCACCAGCACTAAAGACAAGAACAGATGACTCGTCCGTTGGTGATACAATCTTGTGTATACTCGTTTCTGCATCTTTCAGAGCAGCTTCACAGATCGACTCTGCCCACGAATAGCGAGTTTTCATTTCTTCGTGTGTTTGATCCACTGAACAACCGCATATTGAATCATGAGGTTGATTGCGGAGTAACCATTTCCAAGATGTCTTCAAGAAACCTGCGGGATACTGAAATCCAGCAGTGGATGATAAATACGCCCAGATTGGCTCCGCGCTATTAGTTAGTAAGTTCTCTATTTTCTGGTCCCATTGTTTTATCCACATTCGAGCTGAGTATGTGTCTTGCAGAAGAGGTGCTCTGGATGATGATCTGAACTCACCAATGTGGACCTGACGATTGTATCCAATCTCTGCGAGTTTGCTATCCAGATTCTCGATGTAGTTCTTAAGAGATGAAATACCTATGTCAAGCTCGTTTTCTTTCATTCTCTCTGAATATTCCTTGGTAAATGCTTGTGGAAAGAGGTGGTCGGAGCCGTTCATAAGCAGGTAGATTGGCACCGGAGAGAACGGTTCTAGTTCAGCTACCTTTTCGTTGACAGCATTCACAAATTCATCATAATCTGTAGGAAGCATCGTTGCATTTCCATAGCCAAATGGAAGATAGTTACCATGTACAGATGTACACGAGTTCTCATGGGATTTCCAAATGAATGGGACCGATGTGATACTTGAAGGTACTCCACGCCAAAGAACTACTGTTTCGAGATTTGTCAAGTCACCAAGTAATTGTGGTATTCCACTGGTGTGTCCGAATTGATCAGGAAGGTATGCGATATCCATGAGCGGAATCTTGAAGTCTGTAGCTATGTCTTGACCAAACTCAAGGTTGCGAATAAGACACTCTCCTCCTACAAGCCATTCATCAGGAAGAAGGTACCACGGTCCAACAGTTATTTTGCCCTCACGAATTCGGTCCATCAGCTCCTGTCTTTTCTCAGGACGAATTTCTAGATAGTCCTCCAGAACCACTGTCTGTCCGTCTAGCATGAATACAAAATCTTGCTTGTCTAGTATCCTGAGAAGTTCATCGATTAGGTGGACTAGGGAATATCGGAATTTCTGGAATGGGAGATACCACTCTCGATCCCAGTGAGTATGCGGTACGATGAAAATTTTCTTAGTGACCAATAGTATCACTTACCTCGGAAAGAGATTGCATTTGCACCAGCTATTGCAATCAGAAAAGGATTATGTAATCTATGCTTGTATTAACTATCATCCATAAAGAGGATAAAGAGGCGTTTCTTAAGGTAGATCATTCTTACTCCTAAATGATACATTAAATGGTATCATTTTGCGGTTCACTTATCGGTTTGATAGATAATAGTGCCAGAGGATGCGGGCTGCAACAGAACGCCAAGGTCTCCAGGGAATCGCGATTTTATCCATTAAATCTTGGTCGGGAAGCGAAGCTAGTCCTTTGACCTGCTGCATGGTTGAAACAAGCGCCAGGTCTCCAACAGGCCATATATCTGAACGACCAAGTGCCATCAGTAAATAGATGTCAGCTGTCCATGGACCAATACCCTTGATTTCAATCAAACGAGTGCGAATTTCTTCATCGATTAGATCCTTAAAACTATCGAGATTAAGTCTACCTTCCTCAATCGCTCTAGCCAGGCCTCGGCAATAACTTGACTTTTGTCGGCTGAAACCAAATCCTAACAAATCGAAGTCGGAAAAATCAAGGAATCTGGATGGTTTGAGGGTTCCAGCAGCTGTGTTTAATTTCTCATACGCAGCACGAGCTGATGCAAGTGATACCTGTTGTTCGAGGATAATATGAACCAGTGTTCCGAAACCTGGCTCACGCGCCCAGAGTGGTGGCGGTCCTAATTTAGCTACGATTCGGTTTAGGTCTGCATCTATGTTGGCGAGATACTCGATTCCAGTCGCGATAGTTTCAACTGATACAATAATTGATGAAGAGGAGGACGGCATTACTCTTTTTACATCAAACATTCGTTAAGTCTTTTGCCATAATTGGTTGGTTTGGACTCTGTTCAATTAGTTATTTTACTATTTCCCATTCCCCATAATAGCCAATTGTTAGGGTGATACATGGGTAATACATCCTTATCCATCAGCCTTCGGAAAGGGGAAAAAATCATATGGATTTCAATGAATTAATATGTTCATAGGATAAATATGGGACTGATAGGTATGATGCCACGTAGAGGTTCTATAGCTGTCGGTATTGTTATACTCGTTATTTTTGCAGCGGGGGGAATCTATTTCCTATTTACTGATGATAAAAGATCTTCTACTAATCTCATTTGGAGTATTGATATTGGAGATGAGTTCATCTATCAAGTTGAAACCTCTCATTTCGTTGTTGACAACTTTTACAACATCTCATTCCATGATATTACTGTAATAAACAACACGCGAATCAGAATGGTGATTACGAGTCTTCCTGATATTCCACTAATGATTGATGGAGAGTTGTTCATAGCCGAAGTCATTAACGCAACGAAGACACATTGTTCTTTTGAGAATGGAAGTGAAATCGCACCAAGCTGCTATAACGTAATTAACACATTATTATCAACTGCGCTTCTTCCATCTGGCGACTGGACTCTCCTCGACATTTTGTATCCTGACGAAGTGTCCAATGCTTTCTATCCAGGTGAGTTTACTTCTGCCCTTCACGATGACTATTTCGTCTTTGGTTATGAGTTATGGCCAATGGATGCGACTATTAGATGGAGTACAAATGTGGCACTCGATAAAGGAATACCACTAAGGGCCATTGATTATAAGGACTTTTCAGGATCGATAGGTATAAAGAATATATTCACTCTGAACTTAACATTCTGAAAGAAAAAATACACTTCACCATATAAGTGCAAAACTGTCTCATAGATGCAGTGGATTCTGATTTACGAATTCTCCGTGGACTTCTTAATCTTACTACTCTGGAAATTCTTTTTGACTCCAATGATGCGCATAGTACTAAGGTGTGCAATGTTTTTAGTGGCTTTTGGATTTTTGATAGTTGTGTTTGAACTGACATATTTCATTTCAACTATGCTTCAGGCAATGTTCATTGTAGAAGAATTGAAGATGTTCTTTATTGGTGCGGCAATGTTGCTCCTTGGATTGTTGATATTTCGTTGCAACATCGGAATAGGTGCTTATAGTTCGATTTACAGAGAAAAATTGATCCCGCAGAAAAAGAGAATGACGAGGAGCCTCACGGGGAGGGTCACTCACGCTCAAGATTACTCGATTAACTCGAAGTCTTCCTTGCTTGCGTCATCTATTTCAGGTATCTTACTCCACAATTCGCCCCTGTTGTTTATAATCCACCAAATACTCTCTCTCAATTGCTTGCTTATATGAATTCGGGAATTTTCAACGTTCCCTTCTTTCAATGTGTATCCTAATTCTTCAACTGCTTTTAGAACTTCATTATATTCTTGTTCAGGGTATGAAAATGCTTTCATATCAAGAGCGCTCAGAATGTTATAGCCATAGGCTGTGAGCCAAAGTTCTCTCAGATTTCTCCTATTTTCCTTCACACCGATTACGACGCTCTTCATCTCATTATCTCGGAGCTCGATTATCCGTTGGGCTCGGGAAGCTATTTCTGCGTGCTTGGTGATCAATACCTCGAGATCAAGCCCTGTAGTTGTTCCACACCTATCTACTACTCTCACAATTTCCACTGTTAACAAATTTGCAATTTGCTCACGGGCTTCTTCAGTAGGTGTTTCAGGAGAAATAGAGCTGAGAGTTTCTGTGAGATCACAATCAATGAATCCATAGTTCTTGAGATTCAATGCATACAATATTTCGTGCTGCACACGAAAGTTCGATTTATGATGTTGAGCTACCTGATAGAGGAACGACCAAGGGTATAATTTTGCAGGTCTCTGGTATGATGTATTACGCCTTCTAAGCCACGAAGTACCTAGTGCTTCAAAATCAATTATTGGATTACCGGTGAGCGGCGTTACATCAAGAGGCATGAGTGGATTGTCCCGAAGGACAAGAAATTTCAAACTTGGGCAGGAAGCAAAAGGTGTTAAATCTACATCACTCAAGTTGTTTCCTCGCAAGGTTACCATTTCTAAATTACTACAAGAACTGAGTGGTGAAAGGTCAATTATCTTGATGGAATTATGGTAAAGAAATAGTTTTGTTAATTCGGTGTGGGCAGCTAATGGTGCCAAATCAATGGTTTCGAGTTTATTATCAGCTAAAGATAGTTCTCTCAATTTGTTACTTGAACCCAGAGGGGCTAAATCTATAATTCGGAGTTGATTCTCATGGAGATGAATTTTCTCCAAGGATGAGCAGCTGGTTAGGGGGGAAAGATCGATACTCTGTAATCTATTGTGCCAAAGTCCAAGATACTGTAACGACGTGCAGGAGTTCACGGGTGAAAGTCTGATGGTTTCAAGCTGGTTCGCAGCTAAACTGAGTATCTGCAAGTTGACATTAGAACTGAGGGATGAGAGACTGACTGTACGGAGTTTATTCTCAGCTAGATTTAGTTTCTTTAGATTGGTACATGAGCTAATGTAATCAAGATTGATTGTTTGGATTCGGTTCTGAGCTAAGTTGAGATTTTGTAAGTTTACACAAGAGCTAATATGTGAGAGATCAATTTGCTTGATTGCGTTTCGGTGTAAATCTAATGATCGCAGATTGGTTAGTAACCTGAGCGGAGTCAAATCGATACTATCAATTTTATGATAGGATAGATCTATCTCAGTAACTCCAGATTCAAGGTCCTGTGTACGATGATTCCCTGTAATATCAGTATAGCAAAGCTGGATGCCCAATGGCTCCTACTCCCATATTTTCTTTATGCACACTATGTAAAAATCTTGGTGGTTTCTAATAGCCATCAAAATGTTCATCTATAGATGAACTGGACTATATAGAGGTGTAAATTTGCCATCTCCTGTAGTCAGAGATTTCAACGATGTCATCGAATCGATAGGTAGTCATACTCAGTTCCTTCTTGTGATAGAATGTGATGATGATTTTGATTCCTTTCTGCACGATTTCAATAAGTCGCTAATCACTGCAAAACAGATGGAGGAAAACGCAAGCGACTTGCCTTACCATATAGTTAGAATTGGATACGATGGTAACATGCTTGATGATATGTTTCGTCTAGTTGTTTCTGATGAATTAGAGAATTTCAATCCCTCTTCACTTGATGCGAATTCCATTTATTCTAAACAGGCAATCTTTCAGCATCTCTATCAGATTATTACAAAAGACAAGTTTATTGTGTTTCAAATTACAGAACATCCCATCTTAGATTTCTTCGAAGATAGTATGAAGCACTTTTCAATTTTGAAAGAAAATCGAACACTATCAAAAAAGGAATCATTAGAAATAATTCAACTACCTGATTTTCTCCAATTGCCACACATTGTCGATGATATCATTATTCAGTATCTTAAAGATCTTCGAGAACATAGTTCTGAGTCTCATAGAATGACGTATGCGAACTTCTATCGTATTACCTCTTCGCTTCTCATGGAAATGTCAAACGTGTTTCTTGTAGCTCCTACAGCTGGAATGAACCGGCACTTGGTTGTTTCAAGCTGGCGAACCCAGACACTCCTTCTTGGATTTAGTCCACTTACATGGTCTTCTGGTAGTTTCAATGTAATTGACCTTAGTGGTCGTGATATTGATGCCCGTTGGGCTTACCCTAATGTACCAGATGATGACCCAAGAAGAAAACCGTATTTGGACAGATAACTCTGCGATGGTAATTACATTTCATACAGAAATTAAAAAGATAGGAAAAGAAATCACGAGGGGCTTCACGAGGAGGCTCACTCAAACAAAGGATTACTCGATTAACTCGAATTCTTCCTTGCTATGGCGAGTTGAATTTGAGCTGATATGCAAATTTCTAATGAATATTTCTCAATTTAGATAATAATGCCAAAGGATGCGGGCTGCAACAGCACGCCAGGGTTTCCAAGGTGAAGCAATCGTGTCCATCGAATCTTGGTCGGGAAGTGTTGGTAGTCCTTTAACCTGCTGCATAGCAGAAGCGAGCGCTAAGTTTCCAATCGGCCAAATATCCGACCGACCTAGTGCCATCAGCAGGTAGATATCAGCTGTCCATGGACCAATGCCCTTGATTTCGATAAGACGCGAGCGGATTTCTTGATCACTCAGATTCTTCAGTGATTGAAGTTCTAGCCTACCTTCCGAAATCACTCTGGCTAAACCACGGCAATAATCTGCCTTCTGTCGGCTGAAACCAAATCCTCTAAGTTCGAGATTGGAAAAATCAAGGAAGCGTGTTGGGGTGAGTATCTTAGCTGCTGTAGTCAATTTATCGTACACTGCACGAGCTGAGGTAAGCGATACCTGTTGTTCGAGGATGATGTGAACCAATGTCCCGAATCCAGGTTCACGCGCCCAGAGCGGCGGCGGTCCTAATTTAGATACGACTCGGTTAAGGTCAGTATCGATTCTGGTGAGATACGTGACACCGGTTGCGATGGTTTCATTCGAGACTATGATGAATGATGAGGAAGATGGCATGACGCTTTTTGACTCCTACCTCGCGGACCGTATTCCTTCGATTGAGTCCGGGTTGACCAATGAAGAGGTGTCTCCGAGATCTTCGCCAAGATATGCTGCACGAATCATACGGCGCATGACTTTCGCGTTTCTCGTCTTGGGCAAATCTGATACAAATAAAATCGCTTTTGGCGTGAGTGGTTTGCCCATAGCAGTTATCAAAAGTTTTTTGAGTTCATCTCGTAATTGCTCAGAAAATTCTACGCCTGGCATTAGCACGCAAAAAATCACGAGTTCATTGGCTTTTATTGGATGAGGGACTCCTATTGCTGCAGACTCAGCAACTGATGGGTGATTAACAAGTACGGATTCAGCTTCAGCAGGTCCAAAGCGTTTTCCAGCTATCTTGATAATATCATCCGATCTTCCAAGGATATACCAGAGATTGTCCGAGTCTATTGCTGCGAAGTCTCCATGAACCCACACATTCTCCCAACGAGACCAATATGTCCGCTCATATCTTTCAGCGTCCTTCCAGAACCCACGCGTCATGCCAATCCATGGTGATTTAATTACAAGCTCACCTACTTTGTTTCGAATGGACTTTCCATCTTCATCAAATACATCCGCATCAATACCCGGACAAGGACCCGAGAAAGCACATGCCTTGAGAGGTAGTAATGGATTTCCCATAACTATCCCTCCGGAGATTTCCGTACCTCCTGAATAGTTCATTATTGGGATTTTGCGGTTACCAACTTTCTCGAAGAGCCACATCCATGGAGCCGGATTCCATGGTTCTCCTGTGGATGCAAAGAAACGGAGTGATGAGAGATCATGCGGTTTGACCGGGTCCTCTCCATGAGCCATCAAAAGTCGGATGAGTGTCGGAGACACACCTAGAATCGCAACTTTATGTCTAGCAACCATCTCCCAAAGCCTACCTGGTGTAGGGTAATCAGGTGCACCATCATACAGAAAGAAAGTACCGCCAAGAATGAGCGTCCCAAAAACCAGCCAAGGTCCCATCATCCATCCCATATCAGTCATCCAGTAGATTAACTCACCAGCATGAAGGTCAGTGCCAAAAGCCATGTCTTGCGCTGCTTTCACTGGAAAACCACAATGTGTGTGAACAGCCCCTTTTGCGAGACCTGTCGTTCCCGATGTATAGATTATCATTAGTGGGGATTCAGCATCGGTGATTTCAGTTGCAGCAGAGTCTGACTGGTTAGAGATTAATTCATCCCACCAGTGATCTCTACCTGACGCCATTTCGATTGACTTTCCAACTTGCTTTAAGACAATCATATATTCCAGCGTGGGGATCTGTTTTGCAGCTTCATCAACAATTGGTTTCATGAATATTGTCTTGTTCCTTCTAACGACTCCATCTGCGGTAAATATCGCCTTTGCATCTGCATCAGCAAGGCGGTCAATAATTGCATTCACTCCAAAGCCTGAGAAGAGAGGGAGAGTTATCCCGCCGATCTTTGCGATAGCTAGGAGTGCAACTGCAATCTCTGGAACCATTGGCATGTAGATCCCAATCGCATCGCCGCGACCTAATCCTAAGGAACGAAGTGCATTCGCAGCTTTGTTTACTTCTCGGAATAATTCACCATAGGTCAGAGAACGAGTTGCCCCATCCTCTCCTTCCCACATTACTGCTGGCTGATGTTCGAACGCTGTACCAATATATTTGTCAAGGCAAT